>Ga0315274_10010154_pt1 | contig 13556 bp, 11 predicted proteins | sample YL17G02_20_MG_FD_203700 | JGI IMG/M metagenome (GOLD analysis project Ga0315274, IMG submission 203700) | Sediment microbial communities from Yellowstone Lake, YNP, Wyoming, USA - YL17G02_20 | ecosystem: Environmental > Aquatic > Freshwater > Lake > Sediment | place: USA: Wyoming | collected...
TCGGAGCATATGGCAGACATTCTCACCTCTGGCCGAACCCGAAAGGAGTCTGAAATCATTATTTCGATTGCATTATGGTGCAATAGATACAACCGCGGTAGTCACTATACTCCGAGGGGGCGAGCCCTTGCGGTCTTTTCATAACACCCTAAGGTCGAGAGGTGTCGCATCGACCTTGCATCGTCTATTGAGAATGATTGCGAGATATGGTCTTTCGGATAGACGGATTTCTAAGGCGCTATCCCAGATGAGTAAGGATTCCAGGGATTATGGAATTGGGATCACAATACCAGTTACTGGCGAAATACTTACGGAAGACAGAGCAGATTTCCTGAATAGCCTGCTAAACGACAAATTCGAAATCGCCGTTCATGGATTCCATCATGAAGATTTCTCCATACAAACCGAGGAAAGATTGATTGAGGACATCTCTCGAGCAAAGGAGGTCTTTGGGAAGTATGGATTTCACGTGGCTGGATACAGGGCACCTTATCTGAAATCTGGAAAGAATTTGCTTCCATTATTGGCGGAGAGCGGTTTCTTGTACAGTAGCTCTCGAACTGCAATCATGGATTGGACCCTCGCAAGGAACAGGGATTTACTTGCCGAGACTGACAAGATTGCATCACACATATACGATTTTAAAAGGGCTCATGAGGTCGATATCCATGATACTGACGGCCTAATCGACATCCCTGTTTCCCTCCCTGATGATGAGATCCTGATAGACAGGATGGGGATTCGAGATGATGATCTACTTGGAAGCATTCTTGAGGATGTGATTCGCGCATCGCTAAAATCCGTTTCATTTGCAGTCATTCAGATTCATCCAGAGAGATATCCCCTAATGCGAAAGGCGTTGCTTTCTTTCGTCGATAGACTCTTGAGTGAAGGGGGGATTAGTTTCGTAACTCTCAGAAATCTATCTGATTTTCTTAGATCACGAACATCATCAGCCGTCGTTCCTGGCGAGAAGAAATTTGTTTGCGTCACGGGAGATTTGGACATAATGTCTTTGCGCGATCTCTGGAAATAGAGAACGGAACCGATTTCCGAAGGCACATCATCCATGATGTCGAAACGAACTTGAGAGATGCCACCGCAAATTCACCTGAATTTTCTGATTATCTGGAATCCTTTTTCGGCAATCCATAACATCCGGGGATTATGGGTTTTGAAGAATCTCCCATAGTTGACCATTCGGCCCCCAAACTGCTTCTTGAACTCCCGGACTCCGTATTGCTCACCCGGCTTTCCTGCCCCTCCAAAATCAAAAAGAGAAGCTTTTAATTCTAACCCATATTTGATTGCATGCCAGGTGATAAGATCATTCGGACAAAGACTTAGATGCTCTTCCGATGCCCCGGCATACCAGTCGTAGATTACACCTTTGTAGATCAAGAGCATTATGGTTGATGCTGGCACTCCGTCCTTCTCGACCAGGAAGATTCGGATCATATTCTTCGGTCCGAGCAATCTTATAGCTGATTCGAAAAGGGATACATCGGCGAGTGGCAGTCTCGCATTACCATAGGTCTGTTCAAGAAGCGGATATGCCCTCTCGATCCCATCTACTCCCCTGATTTCGACAATGGAGATTCCTGTCTTTAAGCACTTCCTCACCCCATATCGTCGCTCTTTGCTGAGAGCAGCGAACAGCTCATCTTCGCTCTTATCCAGATTCAAAATGTAATTAAGATGCTCCTCATACGTATAACCGAACTCTTGAAATATAGATTGAGATTTAGTAACATCAGTAAGATTTCTAATCTGACTGTAAAGGGCTTTCCTCTTTGCAGTCTTATCATATTCTGTAATTAGAAACCTAAGAGCGTTTTTTCCCTCGTCAGTATCCAGAAAAAGAGGGGCGCCCTGAATAATTGAGCGTGAAGACATCCTTCCAAAAGGGCCTCCGAACTCCTTGATGAAAACAGCCAGTAAAAGAGCTTGAATCTGATCTGATTCATCGACTGCTGCAAGGAAATAAGGCTCATATCGTTTAGTTCCTTGATACACTTGAAAAAATTCTGGGGTTTGAAAAATGGATCCCCCAGGATGATTTTCTATGAAATGGGACCATTTGTTATGGTCGATTTCCTTATCATTGAAAATCGCAAGACTCATTTCACCTCTAGAAAATTCGAACATCCATAAATTACTTGTTAGTAAAAGGGGGGCAGATTGGGATATCCATTCAAATAATCGATAAAGGCAAAGAAAAAATTGTCTTGACATATAATCAAGGCGGCTATCTAAAGAGAATACGGCGTTAGAATGTAGTGACTCTCGATCCTAGGCACGCGGATGAATGTTATCGATTCAGTTCTAGCTGCATTCCTTAATGCGATTGACTATATATCTTCATTGAGATATTGAGAATCATGACCGACATAATATGGCCTGACCGATTTCTCTATCTCTTGTTGAATCCCCGATTCGTACCAATCGACGTCCGATCCGCTTTGGATGTCGGCTGCGGGCGAGGAATTATGGGTGCTCTACTTCGTATCTATCGCGACCCAGAAAGAGTTGTTGCCATAGAAGCGTTTAGACCTAGCATTGATTTTGTCAAGAAACTGGGCATATATGACGAAGTGATTGAGCAGGATATTACTAAAGCCCCGATCCCCTATGATGATAAATCATTCGATCTCGTACTTTGCCTGGAGGTCATCGAGCACCTTGAGAAGAAGGAAGGTCTGAAGCTTCTGGATGAGTTGACCCGAGTTGGGAAGCGAGTAATAGTCTCGACCCCCGGGGTCTATTCTCAACAGCCGATGTTCGATGGGAACCCGTACCAGGTCCACAAAAGCCATTATAGCGTGAGAGAACTTGAGAAGAAAGGGTTCGAAGTCTATGGCGTCGGTTCGCTGCAATTCGCAGGGAAAATGATCCCATACCTCTCACTGGTATTCGGAGCATTGACCTATCTACTCCCAGGCCTTTCTGATAATCTTCTAGCCAAGAAATCGTCATAAATGTCCCAAACGAGCACTAACTCTAAGATCAACGGGGCATTGATCATTTATCCTCGCTCACCTCAATCCATGTTCCGCATTCTTGAAGATTTGGATATTGATTCAAATGAATATGCCATATCATAACTCACATGGTTCATATTGATGCTGAAATGATAGGTGGCAATACACTGAGAGTTGCCGCGCCGGGTGCTCGTTCTCGATAACGATTGCCCGTTACCTACCTATAAAAATCCTTGATAATCTCCTGCACTCTTGAATCGAAGGTGTGATTCCGTCTGACTGATTCATACCCTAGCCGTGATATTTTCATTCGGGTTTCCTCGTCTTCAAGATAATTAGTCAAATTCTCCAATAACTCCTCTGAATTTCTATAATATGCATAGTGTCTATCACGCTGGATGTCGTACTTCTCAGGAAGTATTCTATCCGTTAAAAGGAAGTTGCCACTCCCTAATATCTTAAAAGTTCTTGGATTCGTTGCCCCCATTGATTGCGAATGATGGATATTAAGGCAGGTCTTTGATCTGTTGTACAAATCGTTGATTTCGGCATGGCTGCTCTGCTTGTTGAACGCGGACCGAAGGCGGCTGGATACCAGGGCAACGTCTGGACGAGCCCGATGATATGCGACTACATCATGAAACGATGGAACGTCGGATACCACCCGGGTCACGTCCGGAAACTGCCCCACCAATTGGGGTTCAGCGTGCAGTTCCCGAGAGAGGCTCGCCCTTGCCGACCAGGCCGCACAGGACCGATGGCTGAAGAAGATCCATCTACGAATCCAAAAAAAAGCCAGGGCAGAGGGGGCATCGTCCTCTTCGAGGACGAGGCCTATTTCCAACAGGAAGGGACGACAAGGCAAAGCTGGGCCCGTCGTGGAAAGGGATCCACGGTCTATCGTCATCCATGCAAACGGAAGAGCAAGTTCTACGGTGCGATCTCCATAAAGGAAGAGCCCGATTTCATTTTCCAGAAGGCCGATACGTTCAATGCCAAGACGTTCCAAGCATTCCTGGAACTCCTTCTTGAGTCCTTCGAGAAGGTCTTCTTGATCCTTGACAATGCCAGGTATCATCGCGCGAAGGCTCTGCGACCGTTCCGATGGGGCAATCGGCACCGTCTGCGGCTCTATCATCTTCCACCGTACAGTCCGGATCTGAACGCGGCTGAGACGGTCTGGCGGGAAACCCGTAGAGATGCCACGCACAATCGACATTTCCCGACCCGGAAACGGCTCACGCGAGCTATACAACCTCGGTTCAGAACATATCAAAAGGAGCCGTTCCAGCTGAGTGGCATCGTGGCTCCTTTTTTATAGACAAATAGGACGGACAATATTGCGCGTTACTATAAAGAACCACCAGGAATTCATCGACGATAAGATGCTCATTCTGTCCGAGATTGAGATTATTCACGATAAACGTGTAGATTCATGAACCCGAACATTTATAAACCTGGTAAATATCACGACGCGCAACTGGTAACAAAGGGCTTTAAGTAAATGAGTAGACTAAAGATGTGAAAATAATGATAAGAGGCGCTGGAAGGAAAATTTTCAAGAAAATCGCCAAAGAGACGCCTGGCGTTGGTTTAAGAGTGCATCTGCTGAAATTAATAGGCATTAAAATCGGAGAGAAGACCTACATAGCCGAGGGGCTGACTATTGCAGAAAATCTGGAAAACCCACAGCTAATCATCATAGGTGATCGTGTCGCAATCGGTCCGGAGGTAATCCTGATAACTTCTTCCCATCCGAACTATTCGATTTTGAAAGAGATCTATGGGATAAGAAAGGGATCCATAACAATTCGAGATGATGCCTGGATCGGAGCAAGAGTCATTATTTTCCCAGGAATTACGATCGGGAGCAGGGCTGTAGTCGGTGCAGGAGCAGTAGTGACAGAGAGTGTTCCGGATGATACTATTTATGTCGGAGCCATAGGGACAGGAAGATTCATCAAGCGGGAACTTGGATAGGTGTATGGCTTAGAATGAAAGAATAGAATTCGGCGGGGGGTCAGAGTCCGATGAGGTTACTGTTTGATCTTGGTCATCCCGTGGATTATTATCTCTTCAAGAATGTGATGAAGAAGCTGCACGAGAGGGGAGATGAAATCCTAATTACAGTGAGAAACCGCGAGGGAGTTGTAACTGATATACTTCGACAGGAAGGTGAAAAATTTGTCTTCCTCGGCGAGAATGTAAAGGGGTTAGTGCATAAGGCCATCTACATGATAAGGAACGACCTGGTACTCTTACGTATTGCTCGGAAGTTTAAGGCGGATATTTTTGTTAGCTTGGGTTCACCATATTCCGGTCATGTTAGCTTCCTTATGCACAAACCACATATCTCATTCGATGATACAGAAATTTCCTGGATCGATAGTCTGCTTTTAGTTCCTCCGTTCACGACCACAGTGATTTCGCCGACCTCGATCTCTTGGAAAATAACTTTCAAGAATTACACATATATTGACGGCACAAAGGAACTAGCCTATCTTACTCCCAAATATTTCCTCCCTGACCCAGAGGTATTAAGAGAGGTCAACGTCAAGCGAGGAGAAAAAATAGTTATCATTCGTTTTAGTGCTCACGATTCCCATCATGACATAGGTCTCAAGGATTTAACTAACGAGTCAAAGAAGAGGCTCGTTCTTGAGCTTTCAAAGCTCGCTAGGGTTTTCATCTCAACGGAGGTTCCAGTTGAACCCGAGCTACAGCCTTTTGTTCTGAGAATCAAGAAAATGCACGATCTGCTAAGCCAAGCCTCGCTTTTCGTGGGAGAAGGTGCCTCCATGGCCTCCGAGGCGGCCGTTCTAGGTGTTCCCACGGTCTTCATACATCTGAAGAATTTCGGATACATAGAGGATCACAAGAAATTCGGATTGGTAGTTCAATACAGAGACCCGGAGAACGAACTGGATCAAATGATTGCCTATTGCAGGAAAATCCTGACCGATGAGAAATCGAAGGAGCATTTTGCGGAGCTGAGGGATAAGATGCTCGAGAAAAAAGAGGATATCGTCTTGAGAATCATAGACGAAATAGATCGTCATCGTCCGGAGGGGGTATGAGAGGGGGAGAATCGACTAGCAAGACTTCATCCGAAATGACTGTCCAACATAAAATCGCCATGATTGAGAACACTGACTTCCGTGATGATCTCCAAGGAGGTGTTCAAATCTATGCAAGGGATCTCTCTTATGCCCTAGAAGATCTCGGGAAGGAAGTCGTACGCTTTGGCATTAATGCCTTTGGCAGAAAAGCAGAGAAAGGAGAAGAATTCATAGCGGAGAAGAGGGTATCTAACTTCCGATTCCTTGCCCTGCTTTTCAAGACGGCCATAAGGCTCAGAAGAGATCCTCCCTGGATAGTCCATGCGCACCGGCCTGAACAAATTGTACCGTTCATTCTCTCAGGAAAGAAGAAGGCAACACTCATTTGCTCGATGCATGGCCCAGCAAGGATTGCGGTGTATAGAAATAAAGGAAGACTTGTGGGAGTAACATATTCGGTGCTCGAATTACTTGGACTGATAATATCCGATGCTGTAACATTCACAGATCATAGAACACGCAGGAAATACATCGAGAGATACCCTTGGCTAGATGCGAAATCGGAAATCATCCCCGGAGCAGTATCATCAATCTTCTTCGAGAGGAGGAGCAAAGATCAAATTGATTTGACGAGATTTGGCATCAGTAGGCATGAGAAGGTTATCTGCTACATCGGCCGATTGGAGAAGGGAAAAAATGTCAACTTGATAATTAAGGCGTTTTCTCGAATTGCCGAGGTAAACAAATGCTGCAAACTGGCAATTGCAGGGGATGGCTCACTTCGTGGCGATCTAGAACAATCGACAAGAGAACTGGGACTAATCGGCAAGGTTCTCTTTCTCGGACAATTATCTCGAAACGATATCAGAGATTTATTGGGGAGATCTGAGGCTCTGATATTGGCTTCGACCGGGGAAGGAAGTCCACTCGTCGTCAGGGAAGCTTTGGCTTCTGGTGCTAAAGTCGTATCACCAGATGTAGGAGATGTCGGCGAACTCATCAGGGACGAGACATTTGGTCAGATTGTGAGTGACAGATCTGAGAAATCGATCGCGGAAGGCATTCTCAGGGTCATCGAGGCAAATAGTGGTAGGGTGCCGATCGCGTACTCAAGGGAATTCAGTTGGGCTCACATTGCAGAGAAAATGAACGAGACTTATTCTAACGCGGTGAAGAAGAAATTGACAAAAGAATCTTATGGAGGACCTAAGAATGAGGAATGATATGTTCCTATCTCTCGATGCTTCAATGCATTTTGCGGATCTTCTACGATTCGCGCCAGAAACTCATGACCCTAGCTTTCTTCTCAAATGGACTGATGCAAATGGTGTACCTCTTTGCTTCATAGATCAGGGGAGTCTAGGAACTTCACTGGAGCAATCAGATTGGCTGAAAACAAGGGAGTTGGCTTTACAAAAATTGCCACAAGAGAAGATGACATGGTTTCCCGAATACTGTGAAATAGCTGAGGCACTGAGCCAACAGGGAATTCCGATATGTCTCATAAAGACACATGGACCATTTCCGTTCTGGAGTGGCAATATCGATTCCATCGTCCTTGAAAAGGACCTTCAAGATGTCGTCCGCATTCTTGAATCGATTGGGCTCGTGAGATTTCCTTGGTGTGACGAACCGCACAAGCTACTTTTCAAGAGATTTGAGAAAGGAAAGACGATGATATCACTTCACCTCCATTCGAGAATTGTCTGGGACGCTACTTTCATTTACAGCGAAGATGCCATCAGAAACAACCGCTTGATTGATAATGAAAAGAAAATAAGAATCATCAACGGTGGTGCGTTAATTGCAACAATACTTGCGCACGCATTCGTGGAAAACCAATCCGTTCGTCTAATAGATTTACATGTCATAAGTGAAGCAAGCAAAACCAATGATAGAATCTGGGAGGACGCCGCCAGGATTGCTGAGAAAATGGAATGGAAAAGGGAATTCTCTCTTGCGACCCAGGCATTCGGAGAAGCAGATAGAGTATTGAGGAAGACCAAGGGAACGGGCTTATTAGACGATAGCAGTCAGAAAATTTCCCCTGAGCACAGAGATCCTTTCGCAAAATTAATCAACAAGAGGATCAGCGCAGCAACCATATTTCCCATTTCTTTGCCTACTCTACCCACGAAAGGACTTCTGATGAAACGCATCTTTGCTCGGAATGACATGCCGGGATTTCCAACAGGACTCTCCAGAATTTGGCTGTTTCTGAAAGATTTTTTAATAAGGGAGCTCGGAAATGAATTGGTGAAAGGCAAGATCATTGCGGTATCTGGACCAGACGGAAGCGGAAAGACGACGATTGCAAAAGGGATTGGCGACCTCATGAAGGAGATGGGTGTAAATTTTGATATCTACTGGAGCCGATATGGTACGATATCTCTGATGCAAGAAGCTTTCGGAACGGGCACCAGGAAGACCGCGCAAATCTATGTGGGGAGAAAATGGAAAGGATTACCGAAGAAAGGCAAGATGAAGCTCATTGAGAATGTAGCTAGATTGGAGATGAAATCGGTATTTACAAGAGTGTCTGGTCGTAGCATCATTTTTGACAGGCATTTTCTAGATACGAAAATCGATCATCTCATTGAGACGGAAGGTGGATCTCCCCACCTTTTACGATTTGGGGATTCTTGGATTACGAAGCCCGACTTTCACATCGCCCTACTGACGGATCCCGTAACACTTGCATCAAGATCCCATGAGGAGATTCCATGCTCAATGAAAAAGATTCAGATGTATTCGATGACCTTGCACAACAATCCCACAGACAGAATAATAAAAATAGATTCAGGGAGACCAGTTGAAGATATCCTCGACGAAATTGTTCCTGGCTTGGTAAAAGCGTTGTCGACGAGATGATGCTGATGGGAGAAGCAGAGATTGTCCAAAAGGAAATGAAGAAGATTGCCATCATCTCAGAGGTAATTAATCTTAGGCCGAACGAAGGGATTAGGAAGTATGGGAGAGAAATAGCCAATGCGTTCGAAACTAGCAAGAGATTTAGGGTTTATCGAATCGGATTCTCGAAAGAGGTCATCGAAGGAGGGAATGGCTTATCCAAAATCAGAGAGATTATCAAGTGTCGAAGGAAATTGAGAGTGATTGATGCAGATGTCATCATATACATACCAAGCTCCCCGAGAATTATGAATAATCTCCTAAAATTCTTTCTCTGGCAGGGAAAATCAAAATGGAAGGCAATCATATTATTACAGCCACCAAAAGGTGCAGCGCCGTTTGCGAAGAGAATACTGAGGGGCGTTAAGCTTTTTACGCAATTCGCTTCGGATCAGTTACCACGTTCATTATGCAAAGGACCGAACAAATTGATTCCGTCAGGCGTCAATATCTCAGATTTTAAGCCAGTGACAGAGACTGAAAGAAATATATTGAGAATGCAACTAGGATTCGCACCAACCGATCGAATTGTAATTTCTGTAGGGCATTTGACAGAAGGCAGAAATCTGGACCTCATCATACGATTATCTAAATCAGTGGCCGCAAGAATTGTTTTTGTGACGAGTGGAATTTCATGGGACGATCCGAAAATCAAGAAAAGATTAAAGGAATCGGGAATCATTTTATTAGATCGATATTTCGAAAAAATGCAGGATATCTATTCCATTGCAGATTGTTATGTTTTTCCAACTCGAGATTCTAAATCGGCCATAGGGATGCCACTCTCCATACTCGAAGCTTTATCCTGCAATGTACCAGTTGTCTCTTCTAGATTCGGTGTTCTCAATGAGATCCTTGCAGATAGGAAGGGGATTGCATTCTTTGATGATGATGAGACTGCAATCAGACTTGTTCAAGAAACGATCTCGGACGCCCATCATCATGATTGCAGAATGGTTGCGTTAGATTTCGATTGGAGTAAGATAGCAGGACTAATCATCTCTGAGATGATCAATCTGAACGGGTAACTACAAGGAGTGATTCAATCCTTCATCCGCCGGCAGTTGAATTCAGCTGAAATATTTTTTGGCCATAAGAATCATGCCAGACAAGCTTGAGAGATGTGTCGTTCATCATTCTATCGACTGGTTGCATCATGCCTCCGAAAGAACGTGTACCCCCGTTTGCGTCCTGATAACCGATCACCAAAAGTGTACCGTTGTTCTTATGCAGCCAATCTGCAGGAGTAGAACTTAGATAAAACAATGCCGAGACCATCGAATGGAAGTTCAAATTACCGCTGGTATATGTCTCAACATTATATGCCGGACAAAGCGGCGTCATTGGGATGAAGGCGTAAAGCGCGGTTTGAGTCTCCGGGGATGAAAGAATCGCATTTCCGGGGATTTGAAATTCTTTGACGGCGTCAAGCATTCCAAAAGTGGCGTAAGGCGGAGTCATAATTCCGAATGATAATATGGAACGATTAGTGGAGATATCTTCTATGATTGTGGGATCAGAGTTGGCACGAGAAACGACTGCCACGATGAAGAACATCACAACTACGAATGACGCTATCTTCCCGGCGTGTTTGGTCATTTCCGAACCGGTGCGAGTCAATTTCCTGAGGATATCGCAGAATCTTGATGAGAATGCCATCAGCGAGCTACCAATTAAAAAGGGAATGAAAAATACAAAGAACATGGCTTTAGGAGGGCTCATTAATCCAAGGAACCACGATATCGAAAAGAAGTAATATGATCCGAGGTAAAAGAATGCGAAGAATCTCCTGATTTCATCCTTACTGTTGATCATTTTTAGCAAGCCATAGGAAGCCAAGACAAACAACACCAAGCCCATTGTGTAACTCAGAACTGGGATCAGGTTCATGGTGGGGAGCACAGAAGAGTATCCCGAAGTGTTAGCGAATGAGGAATAGGCATAGAGAGCAGGGTCAAGTGTCGAGGCGACGATCATACCGACGAAGCATAACAGATAAGCGGCAATCAGCATCATTCGAATCTTGAATCCTGAGAAGGAAGGTGGAAAAAAAATTCTGTCATTAGTATTGCTATTCCTTTTTAATCCGAAATACAGGCTAACGAAACCGATTATAAAGGACGCCAACATAACGACCTGATATGAGGTTACGGAGATCTGAATTGGCAGAAGTTGATCCATTATGTAAATCTCTGGTGATGCTCGAGAAAGGATAATCGAGTAGTATGTCAAATAGGTTATCAAAGGTAAAAGCATCAGGACGTATAAGGGCATCAATATCCTTGAGCGCGCGACCATCAAGACTACCTCTTTCGGGTTCCAGCCATGCAATAATCTTTTATTTATGACAATGAGAATCTGCATCCCTACAAGCAGTATAATTATGAGGATCGTGGACATGAAGAAACCTGAAATGTGCGTCCATCCATGAAGTAGTCCAATGACTAAGATGATGGCCAAATTCATTGAATCCGATCCCTGATGACGGAAATACCGAATCAAGAAGATAATCGATGAGAGAAGACATATTTCTGTGAAAATTCCACCGCCGATGAACACCGCAGTGGGAAAAATATAGACATAATTATCTGGATTACTTGAAAAGACGAGAAATAGTACAGTACGGAAAAAAACGATGAGATATGCAATCTGGCGGGAAAACAATGTTCCGACCCAGAAATATATCATCAACATCAGGGAAAGAAGGCATGTTCTAAGGAGATAGGAAACATCGACCGGACTCAGAGTGGGAACCATACACAATAGCTCAGCAACAATGATTGGATAGCCGGGCGGATAAGGATCGATCAGTTCCCGATTATCCCAGTTTTGATAAATACTGATATCGCCCGATGCGATCCCTTTTCCCTTATTGAAAAGTCTGAGTTCATCCGCGCCGGGGAACGTGTTGAAGCCGGAAAACAAAGCTGGCAGAACGATGTTCAAGAATAGACAGAAGAGAATCAATATACCGATCTTATGGAGAGGTGTCAGTCTCATCCATGTACCTCCTGAATGAATCGATTTAGATTCTCGACGATATTATCCCAACGGAGAAAATTGGCTTCATCGTTCCATGTCTTCAAATCGCCAATATCTGTTCCGGACGAAAAAAGTCCCCATGCCTCTTCGAAGCATTTCTCGATGTCGTCCCTCTTATTTGAATCAACGACGCGCCAGCAATCGAATTTCCGTAGAAGCTTATCCACGAAGCTTCCCGGAAGAGAACATGCGATCGTTGGTTTGCCAGATCCGACATATATCGGCAATCTGGAAGGCAAGGTATCATATCTCGCCGTGCCTCTCGTCCCGAGATCGTAAATCAGGAAATCGCTACCCATCACTTCCCTAATCATGTCGAAATGTGGAAGAAGGCCGCGTATCTCTATGTTGCCATTGGCCTTGCATAGGTCAGCGATTTCATTTCGTTTCTTTGGTACGATGGCTCCAAGGATCTTCAGTTTGACGAACTTATTTGCAGATGGTGTTTTCTTAATGAAATCTAGGAATGCTTTGAGAAAGACCAAATCCATGTCGCCATAGATGGTGCCGATGAAGCAGAAGATTAAGCTATGATGGTTCGATTTCATTGGGTTGCTCAGTTTGAATTCTCCGGAATCAAAGCCATTTGGAACATAGCATAGCTTAATTGTGGGGTATCGGCCTCGTAACATCGATTCCCATGACTCTGACACATAGGAGATCCCATTGGATTGAGATAATATTTTTTTCTCGATTTGCCTATGCCAGTATCTATGAAGACGAGTTGGAACATAAAGACCGGGCGCGTCAGCCCAGAGATCTGCAAAATCTGCAATCCAGGATATTCCGGTATCCTGCGCAATCAATGAACCAAGGATATAAGAGGTAGGGGCATTAGAAGTCACAATACATTCTATATCCTCCGCACTAATGATTTTCTTCAGTTCCCGCAGACCATTTGGTATCGAAAACAGGAAGTCATCGGGAACTCCCAGCGTATTAAGAATTCGAGTTGATGGAGTCGACCTTGTAAGCATTGGTTCCTTGCCGATCATCACAACGGGTACTTGACCGTACATATTCATATCGTCTATCAATCCCTTATCAGTTACAGTGCCGGAGCATAATCTATGACCAACGACGGTAACCTCGTTTCCTGCCTTGCGAAGGAATTTTGCAATTTTCGCAATCCTGTAGGATTGCGCACTTAGGTAAGGCGGACATCCCCGAAGGGAAACGAGCAATATTTTCATCTGACCCGCTCCACCTGTATCAATACCCATCTAATAACCATTATGGAATTCTCGCCGTAGCAGCTCCCTAATTTGACATTATCGCATTGTGAATCGTGTGAGTTATCTTCAAATTCTCATATATCTGAGTATTTCACGAGAATTACTCTAATTCGCATTAAGGGTCTACATATTATTTAAAAGGACATCTCAGTGACAAATAGATTCGTCGGTCGCGAAGTCTGCATGTGAAGAATGCCTAACCCACCTGAATTGAATCCATGGAGGTGCAGATTGCCGAGACCGTCCAAGCTAAATTGTCAAAGCCAGTTGTTTCGCCTGATATAAATGATATTCTAAGATCCCCGACACCGACCCAGACGGCATCGATT
>Ga0315274_10010157_pt1 | contig 13554 bp, 10 predicted proteins | sample YL17G02_20_MG_FD_203700 | JGI IMG/M metagenome (GOLD analysis project Ga0315274, IMG submission 203700) | Sediment microbial communities from Yellowstone Lake, YNP, Wyoming, USA - YL17G02_20 | ecosystem: Environmental > Aquatic > Freshwater > Lake > Sediment | place: USA: Wyoming | collected...
GACAACGGGAGTGGCCGATTCGGATTGTGGGGAAGTTACTGTGCAAACGAACCATGGACATCAGCGCATCATAGTGCGGCACCCACTCTTGCCAAATCCCGTATTCCCTTCCAAATCCTGTGTAAAACCGGCATTTTATCACGACCGTGCCGCGCCCGCTTTGTGTCAGACAAACAAACCGTTTTGCATGCTCCGTTTCCGTTGAAATTCCCAGAATATCCGCTGTTCTTCATTTCGACCACTCGCCTTAATATCCCGGAAATCCCTGGTTAATTACTACCATGAAATCGCTAACGAACGAACTCAGGATTCAGAACAAAAAGGTCCTGCCATCCGAAGACATCCCGGATAACCGCCATAATGACCTGGATCGAGATAGTGGCTCCGGAGGTGGTATGTGACGAGGGGACGGCCTCCCCGGCAAGGGCTGGGTGATGCACGTCGCGTCGCCACTGCAAGGGGGATAGTGATGAGCTTTGTGAAGAACAGGGAGAACCGTTGCGACTTCATGATCGTAGGGAATGGGAATTACGTTTTTGTCCAGGTCAGGAAAGCCCGGCGAGTCGGCGGTACCCGGGAGGAGATGGAAAGAGAGTTCTGTGAGCCAGTCATGCGGCTCCGGTCCTTCCCCTCATCAGTATCCGTCACCAGGGAACTCTGGACGTATACCCGGTATCGTATCTGGAGGTTTTTCCGGATTGATGATACAACTATCGTAGAGATTTGCCAGGACGGGAAGCCACTGAAGAACCCATTTGTCGAGGTTGCACGGACGGTCAGAGCGGTGCATCCAAGGAAAATGGGGTCTGCCCTGGTGAAGGTGAAGTGATCTCCCCTTTTTTACTATTTGAAGTGCCACAGGTACATACACCCTGATCTCCCCGATTCAACCTGTTTCTCCGTCGGAGACTATTCCACAGGAGGGGGTTCCTGTACCGGAAATAGCACTAATTCGCGAAAAAACAGCACTATTGTTTTGGGATTCCTTCAATTCTCTGTCCAATCGGCTGTCGGGGGCTGAATCGGCGCAGAAAATCACCGCTAATAGCACCTAATGGGTGGCAAAACTAAGGGGGGCTGGGGGGGTAGCACGGTCGCGAGGAAAAGAAGGGCTGTTTTGAGGATGCCGGGATTTTCCACGATCCACCATGAGAGACATACAGTTTCCTCAACCTGTTTCTCCGTCGGAGACTATTCCACAGAAGGGTTCTCCTACACCGAAAATAGCACTAATTCGCGAAAAAACAGCACTATTGTTTTGGAATTCCTTCAATTCTCTGTCCAATCGGCTGTCGGGGGCTGAACCTAAGCTGAAAATCACCGCTAATAGCATCTATTGGGTGGCAAATCTCTGCTTTTATGGGCTGATGGACGTGGAAAAGGGGAAAAGAGGTTGTTTATTATTATAAAAGGCACCTTTTTGAGTCGATTAATTGGGGGCTTGCCGGGATCGGTGTGGGTGGTGCATGAGAAATTGCTGGATAAAATAGATAAAGATGTTACTTCGTCTTTTGAAGACGGAACCAATACCCACACAATTCTCTTTCTAATACGTTTGGGTTCTCAAATTTTTTCTTGATACACTTCCAGAAAAAATCATCATGTTTACGGTATTTGAGATGTGCAAGTTCATGATAAACGACATATTCAATGAGATGGTTGGGAAGCAGTGATAGCAGACGATTTACGGTTATATTTCCCTTCTTACTGCAACTGGCCCATTTTGATACCATATTTTTTATATACAAACGACCGGGATCGCATCCAAGTTCTCGTGAGAAGGAAACAATCAAATCTTTGACAGTGTTTCTGAACTCTATCGGCTCTCTCGAAACAAATTCAAGATCTTTTGCTGCTTCCTTTGCCTCTTTGATAATCTGGTATTTGTTTTCAATCCATCGTCTATGCTTTTTTAATATTCGCGTCTCGTTTTCCCCTTTTGGTAACACTAAAAGCAATGTCCCGGTCTTGAATTCCAGCCTCGGATATTTGATATCCCGAAATACGACATCGTAGGGGAAATCGCAGACATCAACTTGAGGGGGCATAATTTTTCACACTCTCAATGAGCTGGATGTAAAGCTGGTCGATCTCTTCAACGGTTTTTCCATGTTGTTTCCCGTAGCGGCGGGCGAACTTGCGAAGATCCTGTTCAATATTCTTTTTAGCACTGACCTGGGAGATCCATCCGGGAAACATTGATTTTTTGAGGTCTTCAGATAGTTGTTTGATATCCGATAATAGATTTGGATCTGAACCCCATAATTTTTCAATTTTTAAGAGCATCGAGTATTCGAAATTCGAGAGCCCCAGTTTGATCCTTGCGCTGTCAAGCTGTTGCATCTCTTTAATAATTGCAGCGCCATCCCGGTAAATGGCCTCGTAATCTTTTGATTTTTGTTTCCATAACTGGATGATCTTTTCGACACGTTCGAACAGGGATTCATAGACCGGTGTCTGATGTTTGTCGACGAGCATAAACCGGTTGAGTGTGAAGACAATATTTGCCGCTTTTTCCCGTTTGTTCGCTGCTTTATCTTCGAGTAATTTGAGATAATCCGGTCCGAATTCTATGACTGGCAGATTGTCTTCGACTTTGATTATGTCCGTAGATTTGTGGACGTATTTGATGGTCTTGTCGAAATATTTCTGGATATAGGATGAATAATCGGGCTGCTCTCGGAGGACCATCCGCATGTAATAGGAATATATTTCAGAGAACCACTTGTAATGTTCAAAATATTCCAGTTTCAATTTGTCAGGCCCCAGAAACTCAAAGACCCTCCTCATATGACGGTATGTTTCAACAAAATCCTCTGCGATCATATCATCGCCGGTTAGCACCTCAATTGCACTGAGGAAGGTATCCTTATCATAGGCACCGATTTTCACTCCTTTGAACATGTCAGCAATCTCGGTGATCAGAATTTCAAATTCTTTTCCGATTTCGTCGATGCTGAACAGTGCGCAATTGATATCGGTCTCACTGTATTTTTCGAATGCTTTTTTGATGTCCTTGAGAATTCCAACGTAATCGATGATAAGCCCGGCCTCTTTTACATTTTTGTAGGGACGATTTGTTCGTGCAATTGCCTGAAGGAGCCGGTGTTCTTTTAGGGGTTTATCGAGGTACATTGTCTGGAGAATAGGGGCATCAAACCCGGTGAGCAACTTGTCGGTGACAATGAGGATTCGGGGATTTTCTTCATCCTTAAACCGTTCCCTGATATCTGAGTTGATTTCACCGGCATCATAACCCGGGTTAGCCTCCATTACTCCGTGTTTGTAGAGATCAATCAGGTTATCTCTCTCATCCGGTTGATAGGTCATCACGATCTCGGAATATTCAGGAGGCAGGTGTTTATCGAGTTCCCGCTTGTAGAGCACACAACCCTTCCGGCTCACCGCGACAACCATCGCCTTGAACCTGCCATCGACATTTTCTGTGAAGTGATTTGTAATATCATTGGCAATTTTTGCAATCCTTTTGGGATTTTCCAAAAATATTTTGATGATGTTCAGTCGTTTCTTGATGCTTTCTTCGACCGGCTGACGGAATGCTTCCGGAATCTCTTCGAGTTCTGTTTCGAGGAAGACCTGGAGCATCTCCCGATTGAGGTGAATATTGGATTCTTTTTCCAGTCGTGGCTGGTAGGCAATTTTTACCGTGAAACCATCCTCGATGGATTCGCGGATGAAATATCGGTCGAGATACAACTCGCCCTGTTCAGGATAACTGAATTCTTTATACGTGTCTTTACCGATTTTATTGATCGGTGTTCCTGTCAATGCAAAGAAGAACGCATTTTTCAGGATGCCATGTTTCATCTGGGCGGCCATTGTGCCATACTGCGAGCGATGGCCTTCGTCGATAAATGCTACGATGTTTTTCCGTGTGGTGATCGTTTCACCAGGAGTGTTTTCGAGTTCTTTCTGGAGGCCGCTCAACTCTTCCGGACGGAACTTGTGGATGAGGGTGATCATGACACCCCGCTTTCCTTTGCCCTGATCGTACAACAAGACCCTTTTTAGTTCTGCTATTGTACCGATAATCTCCGGTTTGGGTATGCTCAGTGCGTTATACTCCTCATTGAGCTGGTCTTCAAGGTCGATCCTGTCCACGATAAAAAAGATTGAAGGATTTTCCATCACGCTCTGGTGATAGAGCTTGTTTGCAGCAAAGATCATCGTAAGTGTCTTTCCCGAACCCTGCCAGTGCCAGATGAGGCCTTTATTTAAATCGGTTCTCCCCGCCAGATTGTCGAGAACACGATTCACCATTTTGTTTGCCGCCCGGTACTGAATATACCTAGGAAGCACCTTGGTATCCTCACCAAATTCCCGACGCGAGAAGAGGAAAAATTTCAGGATGTCAAGGAGGCACTCCGGCCTGAGCATACTCACGGCTGCATCATCCGCTTTGAGACCTTCTATCTTCCATTCATCTACCCTTATCTCGTTCTGCCAGGGAACGATGGGGAAGAACTTCACAACCTGCTCGGCAGCCATGCCGATCTGGACGTATTTGTATAACTCTGGGACCGTCTGCTCGTACTCCTTTATCTGAGCATATGCTGTATGCCAGTCTTCCGTAAGGCTCGCAGGATCTTTGCATTCGATATTGACGAGCGGAATCCCGTTCACGTAAAGGAGGATGTCATTTCTAATCCGCTCTTTTCCTTCGTGGTTGATTTGCCGGGAGACGATGAATTCGTTGTTCTCCAGTTTATCGTAATCGAACAACCGGATATATTCTACGGTCCGGGCCTTTTCCAGTCGGATAGGGATACCGGACTTCATGAACAGGAGGATCTGTTTGGATGCTTCGATGCCCGAACCCCGGCTTTGCAGTTCCCGTAAGGCAAGCCAGATCTCCTTTTCTTCCATCGGGATATCCTTGTTGATCTTTTTAATAGCCCGCACGAGTGTGTTAATGAGTAACGGCTCCTTATAGCTCTCCCGTTCTAACTGATCTGCCGGAATAAACGTCCAACCATTTGCATGGAGTTTTTCGATAAGGGGATCTTCGACTAAGATTTGTTCGAGGGATTTCATGAGACAGCCTCCTGACTTTCGTCAAAACTGAAAATTTTCTCTAAGGTATTCAGATTGTCCTCGCAAATCGTTGCTAGAATTGAGAAATTCTGAACGATACTACTCTCTTTTGAATAATATTCCAAAGGGTTGAAAGTAGATTTTGTACTTGCATATCTTGTGCTCGATTCGTGAGGTTGTGTTATACAACCAAGCAATAGTAGGCCCTTGCATATGTACAGCCGATAGAAAATATTGGTGAAACCACTCATTATTTCATCTTTTGTCGATTTTTTAAAATTTTTGAAGGCGTCTTTCAATCTAATTCTTACTCTGAAATTATGTCGAAAACGTCTCCGAAATTTTATTAATAACTCTTCCTCACGTTGATCTAATTCTTGATAATATTTTTCGGTTACCTTCTGGCAATACTCGTCAGTGTCAAATTGATCTCTTTCTTTGTTCATCTGTTCTGAAAAGTCAATAATAGCACTTGTCAGATCTACGATTTTATCTTCAATATTAAGGGGTGATTGTGGCGTATCGATCGATTTGTGAATTTCCAAAGCTGCCTGTATTTTTGTATCGATATTACTGAAGACCGGTATATCCAATCGATTGATAAATCTTAAAGCCTGGTTCTGCTCCTCTATTTTCTTTGCCTCATTCAATATTTTTTCATATTCGAAAAGAGCCCGGGAGTATACTTTAGCCGAGTGGTGACTAATTTTTTTAAGTCCCACATCTTCATCGATAAAACCGCAATAATATCCAAAGGCTTTGCATCCTTTCTCTACGCTTTGTTGTAAGAAAAACACCGCTTCAGGAATAAAATTATGAGAATAGAGAAGACGAGAAGCATCTAGGTTCTGTCGGGCAATTCTAAAGGTATTTTTCGCCAAGGGGATGTCTTTGGGATAGGGACTTTTAGATGTAAAACTGAAATCAAATTTTATTATCCTTCGAAAAGGTTTTGTTTTTATTCTTGTGGCTGATCTCATTGATCCGTCCCCCCACGTAATGCATATGTTCGATCTAAAACCGATAGTGTTTCATGGATGTAACTACTGATTTGAGGAAATTCCTGAATCAGAGGCAATTCGCAATTGTAGAATTCCAAAGGATCAAAATCTCCTTCCGGATATCGTGATAGAGCATGCGGAGCCAGCAACCTCGAGAGGTAGAAAAAGGATGAGCATATAAACATCGGGGGAAGGAGTAGTGAGAGACATTCCTTCATCGATTTAACATAAAAATCATACGTCAGCATTTCGTCCACCTCCTTTTTTATTCTTTTAAAATCGTCCGGCTGTTCCTCGAAATATTTTTTCATCATACTCAGGAGCATTTTCTTAAAAGCACGAAACTCAGCTTCACTGATGGTAAATTGTTGAATGAGGTCCTGGATATCGGTATACTCCTGATGCAATTTTCTCAGGCTAACCAGATAATTCTGCAACCGTTTATCATTTTTTGAGATAGTGACAGCATTTTCCTTTGAGACTGTCTGGATAAATATAAGTGTCCTATCCACTTGAGTTGATAATCGTGAGCTATCGAAAATCCCGTCAAACATCTGTTCGAGTCTGGGATCTGAATGGATATTCAAATTGAGAGTGTTAATGCGATCCTTGAAGCCGGTTGTTGTTTTTGAGTAAATTTTCATAGTCTGGTGGCTGATGGGACGGCGAGCCTCCTGTTCGGTTATCATTCCTGCAAAGATGGCAAACGACTTCAATCCTTTCTCGACACTCTGCTCAAGGTAAAAAACTGCTTGAGGATAATACTCATGGTCATACAGGCAACAGGAGGCTTTAAGATCCTGCTGTGCTATGGCAAGAAACCGTTGTGCGGTCTGGGGATCCTGCTCATGATTCATAAGTCAGGTCACCTTCACCCGCCGCTTGCCGGTCAGCAGTTCGTTCATTAGGCCTTGCTTCAATCGCTCGTAGTGGGCGGTGCGCTGGCGCTGGAGGGTGAGTTTGCGGTCGATAATAGAGAGGATGTCCGCGATTTTTTGCTGCTCATAGATTGGCGGGAAAATAATTTTAATTTGATTCATAATTGTGGTATTGAGATTTGCCATCGTTCCTCCAACGGATGCATTCCGTATTCGGTGTTTGAATCCTTCGAACCTAAAATAATTATTCAAGTATGACGGAAGTAATTCATTGGTTGCTGGACGAACCCGTAATAACCTACCCGAAAAGAGCCATCCGGATTCTTTTTTCGAAATATAACAGCTCCGATCAACTGATCCGACTCGACTAAAGACAATATCTCCTTCTTTCAAAAGATATTCACTTAATCGTGCTTTATCAGCATCAGATACGAGAGGGAGTTTTTCGTGAATAACACCTAAATCCCCAAGATGTTCAACTGTAATGATTGGCGTTCCTTTCTCCACATAATCACTCATATGCAATTGTGCCCCAAATGGTCCGGTTTTCACCGTGCATACTTCACCGAGCTGTTTAATCTCCCACCCTTTTGGCACCTTTCCAACATCCTCATCCATTTTGAATTCCGTATGCCCGATGCCTTTCATCATCAGCTCCTGCATGACTCCCGCTTTAAGGTGCTCCGTCTCCGCAGCTGCCAGCCGTGATCTCTGGATGGCGTCATCTACGGTATGGAAGATGGCGGCGATGCTACGTTGTTCGGAAAGAGGGGGAAGGGGGATTCGGATTTTTTTCACTTGAGAATCATTGAGGGCCGGGTATTGTGCGCCAACCATCATGCGGTTGCACTGGTCGATAACATCGTTTGAAAAAAGAATATTAAGCAAATATTGTGGATCAATCTCTCCCTTGCTGCGTAATACTGCAAATCCTGTGGAACAAATCTGATTATTCAGTTTCTTCGGTACCAGTGCAAACGCTTTGAGGTACGGTCGTATCTCTGACATGATCACGTCATCGGTATGCACAACTCGACGGGCTCTTGAAGGAGCATCTTTTCCGATTAGTTCCTTTACCGTGGAAATTACTCCGCTCCCATTTTCAACAGCATCAATGTCGACATAGAAAAATTTCTCAAGAGGTGTTTGAGTAGGATCGCGGGACTCGGGATTAATATCAACGACCACTTTCAATTCTTTAATCTTCCACTGTGTCGGTATATCTACCGCATCAGCCATCGCTGCCCTGCTCATGAACCTGCCTCCCTTTGAGAAAGTGCAGAAACAAGCATTATAAATTCATTGACAGGTTTCATTTTTTTGACCTCCATTAATTCACAACCCTTACGTCGCTTGTGAGTTGTATTTTGGTCAAAGGCGGATCTATTTCATAAAATACCGCCAAATCTCGATTGCACAGTTCAAACTGTTGGAAATTTTGCCCAAAGAACTTCGAATTCTTTGCTCGCGAGTGTATTTCGAGCATATATGAGCGTAATGACTGAGGTAAAACCATTCGGCCATTGCCATCGTACCCTACTGTTTTCACCCACATTCGTGTCAATAAAGCATTCGGAGGATTCTTCTTTGATGCTGATTTGATATGTCCTCCACGATAAAGGTAAAAAAGTCCGTAAATGTACTCGAACACATCGAATGCTGCTTCGTAAGCAATTTCATTCGGAATTAAAAATTGGACAATCGATTGGACAACACGATACGGATAATAATACATGTATTGGCCCGTTCCAAATCGATTTCGATTAAATTCAATCATTAAATGCTGATCGCAACCTAATACCGAAGTGACATTGACATATCGGAAAAACGGTAAAAGATAGACTGTACTAAGATCAAGTTCACGAATAGATGGCTCGAACAGGATCGCCTCAATTGTATCCAAATTATATTTTTTTACAGCAGTGATTCCTGAAGCATAAATAACGAGTAATGCTGGATAAAACCTTAATTGCTCTAGACAATAATTCAACTTTTCTCCAGAAAAATATGTAATACTTCGATCTTCAATAGGAAATGGATCCTTCCTCTCCACGTTTATTAATCGTTCAATAGCATCAGAAACAATATCGCCATAGTTCTCATTATCGTAATAAGCAATGGTTGCCACCATTGCCGCTAATGGGGCAGTAACTTTTTCAAGATCTTCAAGTCTCTGCTGATAACATGCTTTCCCATCAATATGGGTACCGGTTACATATCCCTCTCTATTGAGTTCATCTAAAACATTGTTTACTTCATTGTTGACCAAATCTGATAGTGTCAGCTCAGGTCGGGATTCTTTCAAAGTATCTTTGACTTTTTTTATTGCACTTTCAACGGTGAGCGATGTCGTTCTCTCATGGCGGCGGAGCATTTCGATCCGAGATTCCAAGTCCTCAAAGAACTCATTCGCTGACCTGATGCCAATTGTTGAAAGATGCAATTTAGTCCTGATATTATCCGGTATTTTTTCAGGCAATTCTCGGCTGCACCAGAAAATGGCAAATCTCCGTATTATTCGTTCGGCCGTGAGAATCTTAACAAGACCAGAGTCATGTTCTCCGGACCATCCGCAGATAATAAGACCGTATTCTAAAAAGATTCGATCCAAATACTTCGAAAGGTTCTCATTATAACTTGCTAAATCGTCTGGAGTCAGTTTCAAATCTGTAGTGGGATACCTTCCATTAATCATCACAATACGGCACGGATCCCCTGCGACTTCCATAATCCGTGGATCACTTTCATATGTGATGACAATGGGAATTCTCCCGGTTTCTTTTTTAATAGCTTCTTCGAGCAAAGGATCAAAATTTGTGGTGATGATCATGCTGATGATGCCTTCTTTGACCAACCGGGCAATACTCATATGAGCTGGTGTTGGTTCTATTTTCTGGGGTTGCCCGTCACTGCCTTTCGGTTCAAAATATTGCCGGAGAATCGCTTTACGGTCATCATCTGATGGTGCGAGATCGGCAAAAAGATTGGTGAATGTTGGGGCCGCTCCACTATGCGTTTCTTTATACCACTCCTGTGGTCTCTGGTGGCGCTTTATCTGGTCTCCTGCCATTTGGCAGATTAGGTCATCGGTAATTTCCCTTGCGGTAAGAATTCCCGTATCGCGTGATAATCCAGATCCAAGAAGCAAAGCATATCTTCGCGGGGAATTATGCAACGCGAGAGCTGCCGGGAGAATTTCGTCTGGTGAAGGCATAACTAATCCATCCCTCCGGTTGTCTCATTCAATCGCACAAGTTCCTCTTCCAGCTCCTCAACCGTGGGGAGTTTCCCTTTCATCCGGGCCGGGAGCGCCTTCTTCAGGGAGTAAGTCGATATGCCGATCGGTTTTTTCATATCGCGGAGTGAGTATTCGGCGATCACACGGTTTCGTGTCTTGCAGATAAGGATGCCAATACTCGGTTGGTCAACTTTTTCATCGCGTAGCAGATCATCCACAGCAGAGAGATAGAAGTTCAGTTTCCCGGCAAACTCGGGAGCAAAATCTACAACCTTCAACTCGATGACTACGTAACAGTGAAGTTTCAAGTGATAGAAAAGCAGGTCGATATAGAAGTCCTCGCCGCCGACCTCAAGGCGGTACTCGCTCCCCACGAATGCAAAACCTATCCCGAGTTCGATCAGGAAGTCCCGCAGGTGGTGAAGCAGTCCCTGGTGAAGATCGTGCTCTGCGTGTTCTTTTCCCAGAGAAAGAAAATCAAAATTATATGGATCTTTAATGATCTGCTGCGCGAGCTCGCCCTGTGGGGCAGGCAATCGCTCGCGGAGGTTCGAAACGGTTTTTCCCTGCCGGTTATAGAGATCGCTCTCCATCTGATGTACGAGAATACTCCGGCTCCAACCATTTGCAATAGTCTGCCGGATATACCATTCCTGCTTATCAGGATCAGAAATATGATCCAGAATGACACAATTGTGGAACCAGGGAATTTGTGCAGCAAGCTGCTGCACGAATTGCTCGTTAGACCAAGCCTCGGCAAATTTGCGCATATATTTTAGATTTCGGGATGAAAACCCCTTCATTTCCGGGAACTCGCTGGACAGATCGCGGGAGATCTGCTCGATGACTTTTGCCCCCCAACCCTCTGATTCCTGGCGCAGGAGGATCTCTTTCCCAATCTGCCAGTAGAGTAAAACGAGCTCGCGGTTCACCGAGAGGGCAGCACGGATCTGTGCAGAATGTATTCGTTCCTTGATTGATGAGATAAAATCAGGATATCCTTGGGGTATGCGAGTAGCAGGGAGAGGTCTATCTGTCATGAGGTTCCCCTCCCATTGTCGGGACTTCAATCCCGATTTCAGTGAGATACCCGGCAATTTCCTTGTCCACATTTTCGAGTTCTGATTCGATAGTGAGAATCTCAGCCCAGGTAGCAGCAAGATCCACGTGTTCAGTCTCCCGTTCAGGAGAAACGTAGAGGGTTACATTCAGGTTGAAGTCATTCTTCGCGATTTGCGCGAGAGGAACACTCTTTGAAAAACCTTCAATCTCCTCCCAGCAGGTTGAAACCCTGAGAATTCTTTCGATGTTATTATTCGCCAAGATATTCAGCTTGCGGACATCAGGGTGCTTCTCGAATTCCAGTGCAGCATTGATGATGAGAACCTTGCCCTTGTGATCAACGGGTTTATTTTTATTGAAAAAGAGCAAAGCTCCTGGGGCACCGGTGTTATAAAAGAGTTTTTCCGGGGTCAATACGACAATTTCCAGAAGATCTGCTTCAAGGATCTGCTGGCGGATTGCCTTCTCTTTCCCTCCACGGAAAAGACACCCATTGTCAATCACAACCCCAACACGTCCGCTCCCGTCCTTTGCAGAGGCAAGCATGTGCTGGACCCATGCCCAGTCAGCAGATTGACGGTTTGCAAATCCATAGAGGAAGCGCTGCTTCCAGAACTCTCCCTTCTTGAGTTGTGTCTCATCGTAGCCATCCTGGTTCCAGGGTGGATTAGCAACGACGATATCAAACTGCTTGACACTTTCTCCTTCCTTAAACTTCGGATAAAGAAGAGTATCCCCGTACGCAAGCTGAACATTCCGGATGTCATGGATATACATGTTCATCCGCCCAAATGCCAGGGTCTTCGCATTTGCCTCCTGTCCGAAGAGGAAGATCTGGTCGGCTGCTGCCGGACCATATTTTTCCTTGACGTGGGTGTGCGAAACGATGAGCATGCCGTTTGATGCCGAGGCAGGATCGTACACACTCTCACCGGGTTTCGGATCGAGTATCTCGATGAGGAGTTTGATAACTTCACGGGGCGTATAGACTTCACCTTCCTTTGCTTTCTGCGGTGCGAAATACCGGAGAATCCATTCATAGGCATCGCCAAGGATATCAGGGGATACATGGTGCAGTTTCTTCTCACTGAAGAGTTCTACAAGTTGCCGTAGGATCTCTGCGTTCTCCTGGCTTTTTGCAAATTCGATAAAATCAACGGTATCGAGCACATCACGGAGTTCAGGATTCCGCTCCGATATTTCCTTGAGTGCCTTGGAAAAAACTTCCGGGAGATTATTTACAGCCTTTCTGATATTTTCCCAGAGATAGGTTTCAGGAAGATCGAAGTCATGGTACAATGCCCGTTGCGCCTCAGCGTGGGCTTCTGCCTCAGTGTACCCATCCTTGATTGCTTCTTCTTTCGCCGCCTCAAATTCCAGTTCCCACTTATCACTGATGCGTTTGAGGAAAAGCGGCAGCAGGATAAACTTGTAATCAACGCGGGTCCGAATAATGTCGGCTGCTTTCTTCAGCAAGGTTTCGAGATCACTTCGTGTGAGGGTATTGTTATTGATATCAAAAAGTTCTGTAACGAGTGCGTCCTTGCTTACCATTCGATATATTTTCTTTCGGGCATCTGTCTCTTGCGCAGTTATTGTGAGAAGGCCGGCTTTCCGCAGCCGTGATAGCAGAACAGGAACTTTTTCCGGAGTATCATGCGAGACTTCACCAAGAACCTTTATTGCGCCATCAAGATGGAAGTCATTGCCTCCATACTGTTGCCAAAGAATTGTATATCCTTTTTCAACCCAGCTGGGCAATGAACCATTCAGAGTCATAAGTATTCATTTATCTTATAAATATAAAAACATTGTGTTAATTCTATAAACTATTTAAATTTATATTTATGTAATTGCGAACTCATGCAAAAAAGTGAGGATTCATATGTACCGGCTCAAAATCCCACAGGGCTCCGACAGTAAGGATCATGAGTAAAACCGCTCTCCTTCACAACCAATTGTTCCATAATTTCCTTGAGGAAATCACTCATTTCATCCTTCTTCGTATATATGATGAGATCCTCTTTTGCACGAGTACCTGCGACATAAAACACCCTTTGCTCTTCCTCTTCGCGTTTTCGTTTCGGTCCCAATATAGCCGGTTCATAAATATCCGGATTTTTTTTCTCACAGGGAAAACCGTGTAGCCCTTTCACAACATTTAGAATGAACACGACCCGGGTTTTGGTATTCCTGTGAAGGGTTGAATCTGAATCCCTTCAGATAAAGGACAAGATTTAATGTGGTGCATCGCCATCCTCAAGGATAATGATGCGGATCACAGCCATTGCACGCGGGAGGGTACAGGGTGTGGGATACC
>Ga0315274_10010158_pt1 | contig 13554 bp, 15 predicted proteins | sample YL17G02_20_MG_FD_203700 | JGI IMG/M metagenome (GOLD analysis project Ga0315274, IMG submission 203700) | Sediment microbial communities from Yellowstone Lake, YNP, Wyoming, USA - YL17G02_20 | ecosystem: Environmental > Aquatic > Freshwater > Lake > Sediment | place: USA: Wyoming | collected...
ACCTGAACGCCGGTACTATCTTACCTACGTTACTATATTGTCCGTGTATAGTTACTAAGGGGTCATTGTTTGCTCCACGAAGGTGATGCTAATGTTGAATTGCACTGATCTACGAACACGGGTGCTTCACCCTGTATTAGACACTACACTCGTGGCTGTGCCTGTGAGGGTAGCAAGCTGGTGCGTTAGCGGGCAGGATGAGAAAGTTAGTAGTTCCGTTAATCACATGTCTAGCGTTGGTACTTCTTATTGGTACTATTGGCTATGTTGTGAGTGCGCGGGCACCTGCCCCCGTGACTGTGCCCGCGTCAGCATCTATGCCAACAGCTACGCTCGCCCTAACCCCGGAGACCACGGCAGCACCAGAGCCCTCGCCTGAGCCGACGCCAACAACGACACCGGTGCTAACACCAGAGCCCTCGCCTGAGCCGACGCCAACAACGACACCGGTGCTAACACCAGAGCCCTCGCCTGAGCCGACGCCAACAACCGTACCGGCTGCTACACCCACGCCAACACTATTTCCTGCACTAGCATTGCCTCTAACAATGGAACAGGAGCTTGCCAGCGATAATGTTGTCGTTCATTACGGAGAACAGCCCCCATATGCCCTAACAGCAGCGGGTTATGATATGGTTCAACTTATCGGTAATGAGACTGCCACCGATCCTACCTGGCAGCAGCTGGAATCGTTTTTGACTGCAGACAAGACTGATGAGAAGGAATATGTCACTGGCTTGTTTATGTGTGGTGCCTTTGCCGAGGAACTTTACAACAATGCGGAGGCCGCCGGAATCAGGGCGGCCTGGGTTAGCTTGTACTTTGAAGGTGAGAGCGTAGGGCACGCTCTAAATGCTTTTTACACCACGGACAGAGGACTGGTTTATATTGACTGCAGCGGGAAAACAGCTCAGAACACTACCGATAGTGTCGGGATGAATTCGAACTCACCTGAGGGGCTCGGGGTCTATGGTGGGGCCAATAGCCGTGATAAAGTCGCTTATGTAGAGGTAGGGGGGGAATTGGGACTTGTCAGTTTAGATGTCGCCTCTTGCACTCAGTATGTCTGCTATCAGGATTATGAGCAGAGGAAGGCCAGTTTTGAAGCTTCATTGAATGACTATGATGAGGAAGCGCAAAATTATAATTCAGAGGTCGCAGCATTCAATGAGTGGGTAGCGGGGAGAGTCTTTATCGAAGGTACGAGTGATGCTGCGAGAGCGCATCAGTGGAGTGAGGAACTGAGGCAGGAGAAGGACAGATTGACCACGCTGGCAGAGACATTAGACACAGAAGGGAAGAGCTTGGGAACTTTCTGGCAGCCTCTGGGAATTGTTTCCAGGGTTGCTATTTATTGGTAAGGGCCAGCGCATTGTAATGCTGCAAGGCTATGATATGTTCTGTACCAGTCAGTTACCTAAAAAGCCACATTTCTAAGCCTCTTTCATTTTATCGCTTGCCTATTCGAAGACGCCTCCTTTCTCTCTGAAAAACCCGAATCTGCTAAAATAATACCTGTAATCTTCGACAGGTTGTTTTCAGAGACGGGAACCGGTTACATGATAGTAGAAGCTTTGACAGACTCTATATACCTGATCAAGGGCGAGAATATCAGCAGTTTCCCTCCTTCGTATTCCATCCTCATCCGCGATGAAGAGGTAGTGTTAATAGACACTGGCTGCGGCATAGAGAACCTTAAGAAAATCAAAAAAGAATATGGCATAGACTATGTCATTAACTCTCACTCCCATCCGGACCACGCCGCCGGCAATTGGGTCTTCGAAGGCAGGCCTATTCATGTGCCGGAGGAGGGATTCGACGTCAGCGGCAACATGACAGCCCTTTCCGAAGTGTTCTCTAACGAGAAGCTTGCTCGTGTCACGCAAGGTTATATGAGAGATCTCTGGGGATTCAGGGATTGCCGACCTACAGCAAGTTATAATGAACGAACTGTGTTCGGAATTGGGCAAACAACCCTTAAACCGATTTACACGCCTGGCCACTCGAAAGACCATTATTGTCTTTATGAGCCTAACGAGAGGATTCTCTTCTCGTTCGACTATGATCTGACATTGTTCCCCTGGTACGGTCTCAGGGAGTCCAACATTCCGGAATTCAAGCAATCGGTGAAAGAACTCAAAGCCTTATCCCCCCGAATGGTTGTATCGTCTCATAGGGGTGTAGTCACCGGGGATATTGCTGCTGAGTTCGACAGGTTTCGTCAAAGGATAGACGCAAGGGCTAATAAAATCCTCTCTCTGCTGGATACCGGGAAGACAATCGAGCAGCTCGTAGACCTTGCTCCTATTTACGGCACTTTTCCGTACATGGAGCCATTGCTCCGTTTCTGGGAAGCACAGATGATTAGTAAGCATCTGGAGCAGTTGGCAGCCGACTGCAGGGTAAGAAGGGAGGGGAATTTCTACATCAGGAGTTAACGCTAGTCTATGAACTGAGGTCTCCAAATGAAAATTGTCGTTTTGAACGGAAGCCCTAAAGGCAATATGAGCGTTACCCTACAGTATATCCTTTTCATCCGGAAGAAGTCACTAGTAACAGGGAGATCCTCTGTTTGTGTGACTTTGTCTATGCCACTGTCGACCACACGAGCCAACTTCGCTAACGCCTTCTCAATATAATCCACTGCTTGGAGTCCGGGGTTTTGCATCAGCGCTTACTTGTGGTAATATATACAATCGCAGTGGATTATCGTAAGTTTTAGGAAATGAGGATACAGGCGATTACGAAGGCTCAGGATAGACCGTGAGTTGGCTGGAGAAGTACCGCGCGCCCATAATAGGATTATTGATAGCCGTTATCCTCATTGGCGGTGCGGTTTATCTCTATCGCCTATTTTCTTTGCCCCATTCTGCTGGGATAACCATCTCTCCGCCGTCCCCAGAGATTTCGGTCTATGTCGAAGGGGAGGTAGTCAACCCGGGCGTATATGTGCTGGAGCAGGGTGCACTCATCTCCGATGCCATTGAGGTTGCTGGCGGATTCACCAGCGACGCTGACCAGAGTTCCGTGAATCTCTCTGCCACGCCAAAAGATGGCATGCAGATACATGTCTACAGGGCTGGCGAGGTTCCTCAGAAGGTCAATATCAACACCGCCGAGGTCTGGCTGCTGGAATCCCTGCCTGGCATCGGGGAAACCCTGGCTCAAAGGATTGTAGACTACCGCCTCGCGAACGGATATTTCCAGGGTGTCGATGACTTAAAACAAGTGGACGGTATCGGCGCTTCCGTATTTGAAAAGATAAAGGATAAAATCACAGTGCGCTAGCCCCTGGCGCCGGATTCCATTTGGGACTCGATAGATGAAGCTCATCTACTTAAGTCTGTGCTGGATCGCTGGAATCTGTTTGGGGACGTGGGCAGGTTATCCCTGGGTCGCTATCCCAGCCATTGTTCTGGTGTCGTTTCTTTCCTTCTCCTTGCGCCGCAGCTATGCTTTGCTTCTGTGCCTGTGCCTCGTCGCCTTGCTGGGCGGCATCCTGCGCATTCAGTCATCTCTGCCTGCTGCCGATAAAGACACCCTCCAGTTCTACAACGATAAGGGCATAGTAAGAATAAAAGGGCTCGTTACCGCTGACCCCGAATCTACAGGCGTTGCGCTCTCCCTGCGGCTCGAAGCCAGGGAGATAGAATCGGAAGACACCTGGGAGAAGGCTGCGGGAGCTGTACTTGTCTATGTGCCTCAGTACTCCTCATACAAATACGGAGACCTCTTGCAGGTCGAGGGCGAACTGAAAACGCCACCCGAGTTTAATGATTTCGACTGGCGGGACTACCTTGCCCGTAAGGGCATCCACTCGCTCATGGTTTATCCAGATCGGATAGAGCTTATCGCCAGCGGCCAGGGGCTCAAGCCATTGGAGTGGGTCTATGGGCTGAGAAGTCGAATCTCGCAGGCTCTCGACAATGTGCTACCCGAACCTCAGGGTGCTTTGGCTCAGGCCATCCTTCTGGGCAAGCGCAGCACTATCCCCGACGACCTGAACCAGTCCTTCTTCCGAACCGGGACGACGCATATCATAGCTATCTCAGGGCTCAACATCACTATCGTAGCCGGGCTTGTGCTCGGCCTCGGGGTGTGGCTGTTCGGCAGGAGACGTCCTTTCTATTTCTGGCTCGCTATTATCGCTGTCTGGGGTTATGCTGTGCTCACCGGCCTCCAGGCACCTGTGCTGCGCGCTGCTATCATGGGCAGCATATGGCTCTTCGCCGATTTCATTGGCAGGCCGCGCAGCGCTCTGCCTGCACTCCTCCTCGCCGCCGCAGTCATGATAGGCATCAATCCCTCCGTAGTGCGCGAGGCGTCTTTCCAACTGAGTTTCGCCGCGATGGCTGGCCTGATACTGCTGACTCCATACTTTCAATCGTGGGGCAGGAAGGCTCTCAGGGTCAGCGATGAGCGGAGAACGCCCCCAGTCTTTCTCATAGATACCGTCTCGGTCACCTTGGGCGCTACCCTCACCACATTGCCTATCATTGCCTTCTACTTTCATCAAATCTCGCTGGTCTCTCTCCCGTCCAATCTCCTCGCCCTCTGGTCAGTCCCTGCCATTATGGGCACTGCTGCCCTAGTCGGGATTGTGGGGCTGTTCACAGCGCCAGTGGCTTGGGTAATGGGCTGGGTCGCCTGGCTTTTCCTCAGCTACATGATAGGTGTGGTCAGATTCTTCTCGGATTTGCCTTTTGCCTCGAAGCAAGTGGAGGTCGCCGCTTACTTTGTTTGGGCTTATTACGCTGTTCTGTGCATAGCTCTGTTGCTTGTTGGCAACTGGTCAAAGCTTGCTACCGTCATAGGTAAAGTCAGGGGGTATATATCGGCAGTTCCTGGGTTCACCCGCAAGATACCAGCCAGATTTGTTATTTCCCCCCTGGTTATCATAGCTGCCCTGGTGTGGATTGCCGCTGCCAATGTCCCAGATAATCGCCTCCACATCTTCTTCCTTGATGTTGGCCAGGGAGATGCTATACTTATCGAAACTCCATCGGGACAGAATATCCTTATTGATGGTGGCCCTGCTGACGGTGAGATAGTATCCCGCCTGGGGGGAAGATTCTCTTACTGGAATCGAAGCATTGATCTGGTTGTCAGCACTCATTCTCATGAAGACCATATTGGTGGTTTGGTGGATGTCCTCAAAAGGTATGAAGTGAAGCAGGTTCTGGAAAGTTTTGTGGGATATGATTCACTGATCTATCAGGAGTGGCAAAGCCTCATCGGGGAAGAGAAGATGAAGAGAACAGTGGCTCAATCCGGACAGCATATCAAGTTGGGTGAGGGTCTTGAATTGGAGGTGCTCTATGCCGGAGGCGCCAGCTTAGGCGATGCCGCCTCCGCTATCGACAATAATTCTGTGGTATCGCGTCTCGTTTACGGAGATGTCAGTGTATTGTTGACTGCAGACATTTTCGAGGAAACAGAAAGGTATTTGCTCGATACCAGGTTTGCCCTGAGCAGCACTGTGCTCAAGGTAGCGCACCATGGTTCAGACAGCTCGAGTTGCTTAGAGTTCCTATCTGTGGTAAAACCACAGGTGGCGGTTATCTCAGTAGGGGCGGATAACCTCTTCGGCCACCCCAGCCCCAATGTAGTGGATAGGCTGGGCGCGACTCATTTATATCGTACTGACGTGCAGGGCACTGTTGAGTTCATCACCGATGGCAAAAGGTTGTGGGTGAAGACGGAGAGGTAAAGAGGGTATCTCAAGTCTTATCCTTAAAAAATTCTAGTTAAGGAGGCGAAAATGAGTCAGGGTAAGAGCGGGAAGTCAATCATTCCCAGCGGGAAGGCTATCGGCTTCATGGTGATTAGGGGATTCGGGCTTTTCCTGAGCGTTTCCGGCATGGTTGGCATAGCGCTTGTCCTTGGGCCGCTGGACAGGATCTTAACAGAGCCGACATTCACCCCGATTTTCGAGAGCAAGGCTTATGCTTTTCTCTTCTGTCTATTGATGGCGGTCGTGGGGGGTGCTCTGGACTTCGTCGCCAACCTGGGCCTCAAAAGGATCGAGGAATCGTGATGTTTCTTTTTTGATATACGGAGAGGGCGTGGCGCGGTCTGTAAATAAATGAAACTCACTAGCCCAAATGGTATAGTGATGTTAGATCCCGCACGCTCTAACCACCTTACTCTTCTGTGAATGATAACATCTGAGGCGACCAGCGAATTTCATTTGTAGGGGCGTTCAATTGAACGCCCCTACCTTTCTGTTACTTCGGGCGTTAGAATGGTAGAATTAGTGTGCAGAGGACTTTTCTGTGGAAATCGCTCATCGAAAAAACATTCTCGACCTCTCTTATCCTCAGCTGAAGGAGCTGGTGGGCTCCCTGGGACAGCCTGCCTATAGGGCTGACCAGATAGCGTGGTGGGTCTATAAGAAACTGGCCGTTTCCTTCGAGGAGATGACAGACCTTCCCCAATCGCTTCGTCGGAAGCTTGCCGAAGTGGCGTCGTTATCCAGTCTCGTGCCTGTAGATGAGAAAATCTCTGGGGACAGGCAGACCAGAAAGGTACTGTTCAGGCTGGACGATGGCAGGACTATCGAGTCAAGCCTCATGCTATACGAGAAGACCGGTTCAAGCCGGGAACGGCGCACAGTGTGCGTCTCCACCCAGGTGGGATGCCCTGTCGGTTGCCCCTTTTGCGCCACGGGACAGCAGGGCTTCGAGCGCAACCTTCGCCCTGGCGAGATCATGGGGCAAGTTCTGTACTTCATGCGCTTGGTGAACGCTGAACAAGTTGGCGGGGAGGCCGCAACTGATTCAACTAGACGCCCGGTTACCAATGTGGTATTCATGGGCATGGGGGAGCCACTAGCCAACTATGAAGCGGTATGGCAATCTATAGTTACGCTGAATTCTAAGCATGGCTTGGGACTTGGCGCGAGGCAGATAACTATCTCCACGGTGGGGCTGGTTCCTCAGATTCGTCGCCTTGCCCGAGAAAGTATCCACGTCGAGCTGGCCATCTCTCTGCACGCTGCCAATGACGCTCTCAGAAACAGGCTTGTCCCCATTAATAAAAAGTATCCCCTGAGTCAGTTAATTCCCGCGTGCCGGGAATACTTTAAGAATACAGGGCGGCGCCCCACATTCGAGTGTGCCCTTTTCCAGGGAGTAAACGATTCCGCAGAACACGCTCATGAGCTGGCACGCTTACTGGAAAGCATGAATTGCCAGGTAAACCTGATAGCTGGCAATCCAAGTGCCTGCAAGGAATTCGCTCCGTCACCTATGAAGAAGGTGCTTACATTTCAAAAGAAACTCAAGGACAATGGAGTTTCTAGCACAGTACGGGTATCCAAGGGTGTTGATATAGAGGCAGGTTGCGGCCAGCTGCGCAGCCGCTTGGCCCGTGTCCGATGAATATAGGGGCGACCCATCGGGTCACCCCTATAAGTTGTGGTCATGAATGTATTAGCGCGCCCTTCTCTCAACCTCACAACCCATTTTGCGCAGCTCTGCCATCAGCGGAGTGGGGTCTTCCGAAGTCAGATGGACAACAAAGTTGTGCTGGTCCCGCTCTGGGACAGGAAGCATGAACATTGTTTCCACTTCCAGGCCTAGCCTGTTGATGATGCCTATAATCTGCTCCATCTGCTTTGTGCCGCCACAGTTCTTCACGATCAGTCGGGAGCCGGGCTTTCCTATCCCCAGGATAGGGTTGAGTATCTTATAGAAGAAGTCGTTGGTGGTGGCTATGCCTACCAGCCTGCCGTTGTCCACTACTAGCAAGGCACCTATCTTCTTTTCCTGAGCCAGTGTTACACCTTCCTCAACGGTAGCGTCAGGGCTAACCGTTATCGGATTCTTGGTCATGACGTCTTTGACCGTGACCTTGTTCAATATGCGGGTGAGGTCATGTATATTGAAGCTCGAAACCTGGGAAGGGCCGACTCTATCGAGCTGGTCACGGGTTACTATGCCCATCAGTACCCCTCTATCCACCACGGGCAGACGCCGCAAGTGATGGGCCTCCATTACTCTCCTTGCCTCAGCCAAAGAGGTGTTGCTGGAGATGGTGAACACATTGGTGGTCATTACATCGCTCATATACATGGGTGGCCTCCGTTACAACAAATGAGACTATCTGGCGGCCCCGTCGGGGCAAAAATCCATGTAGTGGAATTCTATGCGGAGTGGGGCAATGTGTCAAGGTGTCAGCTAGGCCTAAACCACGAAAACTGTGATATACTACTCTCGGCAGGTGCAAAATGAAAGTAGATGTAATTGTAGCCCCTACCTTTCTCAAGAAAGATGACCTTAAGGGATGTTTGTGCGCAGTAGTCGATGTCCTCAGGGCAACCAGTACAATCATCACAGCGCTGACCAGCAGGGCGACCGAGGTGCATCCCTGTATTACTATTGAGGAAGCGAAGAAGAGCGTGGCTAAGCTGCCTCGTGACTCCTATCTTCTTGGTGGGGAAGAGATGGGCGAAAACATTCCCGGCTTTGACCTGGGGAACTCGCCCTTGGAATACATGGCTAAGGAGGTGGTTGGGGGCAAGGTCATATACTCCTATACCACGAATGGCACCGGCGCGATTCGCAAAGCCTTTGAAAGGAGTGGTAACCCTGCATACATTGCTGCTCTGTTGAACGTGTCTGCCGTGTCATCGGCGCTTGTAAAAACAGCTTCTGCTGGTAAATTCGAAGGAATTAGCATTCTCTGTGCAGGTCGCCAGGGCAAGCCTTCGGAGGAAGACAATTTCTGCGCAGGCCTGATCGTTGATGGCATTACTCGCGAATTCAAGGCACGCGGCATCACACCTGGATTAGGGGTTACAGCTTCTACGGTAGCCAGGGATGCGGTTTCCAACAGAGGACACAGTCTGGGGGTGTTGAGGTCAAGCGAGCACGGCCAGTATCTGGAATCCCTTGGTTTCGAGGATGACCTGGTGTTCGCCTCCAGGATAGACCTGTATGATGTTGTTCCTGTTTTCGATGGAGAACGTGTTATCCTGTTACTGTGAATAATAGCCCCAGGTCTCCGACCGTAAGCAACCTCAGCCCTGCCACAAGTCACTCCTTCCTCTTATCGGAGAATTGACAAGGCTCTTAAACTGGTATAGCATAGGAAAACAGTTGCCTACTACCGTAAGGGGGATTATCCGATAATGGGTTTCGAGACACAGGATGTCGAGAGAAAGGTACTCTCTATCCTCAAGGTGCTGGGCGACAGCGCGGAGCCGATGGGGGCCAGGGTCATCGCCCATCATCTGAAAGGCTATGGGGTTGAGCTGGGCGAGAGGGCGGTAAGATATCACCTGAAGCTGATGGACGAGCGCGGCTTGACCAGCCTTGTGGGACGGGACGGTCGTTTGCTCACAGAGCAGGGGATGGAGGAGGTAAGAAGTGCGCTCGTTAAATACAAAGTCGGCTTCGCCATCTCGAGAATTGAGATCCTCGCCTTTCGTACTGACTTCGACATCGAGAAGCGCAGCGGCCTTATCCCTGCCAATGTCTCGTTTTTCCCCAAAGAGAGGTTCAAGAGAGCACTCCAGGCAATGAAGCCTGCCTTTGAAGCAGGGCTCTGCGTGAGCGACCTTGTGGCAGTATCTTCTGAGGGGGAGCGTTTAGGCGAGTTTACTGTCCCCAAAGGCAGTATGGGGCTGGCCACTGTTTGCAGTATTGTTGTCAATGGCTCCATGTTGAAGGCAGGGGTACCTATGGACTCCAAGTTCGGCGGAATACTGCAGATTCGAAATCGTAAACCCTTTCGCTTCGTGGAGCTCATCAACTATGCAGGTTCCTCCCTTGACCCTTCAGAGGTATTTATCAGGGCCAGGATGACCTCTGTAGGGGAAGCAGCCAAAAAGGGCGAGGGTAAGATACTGGCCAATTTTCGTGAGATACCAGCACTTTGTCGCGGCATAGCGGAAAAGGTGGTGGCAGGATTGAAGAATGCTGGACTGGGTGGCCTGCTGGTGATGGGGAATACCAGCGAGCCAGTGTGTGAAATCCCCGTTGAACTTAACCGTATCGGGATGATCTTGTTGGGAGGGATGAATCCTGTAGCTGCTGCCGAGGAAGCTGGCGTGGAGGCTGAAAACCATGGCATGAGCACTGTCATCGAGTATCAGGATTTAATAAATTTTAAGGAGTTGTAGATGAAAGAGGTGAAGGTAATACCGTGCTTGGACATCAAGGAGGGCAGGGTGGTCAAAGGGGTGAAGTTTGTGAACCTCAAGGACGCCCGAGACCCGGTGGAGGCGGCGAAGGCTTATTGCAAGGAAGGGGCGGACGAGCTTGTCTTCCTCGACATTTTCGCTACTGTACAAAATAGGAAGACCAGATTGGAATGGGTCAAAAAGGTCTGCGACGTGGTGACTGTTCCCTTCGCAGTCGGCGGTGGCATAGGTAGCATAGAGGACATGGAGGCTCTGTTCAAAATGGGGGTGAACAAGGTCTCTATCAACACAGCCGCTGTCAAAAACCCCGACCTTATAAAAGAGGCTGTCAAGAAATTCGGGAAAGGAAAGATCGTTGTCGCCATCGATGGGAAAAAGAACCGCAAGGGCAGCAAAGCCCCCAGGCTGGAAGTGGTGATTAAAAGTGGCACCGAGGGAACGGGGCTCGATATCGTGACATGGGCGAAAAAGGTGGAGAAGCTGGGCGCGGGAGAGATTCTACTCACCAGCAAGGATGCTGATGGCACCAAGAAGGGATATGACCTGGAGATGACGAAGGCGTGCGCTGAAGCGGTTTCAATCCCAGTCACAGCTTCGGGCGGTGCGGGCAAATTGGAGCACCTTTATGAAGCAGTAACCATAGGGAAAGCATCAGCGGTGCTGTGTGCTTCGGTCTTCCACTTTGGTGAAATATCGATACCGGAGGCTAAAAAGTACCTAAAAAAGAGAGGGATTCCGGTAAGGCTGTAGGGAGAAATTGACGAATTGCAACAAATAGTCAATAAAGCAAATCAATTGTAAGGAGTATCAAAGATGAACCTGAGACGACCAAATTCAAACGAAGCAACCAGAAGTGCCAATCGTTCTCGCGATGTGGCTCCCATGAGTGGCCTTTGCACTCGCTGCATCGATGGCTGCCGGGGCAATTGCGAAGTCTTTAGAGCAACTTTCCGCAGCAGGGAGCTAATATACCCGGGCCCATTCGGTGAGATTACTGCTGGCGGCGACAAGGAGTACCCCGTTGATTATTCTCATCTCAATATCCAGGGCTATGCCCTCGGTGCCAAAGGATTACCCAAGGGTGTTAAGGGAAATCCTGACACAGCGATTTTCCCTGCTGTGAATACCGAAACTGAGTATGGCTGGACCAAGAAGGTCAAGCTGAAGGTCCCCATCTTCACCGGCGCCCTGGGTTCCACCGAGATAGCCCGCAAGAACTGGGAGCACTTCGCAATTGGCGCTGCCATCAGCGGTGTCACGCTGGTCTGTGGCGAGAACGTTTGCGGCATCGACCCGAAGCTGGAGCTTGACTCCAAGGGCAAAGTGACTTTATCGCCTGACATGGATCGCCGCATCGAGATATATAGGCGCTACCACCAGGACTATGGTGAAATCCTGGTACAGATGAACGTAGAGGACACTAGGCTGGGTGTCGCCGAATACGTGCACAAGAAACACGGGCTCGAGACTATTGAGTTGAAATGGGGGCAGGGCGCCAAATGTATCGGGGGTGAGATTAAGGTCAGTAGCCTGGATAGGGCGCTGGAGCTCCAGAAACGCGGATATCTTATAACCCCCGACCCTTCAAATTCTGTTGTCCAAGCAGCCTTCAAGGATGGCGCTATCAAGGAGTTTGAACGACACAGCCGCATGGGGTTCATAGACGAAAAAGGTTTTTACGCCGAAGTCGACAGACTGAGGAACTTGGGATTCAAACGCATCACCTTGAAAACCGGTGCCTATGGTTTGCGGGAGCTGGCTATGGCTATCAAGTGGGGTTCCAAAGCTAAGATAGACCTGCTCACTATAGACGGAGCCTCCGGTGGCACGGGCATGAGCCCCTGGCGCATGATGGAAGAGTGGGGTATGCCGCCTATCTATCTGCACTCCACAGCCTACGAGTTTTGCAAGAGGTTGGCTGACAAAGGCCGGCGCCCACCCGATATAGCCTTCGCCGGGGGATTCAGTAGCGAGGACGGCGTGTTCAAGGCGCTTGCCCTCGGCGCGCCGTTTACCAAAGCGGTTTGCATGGGGCGAGCTTTGATGATTCCGGGCATGGTGGGCAAGAACATCGCCATCTGGCTTAAGGAAAATAACCTGCCCAAGACGGTTGGCGAATTTGGTTCCACTCCAGAGGAGCTCTTTGTCTGCTGGGAAGCTGTTTCCAATATAGTGGGCAAGAGCGAGATGAAGGACATCCCTCTGGGTGCGGTAGGAATTTACAGCTATGCCGAGAAGATCAGGGTGGGACTGCAGCAGTTGATGGCAGGTGCTAGATGCTTCAGTGTTCCCGTAATCAGCAGGAACGATCTCATGTCCTTGACCGAAGAGTGTGCCAAGGTCACTGGGATACCCTATCTCATGGAGGCCTACAGGGAAGAGGCCATGAAGGTTCTCGACAGCTAGTTCTGAGATTCGACAGGCAAAGTGGGCTCCGACAGATGTCGGAGCCCACTTTCTATAGAAACATCCATTATTTTCCTTCCTGCATCTTGTATTATTAAGACCTCATAATCAAAATTTGCATCATATCCGTGCTTTGGTAAAAAAGAGGGACTTTTTTTCAAGCCTATTCGCTATGTAGCTAAAATAATAATAGTGAGTGAGCTTGGGCCAAGCAAAAGGCATTAAGCACTTCGTCAGATGTTAAGCCAAGCAATAAACGTAGCTACTTGTTAAGCTCAATCGTCTCAACCCAAGCCCGGATTTCTAGGCGTAGCGTCCGCAGGCGAAGCCTTCGCCCAGCTTGCACCACACACAACTGCCCGGCGCTTGGTCGGCGATGAGGAGCTGCGATTCGCATTGGCCGCAGAGGCGTTCCTTCCCAGGTTTCATGGGACCTTCGCAGGGGGTGATGGTCATGGGGCAAAGCTGGGTGCAATTGCCGCATTGCTTGCAGAACTCAGGACGGACGCCGAAGGGGTACTCCACACGGCGGTCCTTGCCACGTCCGACGAAACCGATCGCCCTGGACTTCCAGACCTCAGTGCAAACCCGCACGCAGCGTCCGCATAGAACGCATTTCTCGTTCCGAAACGGATACCGGACCTCCTTGACCCCACAGCGCAGGGCGATGTCCTGAATGGCGCGTGAGTTGGGAGCCTGCGCCACCAGCAACTCTGCGAGATTGCGGCGCATTTTACGGATTTTGTCCGTATTAGTCTTGATCACCATGCCTTCCTGAACATTCAGGGTGCAAGAGGCGGTGGTTCTGGAGCGTCCGTTTTCCACTTGTTCGACAATGCACAGCCGGCACGCGCCGATGTCGGACAGATAGGGGACGTGACACAGATGGGGAATGCAGATGCCGTATTCGATCGCGGCGTCGAGAACGCTGTTTCCCTTGATTGCGCGAATGATAGCTCCGTCTATGCTAACGTTTACATATTGCAGCATTCTAACACCTC
>Ga0315274_10010160_pt1 | contig 13554 bp, 10 predicted proteins | sample YL17G02_20_MG_FD_203700 | JGI IMG/M metagenome (GOLD analysis project Ga0315274, IMG submission 203700) | Sediment microbial communities from Yellowstone Lake, YNP, Wyoming, USA - YL17G02_20 | ecosystem: Environmental > Aquatic > Freshwater > Lake > Sediment | place: USA: Wyoming | collected...
GCAGTTCCTCGGAGAAGGAGAGGTAGACGGCGACGGTGTCGAAGAGGACGCTGGACTCCTGGTCGGCCCGCTCGGGGTGGTCGCCGCACCAGATCCGGTAGTTCTCGACGAGGGCGCGGACGAGCGCGTCGGGACAATCGCGGACGGCGGCGTACTTGTCGCCCCTGAGGCGCACCAGGCCGCACGTGTCCAGGGGCGTGATCGTGACGTCCCAGGGGGCCGAGAGGATGGCCCGGCAGGCCGTGGGGTCGGCCTTGACGTTCCACTCGGCCTCGGGGTCCTTCTTGCCGTCGTAGCCCTTGCGGACGCTGCCGTGCATGCCGACGAAGCGGGCCTTCTGGGCGATGCGCGGCTCCCGCTCGAGGGCGGCGCGGGCGGTCTGGACGGGGCCGATGCAGATGAGCGTGATCCGCTCCGGCGACTTCATGATGGTGTCCACGAGGGCCTGGACGCCGTCCTCGTGCACCTTGCCGGGATACTTCGCGAGGTCGTAGTCCTTGACCCAGGCGGCCTGGCCGCCCTCGCCCTTGGCCTGGCCGATGCCCAGGCCGACGGGCACGTCGGTGCGGCCGGCGACCTCCAGGATGCGGGCGGCGACCTTCGCACGGTAGGGCGCCTTGCCGAAGTCGGTCACCACGAGTTTCAGGTCGAGTTCCGGCGACTTCAGGAGCATCACCAGGGCCCAGGTGTCGTCGATGTCGTCGCCGATGTCGGTGTCGAGGATGACGGGGATCTTCCCCGGAACGGGTCCAGACTTCGGATTCGCCATGGCGGCTTCCTTTCGGGCATCGGGGGGGCTGGGTGCGTCGGCAGCCGCGGCCGCCAGGGCGCAGGCGGCCACGCCGACGAGGGCCAGCCCCAGGGCCAGGGCGGATAGGCGGCGCGGCCCGGCGACGGGGCGCGGCGCGGGGCTTCGTCCGGACGGCGTCTTCATGGTCCTTCTCCTCCCTTGTCGCGGCGGCCGCGAGCATACCGGCCGGCCGCCTCCGTCACAAGAGGCATTCGCGGTTTACAGGCCCCGCGCGCCACGGTACCATGCGCCGCCGATGCGCATCCTGGCCACTAACGACGACGGTATCCTGGCGCCCGGCCTGCTGGCCATGCGCCGGGCGCTCGCCGACCTGGGCGAAGTGACCGTCGTCGCGCCGACGACGGCCCAGTCGGCCGTCGGGCACGGCATCACGCTGGTCGACCCCATCCGCTGCCACCGCATGGACCTGGGCGACGGGTGCGCCGGGTACGCCGTCGAGGGCCGGCCCGCCGACTGCGTCAAACTGGCCGTCCTGGAGTTGCTCCGGGAGCGGCCGGACCTGGTCGTGAGCGGCGTCAACCTGGGCGCGAACGTGGGCATCAACGTCCTGTACTCGGGAACGGTGGCCGCCGCCGTCGAGGGGGCGTTCTACGGCATCCCGAGCGTCGCGGTGAGCCTCGAGGACGCCGACGTGGTGGACTTCGACGGCGCGGCCCGGATCGCGCGCCGCCTGATCGACCGGTTCCTGGCCGCAGGCGGCGGGCGGCCGATCCTCCTGAACGTCAACGTGCCCGACCTCTCGGGCCGGCCGCCCAAGGGCGTCCGCGTGGTGCCGCAGAGCATGAAGGGCTTCGCCGAGGGCTGGGAGCGGCGGCTCGACCCGCGCGGGCGGACGTATTACTGGATGATCGGGGCCCAGGGCGCGGAAGACGAGGGCATCGATTCCGACGTGGCCGCCTTGGCCGACGGGTACGTCACCGTGACGCCCCTGCGGTTCGACCTGACAGACGCCCAGGCGATGGGCGACGTGCAGGGGTGGGGCCTGGACCTCTGAGGCGGCCGCGGCGGCGTGAGGCGCGTGTCGCGTCAGGGTCGCGGCCGGCGGCCGAAGTACCGGGCGGCGGCCTCTTCGGCGGTGAACCGCTCCGGGCGGACGGCGGTGGCCGCCACCAGCCGCCACTCGCCGTCCGGGTCGCGCTGGAACTCGCCCTCCCACGTGACGCGCTGCCACTCGGGCAGGATCGGCGTCTGGGACCCCGGCGCCGGCTCGAAGCGGTAGTCCTGGGTCACGCGGAACCGGCGCTCGCCCTGCGGCGTTCGCTCCGGGGCGAGGACGGGGGCCGACGGCGTGGCCCGGACGCGCGCGAGGCCCAGGCGGACGGCCGCCGCCAGGGCGTCCTTGCCCCCGTCGCTCGTCCGGTAGTCGGCCGAGACCCGCGAGAGGAAGGCGTCGGCGTCGCCGGCGGCCACGGCCCGGTCCATCACGCCGATCGACCGCAGCACCGCCTCGCGGTCGGTCTCCACCGCCATCGCCAGCAAACCGAGAAGCACCGCCGCCGCGGGCAGCGCCACCAGGACCGTGGCGGCGCGGCGGGACCGGGTCCGCCGCCAGATCACGAGGGCCACGACCTCGGCCAGCCCCAGGATCACCCACAGCGTCAGCGGGTCCTCGAACACGAGGAAGGAGACGGTGTCCATCGCGTGCCTCCCGGGGCGGCACCCCACCAGCACCCCCTCCAGCCTAACAGGCCGGCCGCGCCGCTTCCAGGGAAGACCGTCGCAGCGAAGACCGCCGCGTGGGCGCCGCGGCCCCGTCGCGGGGTTCCAGGGGGGCGGCTTTCTCGATTGAAAGGGGTCCGGCTGCCGATATAATGGCGCCGCTTGAGGCGGCGTGATGTGACGCGCAGGGTCCACGGCTCTCTTGCACAAGGGAGGGAAGGCTGCATGTTCAAACAGCGCCTGTTCACGCCGGGTCCGACGCCGGTGCCGGAGGAGGTCCTCCTGGAACTGGCGCGGCCCATGTTCCACCATCGGACGGCCGAGTATCGCCGGATGCTCGAGCAACTCACCCTGGAAATGAAGTACGTCCTCGGGACCCAGGCGGACGTGTACACCCTGACGGGCAGCGGTTCCGTGGCGATGGAGGCCGCCGTGGCGTGCGTCGTGGCCCCCGGCGAGACGATGATCGTTGTCCGGGGCGGCAAGTTCGGCGAGCGCTGGTCGGAACTGGGCGAGGCGTTCGGCGCCCGCGTTGTCAACCTCGACGTTCCGTGGGGCACGCCCCCGTCGCCCGGCCTCATCGCCGAGGCCCTGAAGGCCCATCCCGACGCCGTCGCGGTCTACACCACCCAGTGCGAGACGTCCACCGCCACGGTGACCGACATCGAGGCGATCGCGAAGGTCGTGGCCAAGACGCCCGCCCTCCTCGTGGTCGACGGCATCTCCAGCATCGGCGCGATGCCGTTCCGCATGGACGCCTGGGGTGTCGACATCGCCGTCACGGGCAGCCAGAAGGCCCTGATGCTCCCGCCCGGCCTGGCCTTTATCGCCTGCTCCGCCAAGGCGTGGAAGAAGATCGAGGCCACCAAGGGCCACGCCTACTACGCCGACCTGAAGGCCTACCGGAAGGCCCTGGCGGCCGACTGGGACCAGCCCTACACGCCCGCCAACGTGATGGTCCGCGCGGCCCTGAAGGCCCTCGCCATGATCAAGGCCGAGGGGCTCGAGACGATCTGGGTCGAGACCCGCAGGCGGGCCGAGGCGATTCGGGCCGCCGCCAAGGCCCTCGGCCTCAAGGTCTACAGCGAGGCGCCCTCCGACAGCGTCACCGCCCTCGTGGTGCCGGACGGCGTCGACGGCGAGCAGTTGCCCAAGGTGATGGCCAAGCAGTACAACGTGCGTCCGGCCGGCGGCCAGGGCAAACTCAAGGGCAAGATCGTCCGCTTCACCACCATGGGCTACACGGACGCGTTCGACATCCTGGCGGCCGTCGCGGCCCTGGAGATGGCCCTCGCGAAACTCGGATACAAGGTGGACTTCGGGGCCGGCGTGGCCGCCGCCCAGAAGGTCCTGGCCCAGTGAGCGCCGGCAAGGGGGAGCCTCCGATGCGGATCCTGATCGCCGACAAACTCGCGGAAGAGGGCCTGGCCATCCTGAAGGCCGAGCCCGACGTCGAGGTCGACATCAAGATCGGCCTCAAGCCGGACGAACTCAAGGCCATTCTCGGCCAGTATGACGGCGTCTGCATCCGCTCGGGCGTCAAGTTGACCGCGGACGTCCTGAGCGCCCCGGGCAGTCTGAAGGCGATTGCCCGGGCGGGCGTCGGCGTGGACAACGTCGACCTGCCGACGGCCACGCGGCACGGCATCGTCGTGATGAACACGCCCGACGGCAACACGCTCTCGACGGCCGAACTGACCGTCGGCCTCATGCTCGCCGTCAGCCGCAACATCGCCCCCGCCTGCCAGAGCCTGAAGGAGGGCCGCTGGGACCGCAAGTCCTTCATAGGGTACCAGTTGGCGGGCAAGACGGTCGGCATCGTCGGCCTCGGGCGCATCGGCACGGCCGTCGCCCGGCGGTGCCTGGCGTTCGACATGAAGGTGATCGGGTACGACCCGTTCGTCGCCGGCGCCAAGGACCTCGCCAAGCAGATCCGCCTCGTCGCCACTCTCGACGAACTCCTGCGCGAGGCCAACTACCTGACGGTCCACACGCCGCTGTCGGACGAGACGCGCGACATCATCGGCAAGGCGCAACTCGCGATGCTGCCCCAGGGCGCGTTCGTCATCAACGCGGCCCGCGGCGGCATCATCGACGAGGACGCCCTGCTGGAGGCGCTCGAATCCGGCCACGTGGCCGGGGCCGCGATGGACGTCTATCCGAAGGAGCCGCCCGAGAACCGCCGTCTGCTCGAGCACCCCAAGGTCCTGTGCCTGCCGCACCTGGGGGCCTCCAGCCAGGAGGCCCAGCGCAACGTCTCGATCGACGCGTGCCAGAACCTCGTCGATTTCCTCAAGGGCCGCGAACTCCGCGGCGCCGTCAACGTCCCCGCCATGGACTTCGCGGCGGCCGGCGAACTGAAGCCCTACGCCGAACTGGGCCATCGCATGGGCGCCATCCTGGCCGCCCTCATGCACGGCCGCCTGAAGCGCCTCGTCGTGACCTACGCCGGGGAGATCGCCGACGAGAAGTGTACCCTGGTCACCATCAGCGTCGTCATGGGCATGCTCCAGCGCGTCGCGCCCGCGCCCCTGAGCATCGTCAACGCCATGGTCGTGGCGAAGGAGAACGGCGTCGAGGTCTCGGAGCGCACGAGTTCGGATGCGCGCGGCTACGTCTCGAGCCTCCGCGTGACGGCCGAGGGCGACATCGAGGACCACTCCGCCTACGGCACGGTCTTTGCGGTCCACTATCCGCGCATCACCGCGCTGGACGAGTTCTACATGGAACTCCGGCCGGCGGGCGACCTCGTCATCACGCACAATGACGACCGCCCCGGCGTGATCGGCGACGTCGGCACCGTGTTCGGCAAGCACGGCATCAACATCGCCAGCATGACCTTCGGCCGCAAGGCCGACTCCCAGGAGGCCTGCCTGGCCCTGACGCTGGACGCCGTGCCGTCCCCCGAGGTGCTGGACGAACTCCGCGCCATGGATTTCATGAGGCGCGTCCACTATGTCAGCCTGCCGCCGCTTGTGAGCGAGCGTGTGTAACCCAGAAGTCCCTCAAGCCGCGCCGATCGCCGGACCCGGTCGCAGACGCTCTGGCGCTGGGCGGGTCCGGCCCTTCCTGCGAGGCCGCCGGGGCGGGCCGGCGGTTGCCCTGGCGGCCGCGGCCGTCGTCGCGCTCGTTCTCGGCCTGCCCGGCGGCTGTGAGCCCGCCGGCAAGGGCAGAGGGCCCGTCCTCCTCTTCTGCGCCAACGACGAAGGCGTCCTGGCGGCATGCGGCTGCCCGTCGAACCCGAGCGGCGGCCTCGCCAAGCGCCAGGCCCTCGTGGAGCAGTACCGCCGCACGCGGCCGGAGGTCCTGCTGGTTGACGCGGGCGACCTCTTCCCCGACCACAAGCACGAGGTGAAGGCCAAGTACCTGGCCCGGGTGCTGGCCCGGTCGGGCTACGACGCCATCGCCCTGGGCGACCAGGAGTTCCTGCTGGGCGCGGAGTACTTGCGGCGCCTCCAGCGGGAGGAGCGTCTGCCGCTCGTCTGCGCGAACGTCCGCGATGCCGTCGGCGAGTACGTCGCCCCGCCGCACGTCGTCCGCCGCATCGCGGGCCTGCGGGTCGGCATCTTCGCGGTCGTCGCCGACAAGGCCTATGGCTTTCCCCCCATGGAGTGGCGCACGGGCCTGCGGGTCGAGGACCCGGCCGTGGCCGCGCGCCGCGAGGTGGCTGCCCTGGAGGGGTGCGACCTCGTGGTCGCCCTCTCGCACCAGCCGCTCTACGCGTCGCGCGACCTGGCGGCCGAGGTCGACGGCATCGACGTGGTGGTCAGCGGCCACGACGAGGATGTCCTCGTCAAGCCGGAGCGGATCGGCCGCGCCCTCCTCGTCGGCACGGGCGAGGCCGGCCGGATCCTGGGCGCGCTCGCGCTCGGCCGGGGCAAGGACGGGCGGCCGACCCTCGTCCAGGAGATGACGGAACTGTCGGCCCGCGTCCCCGACGCCCCCTGGGTCATGGACCTCTATTGGGCCTACGTCAAGGAGGCCAAGGACGCGCCGCCCCCCGACTGGAACCTGACGGGCATCCCCGACCGGTTCGACACGGCGGAGTCGTGCGGCGCGTGCCACGAGCCCGAGTACAAGCAGTGGCGGACGACGCGCCACGCCCGGGCCTACGAGTCGCTGCGCCGGGCCGGGCGGCACGAGGACCCGGAGTGCCTCATGTGCCACACGATGGGCTACGGGCGGTCGGGCGGCTTTGCGTCGATGGAGAAAACGTCCGCCCTCGGCCGCGTCACCTGCCAGGCATGCCACGTCGTCCAGAGCGACCACGACGAGAAGAAGGTCAAGCCGGAGCCGGACATCAACATCTCGTCGCGCCTGTGCATGTCGTGCCACGGGCCCGTCCAGAGCCCCGACTTCGATTACTTCGTCTGCAAGCCGAAGATCCGCCACAAGGAGCCCGACGGCGGGGCGCGATGAGCGGGGCTGCGCGGGGGTCGCGATGTACGGGTACGTGCTCTTGGGCCTGGCGCTGGGGCTGATCTCGATCGACCTGGCCGACGGCCGGCCGACGCCGGACGTGCTGCCCGTTGCGCTCGGGATGGCGGCCCTCGTGGCGGGCATCCTGGCGGTGGGCCTGGCCCTCAGTGCGCGGATCCTGTGGCGGCGGGGGGCCCTCGAGCGCGACGAGCAGCGGTTCCTGCGGTCCGTCGGACGGCTCGGGAAACTCTACCGGCTCCTGGTGGTCGGGGCCTATGCCGTCATGCTCCTGGTCCTCGACTGGCCGGCGCTGGTCCTCGGCTGGGTCGGCGGCAGGTGGGCCCTGCCGGCGTCCGCGCTGGTTGTGGCGCCGTTCGTGGTGCTGCTGGCGGTGTCGTGGTCCGCGCTCTACTGGGCCGACCGGACGCTGCGCGCGGTCCTGTTCGAGCGGGCCGGCGTCGGCGCGGTCGCGGGACGGTGGACGCTGCCGCGGTACCTCGTCTTCGCGCTGCGCCAGCACCTCCTGATTGTCCTGGTCCCGCTCCTGGCCCTGGTGGCCCTGGAGGACGTCGTCGCGTACGTTCTGGGTCCGGCCGGGCAGGGGCCGCTGGCCGCCGTCATCCTGCTCGGGGCGGTCGGGGGGGCGCTCGTCCTGTCGGGCCCGTGGATCCGCACGTGCTGGCGGACCGAGCCGCTGCCCGAGGGGGACCTGCGGACGCGCCTGACGGCCGTGGCGCGGCGCGCGGGCATCCGCATCGGCAACATCCTCGTCTGGCGGACGAATCTGACGATGGTCAACGGCTGCATGATCGGCGCGGTCGGCCCCCTGCGGTACATCCTCATCACGGATGCGCTCCTGCTGGGCCTTCCGTCCGACGAGGTCGAGGCGGTCTTCGCCCACGAGGCGGGCCACGTCAAGCACCACCACGCCGCCTTCTACGCCATCCTGGCCCTGGGCGGCATGAGCGGGGCCGTCGCCCTGGGCGGCCTGCTGCACTGGATCACGGGCGACTTCTGGACGGGCACGGTGGGGACGGCCGGGTCCGTGCTCGCCTACTGGTGGCTCGTCTTCGGCTACCTGTCGCGGCGGTGCGAACTCGAGGCCGACCTCTACGCCGTGTCGACGGTGGCGTGCCCCGCGGGGTGCGCGGCGGCTCGGGACGCGGCGGCTCGGGACGCGGCGGCTCGGGACGCGGCGGACGCAGGGCCCCGCGCCGACCCGCTGCCCGTCTGCGCGCACACGGTGGCCCTGTTCACGAGCGCGCTCAGGCGGATCGCGCGGCTGAACGGGGCGGCGGAGACGGCCGGGGGGTGGCGTCACTTCAGCGTCGCCCGCCGATGCGCGTTCCTCGAGGCGCTCGCGTGCGACCCGGCGGGGGTGGGGCGTTTCCGGCGGCGGCTTCGCTCCCTGAAGCGGGCGGCGCTCGTCGCGGTCGCGGCCGCCGCGGTTGCCGCCGCGCTCGTCGGGCTCCCGGACTTCCTAGAGTCGCACAACCCAGAGGACACGACACGCCCAGAGGACATCCCCCCGCCGGAACCGGGCACTTTCATATGCCTCGTTGATCGGGACGAGGTGCACCGCGTCCCCTTCGGGCCGCCAGAGTTTGACGGTCACGCCGATGTGGCCGCGGATCTGGACGATCGCGGTGCGGCCGGGCTCGGGCGGCGCGCCGCGCCGACCGACGACGATGTCGCCGTCGCGGATTCTCGGTGCCATGCTGTCGCCATCGACCCGCAGCGCGAAGGTCCCCGGGGCTGCGGGGCCGAGGCTGGCCAGGTCGACGAATTCGGCGACGCCGTCGGGCGTCGGCTCGGATAGTTGAATGAGCACGGGGGCCGCGTCGCCCGGCGTCGCCTCCGACTCCGTCTGCGGATCGGCGGCCGCCAGGCTGCCCGACCGCTGCCGTCCGGGGCGGCCTTCCACCTGCCGAAGCAGCCGGTCGAGGTTCGCGGGATCCTGATGGCCCGCGAAGAACCTCTCCCACGGTGCGAGGATGCCGGCGGCGGTCCTGCCCAGGATGGGGACCTGGGTCGGCTTGGCGGCGACGGGGGAAGGGGTCCACGCGGGCGGCTGCGGCGGGAGCGTCCGCTCGATGCGCTCGAGCAGCCCGCGCAGGGCCGCGCGGGCCGCCGCGGTTTCGCCGGGGCCGCTGGCCAGGCGCGCGAAGCGATCCAGCACCTTGCCAGCCTGCTGTGACAACCCTGTGTCAGTGGCATCCGTCGGGCCTTGGGGGAAGGGCTCCCCCCGTCCTGTCAGGAGCCAGTCGGGGCTGGCGCCGGTGACCTCGGCAGCCCGCGCGAGAAGGGCCGCAGGAGGGCAGCGCCCTTTCTCGTAATAGTTGTACGTTGAAGGACTTATGGCAAGGGCCCGGGCGAAGGCCGCCCGCCCGCGGTGCCCGAAGACCCTGGACCTCAGGTCACGGAGCCGATCGCACAGGTTCATGTCGGGGTCTGCCAGGGCTGACCCTCCGGTTCGGCCGAAAAACCGACCTAAGCATTCGCGTTCGCGTATATTCTCTTGATGGTCGTCCGCTATCGTGTATGATTTGGTGTCGGCATTCGCAATAATGGTATAGGGGCAGCCTGCGCCAGGCAAGGAAAATCCGGAGGAGGGAAGCCGATGGGGCAATCCGACGAGGTGCTCAGAGAGGTCGCCCAGGGTCTCGATGGGGTGGTCATGCTCGTCAAGTGGGAACTGTCGCTGGCCACCGACCTCAGGAATAAGGTGGGGGCACTCCTTGGCGAAGGGGGCGGGAAGGGCGTGGAGGGTGGTGGCGGGCGGCGGGAGGACCCCGGCGAGCCGCCGCCGGGCGCCGGGGGGTAAAGTTCCGCCGCGGGGCCTCCCGGGCCGTATAATTAGGTGGAGAGGCGGTTTTTCCGGAAACGTCGTGGCGGGCAGGAACGTCTGAAGCAGTGGAAGGATCGGCCGTGCGGGAGAAAGTGATGACCACGGCTGTGGGCACGGTGGGCGATGGGCGCACGGAGGCCCTGGCGGGCCTGACGGAGGCGGTCGTTCGCCGCCGCGAAGGCACGCAGGCCCTCCTGCGCGCGGCGCGCGACGGCGACGCCGAGGCGTTCGGCGAACTCGTCCGGGGGTTCCAGGGCGCGGTCTATCCGTTCATCCTGCGGCTGGTGCGTCGGCCGACGCTGGCCGAGGACCTCTCGCAGGACGTGTTCGTCCGGCTGTGGCGGCACATCGGGGAGATGGACTCGGCCGCGACGCTCGGGGCGTGGCTCCGCCGCGTGGCGGTCAACGCCGTGATCGACCACTGGCGCAAGGAGGAATCGCGGCGGCGCCAGATGCAGATGCTGCGCGAGCACCCGGTCGCCCGGCACGTCGTCCGGCCGTCGGCCCGGATGGAGTCGCAGGAGGCGGTGGACACGGTCCAGGCGGCGCTCGACGCCCTGCCGGCCAAACTGCGGAGCGTCCTTCTCCTGCGGACCGTGGAGGGATTGAGTTACGACGAACTGGCTGAAACACTCTGCATATCGACAAGTGCCGTTCGCAGCCGGCTGTTCCGCGCGCGCCACGAGTTGCACGAGATCCTGAAGCACCGGCACGCGGCCGACTACCTCGAGCGGATGTACCGGGAGCGCGGCAAGGCCGAGGCGGACGGATAACACGTCACGATTGGACCCAGGAAGGTGGACGATGGACCGCTGCGTCGCCGGCAAGGCGCTGAGCCAGTATCTGGACGGGGAACTGGACCCCGCGGCGGAGGCCGAGGTGGACCGGCACGTGACGGCGTGCCCGGCGTGCGCGTCGGCCCTGGACAGGATGGAGGCCGTCGAGGCGGCGGTGCGCGGCCAAGCGGCGCCGGGCGGGGAGACGCCGGACCTGGCGTCGCGCGTGACGGCGGAACTGCGCGGGCGCGGCGAGTTTTTCGTCGCGCGCGTGGCGGCCGGGCGGCGGCGGGTGTTGGGCGAGCGCTCGGTCGGGGCCCGGATGGCGGCCTCGTTCGCGCTGGCGGCCGTGGTCGTGGCGTGTGCCGTCACGGGACTGGACTGGTCCACGCGGCGCGCGTGGGTCCGCCGGACCGAGCCCGTGCTGGCCGACGCAGAGCGGGTGCTGGTGCGCCTGGTGCTCGTGGACCTGGAGGCGGAGGCCCAGGCCCAGGCGCTCGCTCGGGCGCGGGAGCAGTCGCGCGAGTTCGCGCTCTCGGAGCGGCTGGCCGAGGTCCGGGCCGGCGCCGGGGCGGCCGTGGCGGACGACCTGGCGTACCTGGAGACGACGTTCTCCCTCCTGGCCGGCGGGCGGCCGCTGCCGGCCGACCTTGTGGCGGCCCTGGCGCAGGGCGAGGTCCTCAAGCGCGCCGAGCGGGTCCGCGAGTCGCTGTAGGACGTGCCCCCCCCGAGCAGCCATCCTCTTGGGCAATGCCCGAGTCAGGAAGGCCGTCCCGTTCCGCTGCGTCTCGTCGGCGGGGCGGGGCGCCGCGGCCGGGGTCACGGCGTGCGGTTTCCCGGAGGGGCAGAAGTGCCGCCGGGCGCCTTGGCCAGGGCCGGCCCTGTCGGGGGCCGCAGGTAGGGAAGGTCGGCCCTCATGAACGTCCCGGCATGGGGTCCGCGAACGATGTAACCTTCGACCCAGACGTAGGAGTCGAGGGCGCGTGCGTATAGTTCGGCCGCGTAGGGAGGCGGGGCGTCCTCAAGAGGCCCGCCGGCGGGCCAGGGGTGCCGGTCGACGTAGGCATTGGACCAGGTCTCCACGGCCTTCTGGGCGAAGTCGAGTCCGTCGACGAGGACGATGTCGTACGCGCCATCCCGGACGCGCTCGGCGGCGGCCACCGTGTGTCCGCGGACGCCGGAGCACCACCGCACGTTGTAGAAGGGGGCGCGGCCGGAGTTGCGGAACAGGCCGGCGATGATGCCTGTCGCGGTGACGCAGTCCATCTTGCCCGTGCTGAGGGCGGTGCTCAGGTCCGGGACGGGCTGGTAGTTCTCCCAGCGGCCGAAGAGACGGTTGGTGAGTCGCCGGGCGGTAAGGAGGGCATTCTCGTTGTCGCCGGTCAGTTGGGCGGCGGCGGCGAGCAGACGCCGGTCGTAGCGGTCATGCCAGGAGGCGGAACCGCCCTCGAAGTTCCCCCCGTTGCAGAAGATGACGCTCATCAGGGACGAGAGCGGCGCCTGGGGCTGAAGCGCGTCGAAGCGTTTCAGGACGAGGCCCAGGGGGACCGCGGTCCCGGACCGCTGGGCCTGGAACAGCATGTTCACGAGGTAACTGCGCTCGAACGGCGTGTGGGCGGCGCGGTCCCAGGTCTGCTGGTTGGCGCGCGAGAGGTTGGCGCGGAGGCGGGCGAACAGGCCGCGCACGTGCGGCGGCATCCAGACCGCCGCGCCCGTCACGGTCAGGCCGTCGGTCTTCGCGCACGAGTCGCCGTCGAGCGTCAGTTCCAGGTATTCCTGCGGCGTCTGGAAGAGCCATTCCGCCTGGTGCTCGACCTCGAGGAAGTTGCGGAGGTTGGGCATCGTCAGCGAACCGCCGGGGAACTGGCCGAGGTGCGCCTTGCTGTCGTAGGCGCCGCGCGTGGGGCCCTCGCAGTCGGCGAACAGGCTTCGGCCCCGGGCCTGGAAGGCCAGGGCAGTGAGTTCGTCGTCAACCAACAGGTTGATCCAGCGATGGAGGTCGCAGAGCCCATAAGCGGCTGAGGCGAGTTCCTTGGCCCACTGCTTCGCGAGCGCGAGGTCGCCCCGCGCGATGGCGATGTCGAGGGCCTTGATGCAGTGGCCCGGCCAATGGTCCTGCGGCGACACCCCCGACGGCGGGAAGTCGGCGGGGACGGCGGCCCACGCGTCCATCTTCCGCGCGAGCGCCTCGGCCTGATCGGCAAGGCGGGAGGTCCTCACCAGCACGGCGGCGTTCTGCGCCTTGAGGCGCTCCATGAGCGGCCGCAACTCGGTCTGGTGCCACGTGAAATCGGCGAGCGGGCTCCGCCGCGATTCGGCTGGCAAGCACACCCACACCAGGCGCGTGCCGATGCCGCCGCGAGCATGGCGCGGCAACGCCCACGCGCCGTCCCGTTTGGCCAGGAAGGAGACGCAACTACGGAGGCGCGGGTCGCGGTCGCCGAGCAGGATGGGGCGGCTGGCGGCCAGGGTTTCGTTGACGGAGACAGCCAGGTCGCGCCAGAGGCGGGCTACCTCAGCGACGTCCGCCTCGGCAGGCTGGCCGGCGTCCGTGTGAAGGCGTGCGGCCGTCGTCGGGGCGCCCGTTGGCGCAGCCGCTGCCGCGTCCGCCCGGGCCAGCGCTGCCGGCGAAAGGACGATAATCCCCCCCATGGCCGCACCGAGGGTGCGGCGAAACCGCAAGCCCATTCTCATGGAGGATTTCCACCTGCAACAGGGCGACCCAGGACGCCTGAGGGTGCGCTACATTTTCTACCCCCACTAATTATACTCACGGAAACGTTCCTGGGCAGGATTTTCCGCGGCGAAAACCGGATTTTCGGGGGTTGTACCTTACGGGCGGCCCGCGGCGGCCGTGCCCGGCAGGGGGGTGGCAGGTTCGCCTTGCCGGACCGGCCCCCGTTCGCGTATAAAGGGGGAGAGGGCACGCCATTTCATGGGGGCTAGAACCATGTCGGACCGGCGAATCACGTGGGTGGTGCTCCTTGCGGCAATGGGTCTTGCGGGGACGTCGGCCGTTGCGGCCGAGCAGGCGCCGGCCC
>Ga0315274_10010163_pt1 | contig 13552 bp, 11 predicted proteins | sample YL17G02_20_MG_FD_203700 | JGI IMG/M metagenome (GOLD analysis project Ga0315274, IMG submission 203700) | Sediment microbial communities from Yellowstone Lake, YNP, Wyoming, USA - YL17G02_20 | ecosystem: Environmental > Aquatic > Freshwater > Lake > Sediment | place: USA: Wyoming | collected...
TACATACAGATAACCGGAAAGCAAGAACAAAAATCGGAGGCTACAGCGAAAATGTTTTGGGGGGCTCAGGGTGGGAAGGGAGCCGACGAGGGACTACAGCCTCACTCTGCTACTGTCTGAACTGCAGATTAGTTAGACGCTTAGCGCGGGATTGGGGATCGTTGAGAAGGAATCCGATGCGCAACGCAGCAAAATCAATAAGTTATCGCAGAAAAGGAGTCCGGTACCCGTCCGCGACGTCCTCTAGTCCCCCCGGAGATAACCCAATGCAGCCCTCCTGTGGGCATGAGAAAAGGACCTGACAGGTGGCCATATGGGTACCCAGGGATTTGCCTTCCGAATTTCGCGGGCGTGCAGGCGGAGAGAACCGTGGCCATAACCAAGGACGACGTGGACGTGCCGATGGCCCGCCCGCGGGAGCTTCGCTCGCTCTGGGCTGGTGGTGACAAGGAGACAAGAACGGTGACGTCCTCTGTCAACAGCGACCATTTGCATGAACAGAGAAACTCATAATTCCATGACCGTCCCCTATTTACTGACGTCCCCTATTTACTGACCCCCTCAGGAAGGGAGCCCAATTATCCGGTCGTGGTCTTTACAGCCGTTACCTCAACTTTCGAACTACGAGGATCTCATCTTCTCCGAAACGGTGCGACGCGCCGCTGCCGTCGTCGTTACTCTTCCCGTGGTGTACAGCAAAGTAGGAGCCGCGGACCATGAGTTTTCTGTCCACAATCAGGCGTTCCACCAACAGTGAGGTTCTCAGAACCTCGCTCTGATCGATGGCATAAAGGCAGAGGTCACCGACGCGCACCGAATGCGTCATTTCGCCTGCATCGACATTGGCCCGCCCGCAAACGAGAACCATTCGCCCGCCCACCTTTAAGACCCCAACCATCGCCTCGAGCGCGCCCTGCATGTACCTCACAAACAAGTTCACACTTCGAGTCTCCATCGATTCCGACGTCAGCGCAGACCCCTGGCGTCCAAGGAACCAGAGTCGCAGCCATGAGTCCTTTATGTAGGTTTGGCGATCGAGGTAGGGCGGAGAGGTCAGGATCATGTCAGGACATGCAAATACTCCCTTGACATAGCTTCGACACCTTTGCGCTGCAGCCTCAGCCACACGGGACCTTCCTGTTAAGCGAGGTCCTGGCAACAACGCCAGGGTCTTCATTAGCAGGCATTCCCGGACGTCCCTGTTGGGCCTCTTGAGGCCATGAGCCAGAACATACCGTCGAACGTAATTGGCCGACATCGCGAACACTTGGTTACACGGCAGGGACAGGGAGAGCTTTGAGTGGCCGTGGAGAATGCCGAGCAAGACACCACAAACGAATGTGGCGACCCTCGTCGTCTTTCTCCTCTCCATGTCTTCAAGGAGTTGTTTGCGGATGCTCAAGAGCTGTAACAATGTCCCCCTGCTAAAGAACAAGGCGACATCGGGGGGTACATCGGACACACTAACTCCGCGAGTGGTGTCAAGTGCTTCGATGTAATTGGCTGCTTCCGCTATGGAAATACCAAAACACTTCGCGCGTGAGACCAGAACGGCATCTGGGGCAATATCCCCACCCACAGCCGAGCGGCCCAACGCCAAAGACTCCAGGAGAGTTGTACCTTTCCCGCAGAAAGGGTCGAGAACGACATCACCGGCTTTCGAGTACTGGACGATGAAGTAGCGAGCTAGAGAGGGTGGAAAACCACCAACGCGAGACATCATCTTATGGAGGCGAAAATCCACTGCAGTTCCGCTGTGCCGCCAAGATGGAACCACAATACCGACGGTTCGGTCTCGCACAGCCTCCAGGTGAGAAGCGTGCTCAGGCCCGAACTTTTTCGATAATTCCTTAGCTCGGCCCAGGGTTTCGGCAACGCCACTATTCATATCAGACCTAAGCGACCATCCATTGCGGATAGTCAAAGGCCAGGTGATTTGTGCGCCAGCGTAAAGAGCCGAGCACGTCTCTGGCTTCCACTATCTTCCAGAGAAATGATGATTGCTTAATGGCTTCCTCATTGACGTCTGCAGCAATGGTAGCCGGTGCGCGCACCAGCAGTCGCTTGAGGAAGCCAACTTCCTGCCGTACCCCAGCTAGATCGCGCCTGTCGTCCTGAATGCTATCGATGAAGGCCAGGAGACCGGCGAAAGGCATTGCATCTATGGGGACACCGCAAGAGCCGCAGCACTGGCGCATACACTCACGGAAATGATGGTCGTGAAAAGGAATGGAACAGCAACTGTGCAGCACCGTCGGCCGCAGTGTGCTCTGCTTGGCAGCGGTCATCCGGTCCACCTTACTCATGCAATCTGCATACAGCCGCAATGCTCCGGCCGCACCGTGACTCCCTCCAATCACGTTGTCTACTAGCGCCTCCTCAATTTGGCGCTCGATCGGCAATCTTCGCCACTTCCCCGTGGGTATAGACCAGCAGTTCCGGGCCCTACCTGATTCAAGCAGGCGAGCCGTGAGCGCGCTTACCATCCTCAAGGATTGCTTAATGATGTCCGTCTTTAGAAATTGAACGCGCGCATGGTCACCAATGTCTTCCGCCGACTCGATGCCAAGGATCTCATCGGCCACAGCGTCAAACTTCTCAATTGCATATCCGACGTCGTGCCAAAGGGCAGTGAAAAACCAGACATCAAGTGGGTCAACAGGGAAATTCAGCCTTGCCACCTCCCGGCAACCCTGGAAATAATTTTGCAATTTGCCAATCGCCAGTAGCCCAAAGAAATAATTCTGGAATGAGTGGAAGAAATGATCGCGGGGGCCACCCCATCCCGCGGTCTCAAGACACCTTATCATCGCCGGGACATTGATGTTCGCTGACTCAAAGCCCATGCCACGAAGGACGCCCGCAGCGTAACGACTCAGCACGAACTGCTCTCTTTCATCATTAGACACTTTGGCTTTTGCGAGCGGAACGTACGCCGCCTGCAGTTGCAGAAGTCGTCGGCGCATGGCTGACGGAAGGCCAGGCTCCCTGGCAAGTTCTTTCAACAATCCTATTGGCACCCGAGTTGATGAAGCCCGATGCCGTCTGTTAGAGCGCTGAAAGGGCAAAGGTGGCGGTATCAACTGCCCCTTACCCGCAATGTAACATGCGACATGCGACTTCAGGTTCATAAAATGCGGAGCTGCCGCTTCAAGCTCCTGACCTGATGGGGCAACCATTAAGGGTTTCAAGCCCATGCTAGACGCCACGGCAATGGACTGGAGGGCCGGTTCCGACACTCGCCTACCTACCAGCAAGTAGACCGCCCAATTGGAATTGCCTGCCCGCCAGAAGCGCCACGGCCGCTCAGGAAGTTTCCAGGACCTACATCGCCGTCCTTCAATCTCAACTCCAGGAAGAGCCATCTGGAGCAGCTCGTCGGCAGACGGAGGCATCACTTGCCTCCTCCCGACAACTGCTTTGTGAATGCGTTGAGCGATTCGAGCAATTCCCCAATGGCGCTGATAATCTCCATTCGGGTCGCCTTCGCGCGCATCTTGGCCTTCTCGATTGCGGACACATCGAACTCGTCGATAGCAATCTGGAGAGCGCGTAAAAGCGAATGTAGCTTACGGGGCGACACAGGATCTCTCTTTAGAAAGTCAGGGAAGAACTTGAGCAACTCGTCTTGCGCCTCTGCGTAAGTCATCTCCTTCTGTTTGTGGAGCTGCGAGAGGACGGACTTAATCCTCTTCTTGTCGTCAGCCTTGGTCATTTCTTCGCGGAAAAACGGTGCAACCCGGCGGACATCGGTCGACTTCTCAACCGAGTGCGCCTCGAGTTTGGCGAAAAGGTCCCTGCGAACCTCGTCAGCCGGCACCTTCTGAAAGTATTCAGGGTAATTGACCAAGGCGGGAATGATGATCTTCTCCTCAATCTCACAGATGTACCAGTAGCCCTCATTCGGATGACTGTAGAGTTGTTGCTTTGTATCCTTCGGCCATCTAAGGAAGTATACGCGGTTTAGCGCAGTTCGTTCATCGATGCCGGTCGCTTTGACCAACTCCTCAGCAATGGCCTGTATTTTGGCCCGTTCGTCGGCGATGGACACGATCTTGTGTTGCCGAATGGTGCGTTTGTATACGATCTCCAGGGCCTTGCATTGCTGGACCGGACCCCACTGTTCACGGTTGTGATGTATCTGGAACATCCGAAACAGGATGTCTTCGTCGGACAACGTACCCTCTTCGTCCAGAATGAAAGCAGGGAGCTTTCTCAGCCCGATTGCCTTGGCGGCAATTAAGCGGCGCTCACCATCTATCAGGAGGTATTCATCTCCTCGTTGAGATACAACGATAGGTACCATCACCCCAAACTGACTGATCGAGTCCTTTAAATATGAGAGCTTGTCATCTTCCGTTTCAATGTCGATGCCTCTGGGATTGTCGGGGTTAGGCCTGATCTTTGAGATCTCGATCTGGGAGAGTCTCATACCTTTCTCCTTGTGAAGCCTACGGCTACCGCGGAGCCCTGTCCCCCGTAAAACCAGGCCGCCGTCATCCCTCGAGGAAGACTCAATGCCCTAGGAAGCATCCCAATTCTCCGGCTCCAGCTCGCATTGCCTGCGAAGCTTGTTTCCGAAGTAGATAGGAAAAAGACAGCCGAGCAACCAGCAGAGAAACCCTAGGGGAATCACGACCGCCAGCACGAGGAAGTCAGGTCTAGAGAAGGCAGCCGCCAGCGTCACCCCAATAATGCCAATAAGGAACGCCCCCCAAAAGACCTTGATCACTTCTGGCGGCGTGCACCAGGGTATGCCGCTCAATAATTTGTACCGGGCAAGGAAGTCTTTGCGTGACTTCGGCCATCCCTTCAGCATGGCATCTTTGATGTGGAGCAATGTCTCCAGCTTGGCAAGCTCTAAGGTAATGTACCGGTAGTTGTATCCGAGGGCGAGCGAGTAAATGGCGCCGAGAAAAAGTGATAGGAGAACAGCCACGGTGCAGACAATGAATGGGCCTATCTTTGGAGGAGGCACCAATGTAAGCAGCCATACGAAACCGCCAATGGCGGGACCCAATATGGCGAGATACCGTAGGATCTCTTGCTCACGGTGTCGCAAGGCTTCCAGCAGCAACTTGTGCATGTTTTCCAGGGAAGTCGTAATAGACTCTGAGGGACAACTTCTTGACTGCTGATCCGCCATGGAGCCTACCAGCCCTTCCTTCTACTGGGGGACGATGCCAATTTCGTCACCTTTCGTACTGGGGGACGCAGAACGCACCCCGGACGGGCATCCAGCGCAGAAACAAAGTAACCCTCCGGGGATCACCGTCCCCGAAGGGCCGTTGCGCTCGCCTACCCGAAGCTTTCCAGCCGGCACCCCTGCCCCTCCAGTTCTCTCGCAGGGAGACCCCCGTTCACCTGGACCGGAGGCTACCTCTCATCGGAGGGCAAAGTCAAGGTGGAAAGATAGCAGTAAAAGGGGACCCGGCCGTTTCTTCGGTGTCAAGGTAAATTCCTCCTCTCGATGCCGATCGATGTGACGCATCTCGAACGTGCTGTATGCCGTCATCCCCCGAGACCGCTCCGTGAGGATCTCTCGTGCCCCATCGTAGTGGTGCCATCCGGCCGGCTCGCTGCCACGAGCGGCCCACCCGGCCTAGTCCGGGCTGACGAGAGCGGGAGCGGCGCGCCAGTGTCCCCCGGCGGTCCCCCGAAGGGGCCGCCACGTAGTGGTGTCGCGCTACCTGCTCCCCGGGGAAGACGGTGTCTTCCAGTCCGGCGCGCCGCCGCTCAGCGCGGCTGCCGCCGAAGCCCACCCGTCCGCAGCGGGTCGTACGAAGTCCCGCTCCGCCACACGCCCCACACGACCCGTAAAAGGGGACGTAGGTAACTTATTAAACTTTTCCCCAACGGAGGTCGACCTCAGAAACAGAACGGCCCCCTGGGGGCCAGTGGTCCCCAAAGGGCCGTCGGGTTCGCACACCGGAATTCTTCCAGCCGGCATCTCCGCCCCCTCGGTTCAATCGCCGGGGAATGCCGTTCAACCAGGTGAGACGCTACCTCTCATCGGACGGCGAAGTCAAGGCGAAAGCGGACGAGGGTCGGGGACCTGGGATGGAGAGCGGAGGAGCTGGGGTGCAGGGGAGCATGGGGGAGGGGACGTGACGGGTCCGCGAAAAAAGGTGCCAGCGTTCAACGCGGAGGCGCCGGCAGCCGACCTCGAGGGGACATGGGCTCGTCCCCTGCGTTTCCCGTGTTACTGCTGTCATATCGCATCACTTGGCACAGTCATTATGACAGGACAGTATGACTCGGGCGCCGCCGCGGCCAGCGCAGCGCAGTCCGCCTCTTCGGAGACGTCGGCCCGAACGAATACGGCCTTGCCGCCGGCCGTCCTGATGCCTGCCGCCGCTTCCCCGTCCGCCGCCCGTGATAATCACCACGCCGTAGCTGCATGCCCGGCAGTCAGAACCGCGGCTCCTGGAGGTACATGTCAATCGGCTCGCTGTAGTTCAGGGTCTCGCTGCGGGAGAGAGTGCCGGAGGCGATGTCGATGACCGTGCGATAGAGGCGCTCGCCCGCCTCCTCGGGGGTCTCCGATCCCTCGATCACGGTACCCGAGTAGAAGTCGATGCTATCCCGGGCCGCCGCATAGGTCTTGGGATTGGCCGTGGTCCACAGGAACGGCGCCACCACCGACGGAGAGCCTTCCAGCAGGGTCCTCCCGGTGACGCCGCCGCCTCCAAGCTGGAACAGGACGATGTTGGCACCCGCCACGGCGTAGCCGGCGAATATTGACAGGTGGCCCATCCAGTTATCGACGAAGTACAGTCCCTTGCCCTGGGGCCGCTCCGCGTACTTGAGCACCCCTTGGATCGGCGCGGTTCCCGCCTTGTGGATGGCCCCCAGGCTCTTCTCTTCGAGGGAGCTGATCCCGCCCTTGATGTTGGAAGGGACGGGGTTCACGGTCCGAATGTCCAGCCCGGTGGCCTTGGCCCGGGCCTCCTGGACCAGTACAGCATCCAGGATTGCCTGGGCCACCTGCGGTGTCGCGGCGCGCTTCGCCAGGACGTGTTCCGCCCCGATGATCTCGGTGGTCTCGCCGAACATGGCCGTGCCGCCTGCGGCAACGATCTTGTCGTACAGGTAACCCACGGCCGGGTTGCCGGCGATCCCCGAGGTGGTGTCGGAGTAACCGCACTTCACGCCCAGACAGAGGTGCTCGTCCCCCACCTCTTCTCGGCGTAGCTTCGAGGCCTCGTACACCATCTGCCGGGCCAATTGGATCCCCTTCACGATGGCCCCGTAGGTTCCGCCGTCTTTCGCCGGATCCAGGACCTCCACCCGCTTGCCGCTCCTGGCGATCTCGTCTGCCAGCCGCTCGGCCCGGAGTTCGGGGTAACCGACGCCGGGGCTGGCGGCATGGAGGATCACCGAGGCCACATTGGGGTTGCGACCGAGGCCGATCAAGACGCGGGCGATGGTCTCGCGGTCGTTGGCTGTGCGCCCGGAGCCATGATCGACGGTAAGAATGCTCTTCGTGCCGGTCACGAAGTCGCAGATGGACTTCGAGATGATCCCCTGGGGGATTACCAGGACATAATTGCGGGTGCCGACGGAACCGTCTGATCGGACGTAGCCCAGGAAGCTCATCCCTTGTCCCTCCTTTCCAGATCGCCACGGGCACGCGTGCCCTCCAAGTTGTGGATGTGGACCAATGCCCCCTTGGCGATATTGGTGCCGGCCGTCCCGATGGTCTCTCCGTACTTGCGGATGATCTCGCCCCGAGGGATATCTTGCAGCGCGATCTTGAAGCCGAAAGGGATTGCCTCGATGGCGCAGATGGAGAGAACCTTTCGTCCCATAGGAATGGCTACCTCTTCTCCGGCCTGGATCTCTTCCACAGCCGTGGCCACGTTGTCTGACGGGTGCATGATCAGCGCGCGCTTGGCCGGCATGAGCTTTTGCCCTCCTTCCAGAGATCCTTCTCACGCAGCCCGGTTCGTATCCTTCCCCGGTCCGGGCCCGGGTTCTGGCGAGCCGCCAGAGCATGGCTCGCAGTCGAGGTGTTTGTCAACGAGGAGGCCCGGTTTAGACGGGGAAGCAGCGCCGGGGATGCGCGCGCCCGCTCACTTCGCGCGGTAGCCGACCAGGCCTGCCTCCAGGGCGCGTCGGTCTGCACGGGAGAGGCTCCGCTCCATGCCCGGCGCGAGGAGGTGCGTGTGCGGGATGTGGACCAAGTACTCCGGGATCCACCAGAGGTCCTCGTCGGCGGTCATCCACCCGGGGTGCACCCGGTCGAAGCGGGCGAGGTTGACGGGGCGGGAGTAGGCGCGCAGCGTCCGGTCCCCTCGCAGGTTGATGTAGTCCTCGAAGTAGCTCATCGTGAGCTCGCGCAGGCTGCGGTAGACGGGTGCCCGGAAGCGCAGCCCCGAGAAGTTGGACTTGGCGATGGCCCCCCAGTGCCCGTCGGCCCGGTACACCGCGATCACGTGGTCCGTGTCCTGCACCGCCTCTAGGTCCAGCAGGAAGGGCGGGAACCCCAGCACGCGGAGCGCGGCCGCCGCGAAGATGGCCCCCTCCAGGCAGTGGGCCGTCCGCTCCCGCAGAACCCGCCGGGGCGACCACGCCGTCTTCGCCAGGTGATAGGGCATGGCATCCAGGGCGCGCTGGATGCCCACGGGCGAGCGCAGCGCCCGCAGCCTGCGGATTTCCTGGCGGGTGAAGCCGAAGTGGCCTCCGGGATACTCAGAAGCCAAGGACACCCTTCTGCGTGCGCCTGCGGCAATGCGGCCCGCGGCAGCATTCTCTCCCACGCCACGCCGATCCGATTTCGCAGGCAAATTAGCCCTCCTCCAGAATGAGTGGGGACGGATGATTGCGAACAGGAATTCTGCGGAGCCGGGAGGGTCATGGTCTCAGGACCGTCCGCTGACGACAGGTGAGCGGTCGAGAGGTCGTGGCGGCGAACTCCGGCAGACGGTGAGCGCGGCCAGGAGGGAACTCGCGGCGAAGATAAGCCCCGTGAGGACGAAGGCGGCCCGGGGTGAGAACCAGAGGGCGCAGGCTGCGCCGAGCATGGGGCCGACTGTCCGGCCCGCCGAGGTCACGGAGTTGTCGATCCCGTACACGCAGCCCTCGTCGCCGCGCTGAGAGTTCTCCGCCAGCATGGCGGACAACGACGGGAGCAACCCGCCCACGCAGGCACCTGTCAGAGCGTAGAGCACGAGCAGCTGCCAGAGGTTCCCCACGAGGATAATCGACACGTAAGAGACCGCCGCGCCGATGCCGCAGGCCAGCGCCACCCGAGCGTGGCCGGTCCGGTCGCCGAGGCGCCCGAGGTACACCGAGGTGACGGTGCTCGCCGCCGATGCGGCGCCGACCACCACGCCCGTGGAGGTGGCTACCCGTGCCGGGCCCGTAGCCAGGGACAGCACGAACAGCGGCAGCACCGGCTCCAGCGCCGAGCGCCCGACGGCGCTCAGGAACCTGAGCAGCAGCGTGAAATCCAGTTGCGGGTTGGAGAGGATCCGACGCCAGTCTTCGAGGAAGCCGAACCGGCCAGGTTGGACCTGCTCGGACCGCTCGAAGGGTTCCTGCACGCCGAACCAGACGCTGAGGCCGGACAGCAACAGGAGGATCGAGGTCACGACGAAGGTTGCTCGGAATCCGAAGAGGTCCGAGAGGACGCCCCCAACCAGCGGGCCCGTCGACACCCCGCACCAGAGCCCAAGCTGCAGCAGGCCCATGGCGTAGCCGGTCCGCTCGCGGGGGGTCACCGCCGCCGCCAAGGCGCTGCTGGCCGAGATGACGCCGGTGATCAGCCCCTGCACCGCCCGCAGGAAGATGAGCTGCTCGGCGGTCTGCACGAATCCCATCAGGAGGATCACCACCGCGCCGCCGCATCCGGCCCGCACCACCATCAGTTTCCGGCCGTACCGGTCGGCCACGGCCCCCCAGAATGGGGAGGCGATGGTCATGGTGACGGCTTGCACCGAAAAGACCAGCCCGGACAGGATCTCGATGCTCAGGTTGGTGCTCGATCCGAGCTCCTTCAGGTAGAGGGGGAGGAACGGGAAGATGATGGAGAAGCCCAGGGCCGAGCTGAACTGGGCGACCACCAAGAGGGCGAGGGTGCGTTCCCAGGCAGGCATGGGAAGCAATTATCCAGACCCAGGCGGTTTCTGCAAGACTCTAACAGGAAGATATCCGATACCCCAGTCAACTCATGCTGATCCGAAAAAACCATTGAACCGCCATGATCACCCAGCGCCAGCGCTGGGTACCCGGGTCGCCAAGGATGCGATGTTTCGAACTCTCGACCGAAGAACGCGAAAACCAGTTTATGGGGCATTCAGGAGTTCCGTTCCTTCCCCCCAATCAGCCATTTCGGTCTTGGCGTTCTTGGCGCCTTGGCGGTTGAGAATTTCGGATTGGGGCTCAACCAATACCGGAAGGCGGGAGGCGGCAGAGGAGAAGGGAGGCAGAGGGGACGAAGGGAGAGGATAGAAGAAAGAGAGGCTGGGGATAGGGAAAGACGGGGGCGCGTGATTTCGAATGTCGGATTGCGGATTTCGAATTGAAGGAACCGGCAGGGGGGCAGACGGGAGAGAGGCGGGGAAAGGGAAGAGAGGGGCGCGTTCGCGAATGAGCGAATGCGGAGATGGGGCGAGGTCAGGAGTGCGTCACGCTTTGAGCACGGAGCGGAACACCCGCAGGAAATTCTCGCCCATGATCATGTCGATGGTGTCGGGCGGATAGCCTCGCTCGGCCAGGATCGCGGGGATCATGGGCACGTCCCGATCGCCGTCGAGGCCCTCGACCGGCAGATACCCTCTCGGGCGCATGCGGGCCTTTTCCAGCTCGGTCTTGTATTGCAGGAGGTAGTTGCAGAAGTCCAGGCCCAGGCCGACGTGCTCCCGGCCGGCCACCTTCACCAGGTGGTCGAGGTGATCCATCAAGTGGGGCAGGTCGGGCGGCTCCGTGAACAGGCTGGCGGCATTGATGCCGATCACGCCCCCCGTGTCGGCTACGGCCTTGATCTGCTCGTCCGTCAGGTTGCGGGGGTGGTCCCTCAGCGCGCGGCAGTTGGAATGCGAGGCGATGATCGGGCCCGTGGCGAACTTGATCACATCCCAGAACCCCGGATCGTTGAGGTGGGACACGTCGATGACGATACCCATGGCCTGCGCCTGCTCCACGAGGCTCACCCCGAAGTCGCTCAGGCCGCCGACCTGGCCGGTCTTCTTGGGGTCGAAGAAGGCGCCGTCGGCGGCATAGTTGCGCAGGGCGTGGGTCAGCCCCATCACCCGCAGGCCCAAGGCGTAAAAGATGCGCAGCAGCCCGAGGTCCGCCCCCAGCGGCTCCACACCCTCCATGCCCAGAATGAAGCCGCGTTTCCCCTCGGCTTTGGCCTGCAGGATGTCCGCGTAGGTGGTGCAGAGGCAGGCGTTGGGCGAGCCTTCGAGTTCGGCCAGGAGCGCTGCGACCTGATCCAGGGCCCGTCGCAGGCCCAGTTCGGGCAGGTACTGGGGCGAACTGAACATGGCAGCGACCCTGAGATCGATGCCGCCCTCCTTCATGCCCGGCACCCAGGTCTTCTGCAAGACCCCCGTCTCACCCAGGGCGCGCTGGCCGAGCAGATCGCTCAGCATGTCCGAGTGGGCATCAACCACGATGGGCATGTGTTTCCCTTTCTCACTTCGCGGGCTGCTCCAGCCGGGGAAAATGACAGGCGCACAGATGCGTCGGCTCGCCTCCGCGCTGGCCCAGGTCCGGCTTCTGCTGATGGCAGATGTCCCGGACGTCGGGACACCGGGACGCAAACGGGCAACCCGGCGGCGGGTTGATGGGGGTGGGCGGTTCGCCGGCGAGGACCTGGCGTTTGGAGGGTGCGTCGGGATCCAAGGATGGCAGAGCCGAGAGAAGTACCCGGGTGTACGGGTGTTGGGGCCGGAGGAAAAGATCCTCGGTTGCGCCGGTTTCGACGATGTGGCCCAGGTACATCACTCCGATGCGCTGGCTCATGTACCGGACCACGCCGAGGTTATGGGAGATGAAAAGATACGTCAGTTGGAACTGGCGCCGCAGCTCTTTGAGTAGGTTGAGAATCTGGGCTTGGACCGAGACGTCCAGGGCCGAGGTAGGCTCGTCCAGGATGAGCAGCTCCGGCTTGAGCACCAGGGCCCGGGCCAGGGCGATGCGCTGGCGCTGCCCGCCGGAGAATTCATGGGCGTAGCGGTAGAGGTGATCCAAACCAAGACCCACGCCTTCCAGCATCAACAGGACCTGCTCGTCAATCTCATACCCCTGAGCGAGCCCATGGAACTTGAGCCCCGCGCCCACCAGGTCCCGGACGGTCTTGCGTGGGTGGAGGGAGGAATAGGGGTCCTGGAAAATAAGCTGGATGCGTCTGGCCCTCTCCCGGGCCGCCCGACCCGTCAGGCCGACCACGGTTTGGCCGGCGAAACGGATGTCGCCGGTCAGAACCGGCGCCAGTCCCACGACGGCACGCCCCAGCGTGGTCTTGCCACAGCCGGATTCGCCGACCAAACCAAAGACTTCCCCTCGGCGCAGCCTCAGCGACACACCATTGATGGCCTGGACCACATCCCGCCGCCGGGTGAAGACGCCTTCCCGCAGGGCAAAGTGCACCCGCAGATCCGCGATCTCCAAGAGCGGCTGGCCGTTTTCCCTTTTCTCATCCGCCATAACGACGCCCCAAGCGAGAATTCGTCCCGCGCCTCCTAACCACGTTCGGTCAGGGGCTCAGGAAGGGCTCCAACCTCGGGACGGCCCTGATGCAGGAAGCAGGCGACGTGGTGGCCCTCCTCCAGGACATAGCGTGGCGGTATCTCCACCCTGCAGCGCTCCTCGGCCCGGTCACAGCGGGGGGCGAACGCGCAGGCGGTGGGGGGCTGCAACAGGCTGGGCACTTGGCCCCGGATGGAAAACAGGGGTTGGTCCGGTGCCACGTTGTTCGGGATGGTCTTCAGCAGGCCCTGGGTATATGGGTGCTGGGGATTCTTGAGCACGACCCTCACCGGGCCGATTTCCACCACGCTCCCAGTGTACATGACGGCTACTCGGTCGCAGGTCTCGGCCATGACGCCCAGGTCGTGCGTGATAAGGAGGACGGCCGTGTTGATCTCCCGGATGAGGGCCTTCATCACCTCCAGGATCTGGGCCTGGATGGTCACGTCCAGGGCCGAGGTCGGCTCATCGGCGATCAGGAGCTTCGGCCGGGTGACCAGCATCATGGCGATCATGATGCGCTGTGCCATGCCGCCGCTGAGCTCGTGGGGGTAGCGCCCCGCCATCCGCGGGGCATCCGGAATCCCCAGGCTGGCCAGCATCTCCACGGCCCTGGCCTTGGCCGTGCGCCGGGTGAGCGAGCGGTCGTGGATGAGCAGCGTCTCGGCCACCTGGTCACCCGCCCGGATGACGGGGTTGAGGGACATCTTGGGCTCTTGCATGATCATGGAGATCTGGCTGCCCCGGAGTTCTCGCATGTCGGGCTCGCTCAAGGCCAGCAGATCCCGCCCCTCGAAGAGGACCTGGCCATGGCTGATGCGGCCGGGCCGATTGATGAGTCGCAGGATCGCCA
>Ga0315274_10010164_pt1 | contig 13552 bp, 8 predicted proteins | sample YL17G02_20_MG_FD_203700 | JGI IMG/M metagenome (GOLD analysis project Ga0315274, IMG submission 203700) | Sediment microbial communities from Yellowstone Lake, YNP, Wyoming, USA - YL17G02_20 | ecosystem: Environmental > Aquatic > Freshwater > Lake > Sediment | place: USA: Wyoming | collected...
ACCGAGGATGCACGTCTCGATGAGAATGGTCCGCGCGTTGTGGAAGGTGAACAGTCGGAGCGCGAAGGTCCGGTTGTCGAGCCCCTTGTTAATGTCGAGAAATACCGTGACCGGCGAGATGACATACCGCTCCGAAAACGGCCAGAGAACCTGGAGGCCGTACGGCGGCATCCGGTCCTTCGAAAGACAATCGAGGACCAGGTGGGAAAGCAGAACGAGGAGACAGACGCCGACCGCCTTCAGGGTATCCGGTTTTCCGGACAGGGTGAGGGAAACCGCGATCACGGCCGCGACGCCCGCGCAGAAGGTGATGCTGTGCGTCCATCCGTGGTGGTAAATGTTGGGATGTCCGACGACGAGGCCCGGAATAAAGTCAAAATCGGGAAGGACGGAAAGAATCCACAGAGCCGGGAGCCAGACGGCGGGATTGAAACGCAGCGCGCGCGACTGCCGCCAGGACAGCGTATAGGCCGCAAGTCCGTGTCCGACGGGGGAACACATCAGGATTTCGCCTCCGGCTGCCGGGACGGCTTCGGCCGGTCGACGTGTCTGGCCATCCAGAGCTCGAGGACCATCAGGGCCCACAGCCGGTGGGCGTGGTTTTCCCTGCGTTCGAGATGCTCGCGGATCATCGCCTGAATCCGCTCGGGGTGGAAAAGCCCCCGGCGGCGGACCGTTTCCTCCGAAAGCAGGTCGCGCATGAATTCGCGGACGCCGCGGTCGTCGCGCATCCAGTTCTTCAAGGGAATGCTGTGCCCGAGTTTGTCCTTCCGGTGCACGATCTCGCGCGGCAGAAGGGGTTCCATGGCAAGCTTTTCGATGTGCTTCATCCCGGACATTCCCTTGAATTTGAAGCGTGACGGGATGGTCGCGCAGAATTCCACGAGCGAGGGATCGAGAAGGGGAAATTTGGGACGGATTCCGAAGGTTCTCACGAGACCCATGCGCCTCATGTAGAAATGGACCGCGGTGAGATAATCGCTGTACAGCGACCGCGCCAGGGGATCCGCATTCGCGCCCTCCCGGTTGAACTGCAGGATGTCCTCGAACGGCCTTTCTTCAAAGTCGGCATCCCAGAGATCCGGTTCGAGAAGATTCTTCAATTCGGACGGCAGGTAATAGGCGCGCCAGCGGTGGGTTCCCAACGCTTCGGGAAAGGCCCAACTTGCCGAAAACCGCTTCACCTTAACCCGCCAGTCCTTCTTTTTTTCCGAATCCCTGAGTCTTCTTCCGAGAAAAAACAGCGGGGATAGCAGTGTTCGGGGAACATGGCGGAACAGGGCCGCGGCCCGGTCGGCGGAGTATACCGGATGCCCGGCGAACAGCTCGTCTCCGCCGTCTCCGGTGAAGAGGTCGTCGATTTTTCCGCTGGCCGCGCGGCTGAGAAGATACGTCGCCACGTTGATCCCTGCGTCGCAGAACGGTTCATCTTGGTGCACGACCACGTCCGCAACCAGCGGAACGTCTTCAGGCCTGAAATCGACAAGTGTGTGCCTCGTGCCGAACGCGTCCGCCACCTTTTGGGCGTAATGGGATTCGTCGAACGACTGCCCGAGGCATCGGAATGAAAACGTCTGGACGGACTCTCCCTTTCCTCCGGAAAGCAGCGCCACCACGCTGGAGGAATCGAGCCCTCCGCTCAGAAACACGCCGGTCCGAATCCCGATTTCCGCGCGGGCTCGCACCGCCCCAGCCATGCGAAGGCGGACGTTTTCCGCAAGTTCCGTTTCGGATAAGGGATTTTCGGGATCGAATCGGAGCCGCCAAAAGGGCCGGATGACGGTTCGGCCGTCGTGAAACTCGAGACAGTGTCCGGGCCTCAGCCTGCGGACGCCCCTGTATAGGGTCTCGAAACCGGGGTTGTAGCAGAAGGCCAGGAATTTGAGCATTGCCGGAACGTCAAGCGCTGGCCGTTCCCCGACCATCTGAAGAACCAGTTCCGGAATGCTGCCGAAAACGACCGCCCCGCCGGGAGCCGCGTAGTAGATCGGAAGGATCCCCAGCTGGTCTCCGGCCAGCACGCCCGTTTTTCGGGATTCGTCCCAGACCGCGACGGTGAAAGCCCCGTTGAGCGGTTTGAATCCTTCCGCGCCGTCGCGGCGATACCGGTCCCACAAATCCGCCGCAGCGGGAACCGATGCCTCCGGGATTTCGGCGGACCGGTACAACTCTCCGCTCCAAACCAGCCCGCTCCGTCCGTCCTCGGAAACGCATTTCCAATGCCGTCCCGTGCGGGATTTGGAGGGGAAATACCCGCCCGAAACCAGTAGGGCGGATGAGGATTCGAACACCGCCGGTTCCTCGGCCCGCCTCACAAGGGTGAGCAAGGATCCGAGATCCTCACGGATTTGGGGGACCCTGGAATCTCCAAATGCGCCGCACCACATGAAACGTCTCTACCTGGTTTTCAGCATTTTGATCACGGATACGCGACCGCCGCCTTCGAGGCGGCAGAAGTACAGCCCCGTGGGAACATCGAGGCCCCGGTCGTCTTTCCCGTCCCAATCCGCCTTGTATTCGCCCGGGCACCGCCATCCCCGCACCAGCTCCCGGACCTTTCTTCCCTGCATGTCGAAAACAGCCAGGCGGATTTCGCCGTCGCAGTCGGAGGCGTACTCGACCGTCGTGCCGGGATTGAAGGGATTGGGATAATTTCCGCTCAAGCCGTACGTAATCGGGGCGGGGGATTCCTTCTCGGCCGCGCCCACCAGCGTCTCGGATATCCGGAATTCCTGCTCGTTGAAAACAATCTTCTCCCACCGGACGGCGGTTTGCCTGAAGGATGAATTCTTCACCCGGAATCGTAAATTCAACACCGGTCCCGCCTCCGTCACCGGCCTCGCTCCATACAGCGCGACCTTGATGAAACCCTCGCCGCCTGCATTCTGGACGAGGTCAAATCCGGACGTGAGGGGTGAAGGAGACGCATCCACGAATTCAAGGCACGAGGAGTCGTATTTCATCCAGACGTCCGCGGAGACAAGCCCCGAATGAGCTTCAACGGAGACCGGGATTTCCAGGGTTTCGGAGTCGCGGGCCAGCGGGATCCGGTTCTGGCAGAACGCGGACGCGACGGCTTTTCCCGAACCGCCCGGATTTCCCCAGTTTTCGCTGACATCGCCGATCACATATCCGCTGAAATCCTCGTATTTATAACCCCTCAAGAGGTTGGTGTACGCGCGGTTTGTCGGCGTGAAGACCCAGGTTCCGGCCCTGGAGCGCGCGTCCGACTTGAGGCCGACCACGTACCGCGCAATGAGGGCGGCGTCCACCGCGTCCACGGCGCCGCTTTGATCGACGTCGGCAGTGGTCCGTTGACGGACGCTTAGCGTATCCAGCCCGGTCAGATATCGAAGCACCAGGGCCGCGTCAAAGGAGGTCATCGTCTCGCCATCCACATCCTCGCCCCTGGGCTTGCTCGGGGTGACCGTAATATTCGGGATTCCGTAATTGAGCGGCTTGAACTGATAGTAACCGTTCACGTCGGTGAGCAGGGTCTTGGTCGCACTACCGGTCATGGCCACCACCGTCTGCGAGATCTTGTGGTCGGAACGGACATGGCGCGACGTTCCGGCGACGAACAGATCGCCAAAATACTGCAGGGTATCCTTCTCGGCGAATGGGATGACGCTGTTTGCCGGGATGCCCACCGCGGTTTGAACGATGCCGCTGGGCCAGTAAATCTTCACGCTGTCCACGGTGCTGGCCAATTTCAAGCCGAAGTGGACGGTGAAGGAGTTGACCTTGTACGAATCGCCTCCCTGCACCTGGCGCGTCATCTTTTTATCACCGAGAAACGCCACCACCCGAGCCCCCACCCCGGACCGGTTGCTGCCCGCCCAGGGAATGCTCCGGCACGCGCCCACCAGCTGGAGCTTCAGCCATTTGTAACTGCCGCCGTTGTTTTTGTACAGGGAGGCGTACGTCGGGATTCCCGGACTCCGGGCCATGTAGATGTCGAGGTATCCGTCGTGGTTGTAATCGGCGACTGGGGTGGTCCAGTACCACCTGTATTGGTTTTCCGAAAGATTGCTTGTATTGGTGGCATCCGAAAACGTGCCGTTGCCGTTGTTGCGCAGGTAGTGGTTGCTCCCGCCGAATTCATTGATCGAAATAATGTCCGCATTGCCGTCGTTGTCGAAATCGCCCGAGACCAATCCGCCCCCGAACACGGTGTCTACCGTGCGGGGCCCCAAGTCGACGTCCACCCCGGCCTCGTGCGAGACGTCCGTGAAGGTCCCGTTTCCGTTGTTCCGGAAAAGCTGGGACTTGTACGGACTCGCCCGTTTGCAAAAAAGGTCCCAGTTTCCGTCATTGTTGTAATCGAGAAATACGGCCCCGCTGTAGTGGATATCGCCGGGCAGATGGTACGCATCCGTCAAATCCGAAAACGTGCCATTGCCGTTGTTGACCAGCAACAGCGAGTTGGCGCTCAGACGGGGCACGTAAAAATCCAAGTATCCGTCGTCGTTCACGTCCGCGATGGCGAATCCGTACAGGTCGTCGACGGACGGAACGTATTTCCACAGGTCCGCGACACGGGTCGCTTCGACGAATCCGCCCATGCGGTCGTTCCGGTACAGGAGGAACATCGGATTTTGGGGCTTTTCAGGCGTGCTGTTGCGCATCATGAGCATATCCAGAAATCCGTCGTTGTCGTAATCGAGGAATGCAAGACACCTCGCGGCGTAGCCCAGATTGTTGTCCATGAGGAGCCACGCCTCACTGAACGTGCCGTTTCCGTTGTTCTTGAAGAACAGCGGGTGGTTGACCGATCCCATGGCGATGACCATGTCGATATCGCCGTCGTTGTCGTAGTCTGCCGCGGCAAGTCCCTGCGCGCTCCAGATCTGCTGGCCCCGCACACCGGCTTCGTTGGTGACGTTGGAGAACCACCCGTTTCCCAGGTTTTTGAGAAGCGTGTTGTCCAGATCGATGTAAGACCCCATGCTGGTATTGTGCACGACGTAGATGTCGTCCCAGCCGTCGTTGTTGTAGTCGAAAAATCCGGAACCGTGCGTGTTACATTCAACCTGCGTATTGGAGGAAGATCCGACGTCGTAAAACGTCTGTGCGGACGCGGATTGCGCCAAAAGCACGCAGTAGGCCGACAGGTAAATACGAATTTTCATGAACGCCCTCCAAACCCTGATCTCCCGGGAAAACCGGGAATCCGGCGAACGTCCGTTCCGGAGGATGCGTTCATGCATCGGGTATCCGTGTCATGACGTAGCCCCGATCGGGATGAATGGTCCTGGTCCATTTGAACATCCTCGAAACCGGCCCGCCAAGCAGCGGCATCTCCTTCAGGCGGTTGAGCGTTTTTGCGGCCGACCGCTCGTATTCGAAGGGCGGCCGGCGGTAATCGTATCCGTGCAGTTTCTGATACCGGTCCTCGAAACCGAACCGGAGGACGAGTTGTTCCGGATGCTGCGTCCGGAACTTTGATAGCATTTCCTTTTTCTTCTCGATCTGCCCGGGCGTCATCCGCAGAAGCAGCAAGGCATCGTCCGTTATCGGTTCGGGCGGATAATCATGCCGGACCCCGGGGATGAAGCGCATGAATCCTGACAGGATTTTCTCGGGCGTGGTCCGGAACGACAGAAAAAAGTTGTATTCCGGCGACTCGTACACCGTCCCATTGAATCCGATGCGCCCGGCCGCGGTACTTACCATGTAATTCACCGCATCGTGTTGAAAATGCCCCCCCTCGTACAGGGGGATAAAAACGGTCTCAGGCAGGATCCTGCGGATCCAATCTGCGATTTCCTCGGTGCAGCGGTCGAGTTCGGCCCGCGTGGTGAATCCCGTCAGAACGGGGTAGTCCATAAAATGAATGTTTCCGGCGTCCAGTCCGGCCGTTCGCCAGGCGTCCAGGGCTTCCCGTCTCCGGATGTCCCCGCCGTTCTCGTATCCGTCGGTCGCGTAAAGCACCGTCACCCGGCCGCCTTTTTCGAGTGTCTGGATCGCGTACCCGCCCGCGATGGCCACGCAATCGTCCTGGTGCGGCGCGACGATCAGGATGTCCTCTCCGCGGCACTCGATGAACGTGCGTTTACGACGGATGACCACGCCCCATAACACAGCCGCAAACAAACAATATACGAAATACAAACCGATCGTTGCAAACAAAAGAAGCCGCCCTGCCTCCGCGTGCAGGCTGGCAAAAACGGTCAACGCCAATACGACCAGAAGGATAAGCCAGCCGGAAAGGAAAAGACCCGGTCGAAGGGAATGCGGCCGGTCCGGTTTCATTTCACCTTGACGAGCTTGATCACCCGACTCTGGCTTCCGGACGTCAACCGACAGAAATACAGTCCGGGCGGCGCTTCCGATCCGCGGGCGTCCAAACCGTCCCATGCCATCCTGTATTCTCCGGGATTTTGCCGGCCCTGGAAGAGGATCCGGACCTGCCGGCCTCTCGTGTCGAAAAGCACCAGACGCGTCTCCGGGACGGAACCCACCGAGTAGACGACCGTTGTCCCCGGATTGAAAGGATTCGGGTAATTCCCCCGGATTCCGAAGGAGCCCGGCTTTTCCCCTGGATTGCCTCCAGGCAACCGCACCGGCGTTGCCTCCATCCGGAATCCGCGTTCGTTGACTGCGATTTTTTCCCATTGGATAACCGTGGGGTTAGACGCCCCATCGACCATGCGGAAACGGATGCGCAAGACCTCGCCCCTCGCCGCGGCGGGACGCGCGCCGTACAGCGCGACTTTTAACAATCCCGGGGATTCCACGTTGGCGATCAAGTTGAATTCCGACGCTGATTCGACCGGAACCGCTTCCTGAAATTCCAGGGACGCGGGATCGAATCTCAGCCACACGTCGGCGGCCAGCATCGAAGACCGTCCATCGAAGGAAAGCGGAACGTCGAGGGTTTCCGGAGAAGGTTGGAGAATTCCGGGACAGGACAGGACCGACGGTTCGGAGGCTTTTCCGGGAATATCCGGACTTCCCCAATTCTCGGTCACATCCCCCAGAATGCGGCATTGATAGTTTTCCTGATTTATTTCTTTAATAATGTTGGTATAGGTGCGGGTGGCTGGAATAAAACGCCAGGATCCCGCGAGGGAGGGGGCGTTATCCCGGAGGCCCACGGCGTATCGGGCAATGAACGCGGCATCCAGGGCGCTGATGCTTCCATCGCCGTCCGCGTCGGCCGCGGTCTTCTGCGTGTCGTTCAAGGTTTCAAGGTCCGTAACAAACCGAAGGGTCAGTGCCGCGTCGAATGCGGTCACCCCGCGATCACCCACGTCCTCCCCGCGCGTTTTCGCAGGGGTTACCGTCAGGTTCACGCTGCCCTTGGGTACGGGTATGAGGCGGTACCGGCCATTCGCGTCGGAGGTTGCGATCCTGGACGCGTCTCCCGTCAGCGACATCTGAACGCCCGGAACCGAAGCGCCGGACTTGAAATGCCCGACCGTCCCCGCAATGTAGGGTGGGCCGTAATACTGGGCAGTGTCTTTTTCCGTGATTTCTAGATACGTTCCGGCCGGGATTTCGGTCCCCCGCTGAACGATTCCGCTGGGCCAGTAAATGACAAGGCTATCCACCTGCACGGCCTGATCCAGGCCGAAATGGTTCCAGAAACTGTTGACCATGTAGCCGCCACCGCCCAGCACCTGCCGCATCTGCTTCCCTCCATTGACATAGGCGACCAGCCTGGCTCCAATGCCGGATCGGTTGCTCTGAACCCCCGTCAGGCGGACGAAGAACCAGTGCGCGCTTCCGCCGTCGTTTCGGTACAGCGCGGCGTCGTTCGTCGAAGGGGTTCCGCCCGGACATCTGGCGATGTAGATGTCCAGGTATCCGTCACGGTTGTAATCGGCGACCGGCGTGGACCAATAGTATTTGATGTTTTCATCGAGGCCGGCCGCGAGGGCTATTTCCGTAAACGTTCCATTGCTGCCGTTGTTTTTCAGCAGTCTGCTGTAACCGCCCCAATTGTTGGTGATGAAGACATCCGTGTAGCCGTTGTTGTCGAAATCACCCGCGGCCATTCCTCCCCCGAACTCCGAATCCTCGGGGAGGTGCCCTGTGTTGACTCTGGAGAGGCCCGCAGCCACGGTCACGTTGGTGAAGGTGCCATCGCCGTTATTCGCATAAAGCTCGGGGGAAGCATCCTGCCTCTTCAGACAAAGGTCCCAATAGCCGTCGTTGTTGTAATCCAGGAAGATGGCGCCCAGGTAGCCGGATCCGTGCGGCAGGCCCGCCGTGGTCGAAGATTCCTGAAAGACGCCTCCAAAGTTTTTTAAGAAAAGGGAGGGGGCGGACAATCTGGGAACATACACATCCGGATACCCGTTGTTGTCAGCATCGGCCACCGCGAAACCGTACAGGTCGCTGAAGGATGGGGGAAGCTCAAGACCCGCCTGATGGGTGACGTTTTCGAACGCACCATTCTGGCTGTTCCGGTAGAGCGCAAGGCAGAAATCCGAAGGATCGTCCTGAATGTCATTCTTCAGAAACAGGAGGTCCAGCCATCCGTCCCTGTCATAATCGAGAAAGGCCACGCAGCGTCCCTGAAGGGTGCCCCGGTCCGGGATGGTCCAGTTCGAGAGGTCCCAAAAGGTGTGATCCGGATTCTGGCGGTAGAGGAGGGCCTGATACCAACTGGTCCCCATGCCAATGCAGAGATCAATCCTCCCGTCGTTGTTGTAGTCGCCGGCTGCCAGTCCCTGTGAACTGACGTCCAGGTAGCCCTGCACGCCCGCCGCGTCCGTGATGTTCTGAAACACCCCGGTCGTCAGGTTTTTCAGCAGGGTATTCGGTAGGTGCACATAATCGCCCTGGGACGTGTTGTGCACGACGAAGATGTCATCCCACCCATCGCCGTCGACGTCGAAGAAACCCGAACCGTGCGTGTTGCAGCGGACGAGGGTGCCGGTCGCCGCTCCCACGTTGGTGAAATGGATCTGAGCCGTGGCGGAGGCCATGCAAAGCACCGCCCCCAGGTACGACACCCTCGCGAAATGGCTTCTCATAATCTTGCTCGTTTTTCGTTGTCCAGTTAGGAAAAAGACTGATTTTCCGTATGGTTTCACAGCCCTGTCAAATATTAAGCACCAGCGATTCCGAATACAATCCGTCCATGTCCTCCGCACCGAATGTTTCCGATCTGAAAACCCTCGGGCGGTTGAGCGCCCGCGTGACCGAAAGCGGGATACGAACACCTCCCAGAAGCCTCTCGTCCGCGAAAAGGGCGAGAACCTGCAGGTGGAGGCATATCCTGGTCACGGCGCGTCCCGCGCATTTCACGAACGCCTCGCGGTCGCTCAGGTGTTGGATCACCGCCATAAAATACGGCTTTTTCCTGCGGACCATGCGGTTCAGAACGACGTAACACCGGCCCTTCGGCGATTCGATTAGCGCGTGCCGGCATCCGGGAAACGGATGGTCCATGAAAATCCTCAGACTTTCGGGATCCAGCGACGAGTCGAGCGCCGCGCGGTCGAAGGTGACCGTGCATTCCGGTCCATGCGCGGGGACCGGGAAGAGGATCCTCTGCCTCGTTTCAAAATCCTGAAATCCCGCCTTCCGGAGCAGGGCGTACACCTCGGCGGACGGCGTCAGATCGACCAGCGTCGTGTCCCTTTCCTGAAGTACCGGAAGCAGCAGGAACAGGCTTCTCCCTCGGTAGGGTTCGCGGACGATCCAGCTGGTCAGGTTGCAGAACCGCCGCTCACGGCCCCGGACGGTCCTCCGGCTGAAAAGAAGACCGAGAAATCCCACGGCCTCCTCCCCGTCCAGCATCACGTATCCAAAATGTCCTTTGGCCTCTCCCCAGTGGTCGATGAACAGCCGGTTCCATTCGCTTTTTCGGATATAAGGATTTTTAAACTCAAGGAGCAGCGGGTACACCCTCTCGAAATCGTCGCCCATGGCCTTGCGGACGGTCACCATGCGCCCCCCCCGTCCGCCGCCCGGCGAATTTCGCGGAGCCCTCCGTCCGGTTCGACCATCCACTCACGCGGCAGATCGTGCGACAGGAACAGCAGTGGGCTCGCCGAGAAGGCGTAGGCGCCGGAATTGAAGAAACCGATCCAATCCCCGACCTCCGGCCCCGCCAGGCGGACCCGGTCGCCCATCACGTCGATGGAGGTGCAGAGCGGTCCGACGAGGGTGACTTCATCCGGGGACGCGGGACCGGTGCGGGACAGGTTCCGGATTACGTAGTTTTTCCGGATCACCTGGCCGAAGTTGCCGCTTGCCGCGAGGTGGTGGTTCATCCCCCCCTCGAGCACGCAGTACGTCCTCCCCCTGGAAACCTTGATATCCGCGATCCGCGCCGCGTAGATTCCGGCCTCGGCGACAAAGTATCGCCCGAGTTCGAGAATGCCGGCCGCCGCGGGCCGGGCGGCGTCTTTCAGAAAATCGGCGAATGCGCCGCGCATGGAGCGGCAGACCGATTCCTCGTCCAGCTCGGTCTGGTTTTCGTGCGTGGGCACGCCGAATCCGCCGCCGAAATTCACAATTCCGGCCGCCGCGCCGAAGTCGCGGGCGGCGGTCCGGACCAGTTCGAGCGTGTTTTTGAAATTGTCCGCGAGCGCGCCGGCATCCAGGCATTGCGTGCCCGAATACACGTGGATTCCCGTGAAGCGGCAATGCGCGCAGGCGGGCAGGGCCTCAAAAAATTCCCCGATCCGTTCCTCATCGATTCCGAACTGAGAGGATTTCCCGCCCATCTTGATCGCGAATTCTTTCACGAGCCGGACCGGATTGATCCGCAGGGACACGTTCGCCGTTTCGCCCGACTCCCCCGCGACCCGGTCGGCATGCCGGAGTTCGTTAACGGACTCGATGCTGATCGAGCCGATGCGATGCCGGACCGAGGAACGGATCTCCGCGTCGGTCTTGCCCGGTCCCGCGAAACTGACCGAAGCGGCGTCGAATCCCGCGTCGAGGGCGAGCCGCAATTCCCCCGCGGAGGAAACGTCGGCCCCGTCGGTCCACCTGGCCAGCCACTTGAGCATTTCCGGATTCGGATTGGCCTTCACCGCGTAATACAGCCGGAAATCCGGGCCCAGGCGCTTCCGCAGCCGGAGAATCCGGCGCTCGACCAGGCGCAGGTCGTACAGGAAGAACGGCCGGTCCGCCGAGGCCAGAAAATCCGCGAATCCATCCCCCTCCCAGAAGGGGACGGAATTCCGGACGGTTTCAGGACTTCCAGCCGTCATACGGATACTCCCGAACCACGCGCGTGCGGTCGATCTTGCTGTTCGCCGTGAGCGGAAACTGCGGCATCACCACGAGGTCGTCGGGAACAAGGTAAAACGGAAATTGTTTTTTACACTGGGCCAGGATACCCGCAGGCGTGGCGCCGGGCCTTGACAGGGTCACGAATACCCGGAGCAGGATCTCATCGTCCTTCTCGTATCCGCTGGCCACGCATTCGGCCACGCCTTCGACTCCCGCGAAAAGCTCCTCCACCTCGGTGGGGCTGACCCGGTAGCCCTTGGTTTTGATCATGGCATCACGGCGGCCGACGTAATAGAGAAATCCCTCACCGTCCTTCCGCACGATGTCGCCCGAAAACACGACGGTTTCGAGGTGCCGGTTGCCCGATCCGAGAAGCGGGTTGGGCCGGAACACCTCGGCCGTTTTTTCGGGATTGTTCCAGTACCCCTTGGTGATGAGGGCCCCGCGGTGCACGAGTTCGCCTTCCTCATCCGGAACACATTCGCTGCCGTCGGGCCTGACCACGAACACGTCGGTGTTGGGGATCGCCTTGCCGATGGAATCCGGCCTCCGGTCGATTTCAGCGGGATCTAGAAAGGTCGAACGGAACGCCTCGGTCAGCCCGTACATGAGGGTGATCCGAGTCTCCGGGAAAAGGGAACGCAGTTTCCGGACGACCGGAACGGGGACTTTGCCTCCGGAATTGGTAAGGACACGGAGCCTGGAGAAATCATACGGTTTGGAGAGGTCGCAGAGTTTGGGATTGAACAGATTGAGCCAGATGGGCGGCATGCCGGCGAACACGGTGACGGCTTCCTTCTCAAGCGTCTTCAGCAGGTCGTTCGGCATGAAAAAATTGTGGAGCACCCATGTGGCGCCGAGATACACGGCGTTCATGAGCTGGTTGAATCCGTAGTCGAAATTGAGCGGAAGCACCCCGAGGATGCGATCGTCCCCGCTGAGGCCGGTGTACTGGCTGACGATTTTCGCGCCGTCGATCGAGTTCCGGTGCGACACCACGATGCCCTTCGGCATTCCCGTCGAACCGGACGTGTAGATGATGTGCGACGTATCGTCCGTGACCTGGCGGACCTCCCCTTCGAAGGGCACGATCCCCATAAAATCCCCGGGAATGCGGATTTCGGATTCGAATCCGGCGGGCTGGTCCGCCTTGAAAACCGAGGCCCTGCGGACTCCCGCCGCATGCAATTCCACAACGTCCAGCCTGGTTTTCGATCCGGCCCCGGCTTTTCCTGTCCCGCCTTCGACCTTGGAACCTGACGTAATCAGCGTCTGTAGGCGGCAGTCCTTCACAATGTGAAGGATTTGATCCTTCGTCAGGATCGGATTCAAAATCACCACGACGCCCCCGGCGATCCACACACCGAACATGGCGAGAACCTGTTCAATGGATTTGTCGAGAAGGATGCCCACGTGTTCACCGGGCCGGATGCCGAGTCCGGCCAGCGCCCCGGCGATCCGGCGCGATTTGTCGAAGATTTCGGCATAGCCGAGCGTGCGTGCCCCGTCGATCACGCAGGGTTTGTCCGGCACACGGATCGCGCTCTCTTCGAGAAGATGGTGGATGAGATAGGGTTTCATCCCTGCCCGCCTTGTTTGCGGATCAATTCGGAGATCGCTTCCACGGTGGAAAAGTTGGCTTCGGTGATGTCCTCGATCGGGATCTGAGTTCCGAAACGGGACTCAAGAAAGTTCAGAAACTCCACCACACCGAACGAGTCTAACGCCCCTTTTTCGAACAGATTGTCGCTGTCTTCGGGCGTAAATCCGCCAGTGGCCTGAAAATGGTCTTTTAAAACGTAGATGATTTCCTGTTTGGTCATGATTCCGTAACTGGTTTCTTTTTTAATCCCATGAATATATTTTATTTTTTTTTAATTGGCTACCCCGAAATGGCCGAAAATCCTCCACTCTTCTTCAGGATAGACCTCCGGAATACATCTATTTCCTCCTTCTCAAACAGGCGGAACCATATAATAATCAAACTTTAAAGTGATGAAAAATTGTACGCTGAATCACCAAGATGCCTCCACGGCACCAGCCATTACACGGGAATAACAAAGCAATGGCAGCAAATGACTTGCCGAAAACTATGAAATGGGGGATCACATGAAGTCCGGCCCGATGGAGTACGAAGGAGTACATAAATACTGAATACCCACCTGATGTCAAAGTGGCAGCTGCTGCACGAAAATCCGTATATTCGCTTGGCACAATCGGGTGTCTTGCAGTGAAGATTGGTGCCACTCAGAATAGAATGAAAAATTTATCAAAAAATGTCTAACTTGTTTATTAGTTTATACCCGATTTTTCCGACACACGCCACAAATTATCCTCAAAAGGCATCAAA
>Ga0315274_10010165_pt1 | contig 13552 bp, 13 predicted proteins | sample YL17G02_20_MG_FD_203700 | JGI IMG/M metagenome (GOLD analysis project Ga0315274, IMG submission 203700) | Sediment microbial communities from Yellowstone Lake, YNP, Wyoming, USA - YL17G02_20 | ecosystem: Environmental > Aquatic > Freshwater > Lake > Sediment | place: USA: Wyoming | collected...
TCAACTTTATTGGATTCTGAAACCCCTACCTCCCTATGACCCCACTAAAACCTCCCTTATAGGTATGTTGCTGTATGTAATTCTGGGGGTTGCTGTAGGTATTGTTTTGGGGTGGTTGCTGTGGGTGTCCCCCTTATAGGAAAAAATAACACCCATTTTACTGGGGGTCATATTGTCCTTGTAGTCGTGTTATTGCATTACTCGTCGCCGACCACTGGCTTCTTGGCGACCGTCGGACGCTTCTTCTTAGGGGCTTCCTCCTTACGCATTCCGTCGCACACAGTGCATTTCTCGGCTTTTTCGCACTTCGGCATATCACCACGCAGGACATACTCTCTGTGGGTGCGTGTCAGATAGGCTTCCACGCCCTCTACCTCCACCTGACACACGCCAATGCACGCTCCAGAATGACAGTGGATAGAGCAGACGACCTCGTCGTTGTCGTCGTCAATCAGAACCGGCTTCGCCTTCGGCTTGGGGACGGGCAGGGGCTCTTCGGAGCAACACACCGCAATCTCCTTGGGGCGGAAGAAGTCGGTCGCACGCTTCGGGTTTGCAGGCTCATACACTTCAAAGTGCTCCTTGGTGATGCGGAAGTTTCCCATATAACTGACGGGCTTGTCGCCCAGTTGTTTAATAGACCCGATATAAGAGCCGTTCTGCGTAAAGTGGGCGGGCTTGGTTTCGTGCTTCTTGTTGGTATAGTCTGCAATCGTCGTAAGGACGCCAATCTTTGCGGAGTCAATCTTCACATAAGTGTTCCACTTGGCTTCCTGGATATATTCCCAAATGTCCTCCACTGGGAGTGCAAGGGTGTTCTTCCACGCCTTCACAAGGGTCGCCTCAAGGTGCGGGACGACGGTGTTTTCGTAGAAGCCGACCGTTCCCTTGTGCTGGGACGCCACGGAGAGAAGACCACGCTCACGGGAAGAGAAGTTCTGGATGTCGTTATTCATATCTGGTTGTTTGGGTATGACTTTTTATATGAGAAAAAAACCAATCAATTTTTATAGACTTGGTTTTGGCTCACTCCCTTATCGCCCTTAGAGCGTCCCTTATAGGTATAGTGCTGTAGGTATTATTGGGTGGTTGCTGTAGGTATTAATAGGGGATTGCTGTAGGTATAATAGGGGGGGGTTGCTGTAGGTATATTGTTTCAAAAAAATAATCCTACTTAGGATAAGGGTTAATATCGGGCAGAGGGGGCGGTCAAATCCACCTCTACACGCACACCCAGACGACGGGGCGTATCAGGGTTGAGGGCGAGTTTGTCGTGGATTTGGTGGTAAATGCCCTCTTCACGCAGGCGACGCAGGAGAGTCTTGTAGAAGTCCCCTTGCTTAGAGGCAAAGGTAAAGGTGATTTGTCCCGTTGGGATATGGGAGGTATATTTACAGGTTGCATTTCGGAGGTCGTGTAGGTGATTTACCACCGCACAACGGCGAAGCAGTTTTGCTTCGGTGTCGCCCTCCTCTAATGCACGAGCCTCCAGGATTTGGCGAGCCATTCCCTTAATATGGGACACTTGGAAGTGGTAGATTTGCGGGTGCGTGAATCCAGGGACATTCAGGTTATACCACGAATGTCCCTTGTGTTCGTAGAAGGTGATACTCTTCTTCTCGTCGTCGTCGGTAATCACAACGGGGTATTCCCAGGCGTGCTTGTAAGTGGATTCGGTCGTGTCAGTCATATCTGGTTGTTTGGTGTGGTTTTTTTAAGGAATTAAAACCAATCAATTTTTATAGTTTATGATTTGCCTTGCTCCCTTATCTCCCTTAGAGCGTCCTCTATAGGTATGGTGCTGTAGGTATGATTAGGGGGTTGCTGTAGGTGATTTGGGTGGTTGCTGTAGGTATGATTAGGGGGTTGCTGTAGGTGATTTGGGTGGTTGCTGTAGGTATGTAGATTTGGGTTGCTGTATATAAAAAGAGGGAGTAGGGTGGAAAGTAGGGTGAGTAGGGTGGAAAAAGGGGGTAAAACGGAAAGGTCGCACGAGAGGACGATTCCCTAAGAGGGTTTTCATTTTGGGGGTGTTTTTCACCCTACTCACCCTACTATCAGATTCTTGAAGAATACCTACAGCAACCTCCAGAATTATCTACAGCAAGGGCACAATAGGGGCGGGGTGTAATCAGAAACTATAAAAATTGATTGGTTCTAATTCCTTAAAAAAGTCATAACAAACCGAGAAAGATGTCCTTCTCTCAGTGCGACCTCACCATTTCCAAGTCCGATATTATCCAAGTGACGCATATTTCCAAGATGGATTACAAGTGCGAATACAAGACTGCCTCATCCTATCCCTCCTGGGTGCTCCTGGAGAATCATAGTAAGCACTGGGACGAGAAGGATTGTGTGGTGTCCGCCCAAGAAGCGGGCGAGGTGGTGTGCCTTCAGAAGGGACGCACGAAGCATAAGATGTATCGCCGTGTGGTGGTTGCGGGTCATCCTGAACTTGTCCTTGTGAATGATAATTCTTATGTGGAGTTCGTAGTAGGCGGACAAGTGGTGGCGTATGTATGGGACAAACCTGCAATCACCAAACTCATAGAGAAGGCGTTGGATAAGTTCCACAAATCGGTGGAGAAGAACCCTTACCCCAACGAAGACCCTTACAAAAACCCCGTCAAGATGGCGTTTCACTTCGGACGGGACTTTATTGTCTATTGTAAGGATAATTTTACCTTTCCTCCTGGAGCGGTGATTGTGCGTCTGGAGAATCCTCCTATGAAAGTGGAAACCTTTAAGATTAGAGCCTACGCCCTTGTGGAGGGCTACTGGGCGAGCGACCCGTCCTTCAAGACCCTCCCTTATGGAGGGTATAGCCTGGAGTTCGTTCTTTCCAACAGAAAAACGGAAAAGTGTCACCAGTTCTTGGAGAAACACCAAATGACGAATGGTGGGGCTCTCTGTCATTCAGGGCACATCTACTACCGACCAGAGGGAGTGAGCGACTTTGTCCCTACGCACGACCTCCGTCGCATAGATGACTTCTTAGACACCCCTGCGACCACCTACCAACTGTCGGATTGCGTATGGAAGATAGAGAAGAAGGAATATCACCCGCCCACGGAAACCGTCCGTGTCCTTCAGACGAGCAAGGATATGCCCCTTACTGCCCTTAAACGCAACGAGTTCAAAGAAGAACTGGTAATGAAAGTGTTTCATCCTGACCGAGTCGCCCGCTTTATGGGAGATACTTGGGGAACGGAGGAGTCGTGGCTCAACCAAATCTAAAAGTATAAAAAAGAGGAAGTAGGGTGAGTAGGGTGGAAAAAGGGGGTAAAACGGAAAGTGGTCTATACGAGACTCCAAATATGGAGGGTTCTTGAAACCGACCAATATTTCACCCTACTCACCCTACTTCCTATTTTTTATACATACCTACAGCAACCTCCTAAATCACCTACAGCACGACCACCTAAAGGAACGCCAGTAATCAGAAATCATAAAAATTGATTGCGTTTCCAATCTTAAAAAAAGATATTAGACTCCGGTAGAAAGATGAATCGCACTCTTGAATACTTCCAAAAGAACAACGCCCCCGTTTCTGCCGTCCAGTTTCGCCCGTCCTTTAGCGAGAAAAAGGGTCGTGTGGTGAAAGGCAGTGGATTCGCCAACCCCAAGACGCCCGAGGGGGTCAGTTGGAATCACTTTCCCGGCTTCCACCACGAGTATGTGAAACACCAAGGTTGTTCTGCAAATGCCTGGTATGGATACTTGCCTAAGGTGAATATGTATGTCGTAGATGTGGATACGCATAACGGTATGCCCGCCAAAGAGGCACTAACGGAAGAAGCCTACAATCGCCTGTTTGAAGCGTCGGGCTATGTGGTGGAAACGGGTTCTGGCGGAGCACACTTCTACTTTCAGTCCAACGGCGTGAAGTTTGACCGCAAGGTAGATGTGGAGCAGTGGCGTTCCTGGCTTCGTCCTGGTGTGAAGGGTGGAATTGACCTTATCACGGATGCAATCGTCTTGGAAGGCTCTTCCTACGAGTTTGAGGGCAAGACCTACTCCTACAAGTCGGCGAAACCTGGTGCGACGATTGCTTCTACGACCTTCCACCAGGGCATCTTTAACGAGGTGTCCGAGGTGTCTAAGCCGAAGAATGAGGTGGTCGTTCCTGAGTCGCCCCTGCCTGCGGGCGTCCCCCCTATCCAGAAGGAGGCGTATGAAACTTTCACGCAGAAGACGAACGAGGTAGAGCAACTGATTGACCTTCTTTCAGAGGAACGAGCGACAAACTACGACTCCTGGATTAAGGTAGGATTCACTCTGAAGTCGCTCTTCCACGACCTACCAGACGGCGAGGCACTCTTCCTACGATTCAGTGCGAAATCATACAAATACAACGAGTCCGAGTGCATTCGGGCATACCGAGGAATTACGCCCCGAACGGGATACACCAAAAAGAGCCTGTTCTACTGGGCGAAGGAGGACAATCCTGTGGAATATCAGACCCTCTTTGGACTAAAGATGACCTGGGGGCTTCTGAAGTGCCTGAACCAAAGCGAGATGGCGAAGTGCTTTACGGGACTGGTGACGCAAGAGTATATCTTTAGCCAAGGCGTTTGGTTTAACTACACGCCCCAAAACACCCTTGTCCGCCTGGGTAAAACGCACCCCGACGGTCTGAAACGCCTGGTGAGCGATTGCCTACAAGAGGAGGCGTGTAATCTGGTAAAGAGCCTGAAGAAAGAGCAAGAAACCTACCTACCGTGCCTGAAACTGGCGGGCGAGGCACACAAGACCTTTGGGTCGTCGCAGTGGATAAACGGCGTGATTGACTTTATCCGAGGTCTTTATACAGATGACGACCTTTACGACCTGATTGACACCAATATGAATCTACTGGCGTTTTCCAACGGCGTCCTCTTTGATTACGGGACGAAGGCGATTCGCCTTATCCAACGGGAGGACAATATTATGCGGACGACGGGCAAGCCCCTTACGCAAGAGAGTTCTAAGGAGAAACGGGAACTACTGCTTGCGGAACTCCTTAACATCTTTAACACACAAGAAATGGTGAATTACTGGCTGGAAACGATTGCGATTGCCCTCTTCCGCAACTCCTTTGAAAAGATGTATTGTCATACGGGTTCGGGTGGAAACGGCAAGGGCGTGCTATTCGGCGTGGTGAAGGAGGCACTGGGAGCATATTACTACCAAGCACCGAACGAGTTTCTGACGACGACCTACAAAGCGGACGCACCGAACTCCACTCTGGCGAACGCCCGAGGGATTCGCATCTTTATGACGAGTGAGCCGTCCTCTGAGAATGCAGACGGACGAGGAATGAAACTATCCACTGACCTGATTAAGGCACTGACGGGTGGCGACGATATTAATGCACGGGATTTATACGAGTCGGCGAAACGCCCGTTTAAACCTACTTTCACCACAATCCTCCAGTGTAATACGATTCCTGACTTCACGAAGGTGGACGGTGGTCTGCGTCGCCGTTTTGAGAAGATGGATTATCCCAACAAGTTTGTGGAAGAGCCGACCCGCAAGAACGAGAAGAAGATTGACTACGAATTGAAGAAGAAACTCACCTCTTACGAGGTGGTGAATGAGTTTATGCTACTGTTGTGGGACACTGCAAAGTCCTTTACGGTGTTTCACCGCCCTGACGCCGTGCGTCTTTCCACCAAGTCCTTCCTGGACGACGCAGACAAGGTGTTGTGTTGGTTGGACGAGAAGATGGAGAAGACGGACGAACTGCCCGCCGTTGGCGAGCGAATCACGAAAGCCGAGGCGGTGCGTCAGTATATGGCGGACACTGGAGTTCGTATTACGCCGAAGAAGTTTCACGACCAGATGAAAGTGAATGAGGTGGAAACCAAGAAGATTGGGTCAGAGTATTACCTCCTGAAGCGACTGCCTGAGCCAGAAGCCAAATCCCCGAAAGCCGAAGCGAATGCCTTTCGTTTATAGGAGGATTCATCCTCCTTATTTTTTAATCAAAATCTTAAAAAATTGATTGCGTTCTAAACTTAAAAATAAACTATCATACTCCGGTAGAATGGAAGCCACCGACAAGACCGAAAAACGCAAGGAGCAACTCCGCCAAGCACAGATTCGCTACAGACAGAAGCACCTAACGAAAAAGAAGGACGAGGAAGCACAACAAGCAGTAATACAGACTGAGCCAGAGAAGGCAAAGGAGATTCCAAAGTCTTACACCGCCGAATACCGCCAGAATTATTACAAATCCTACTACGAAAAGCATAAGGAGAAGTTGCTGACCCGCTCTAAAGAGCGGTATGTGAAAAAGGCGGAGCGTGTCCCAGCCGAGGAAAAATAATCCGTCCGAGCAATAGAGATGGTTGATTTTGTTATTTTTGAGAAGAAGGCGGAAGGAGAGCGTGAGCCGTGGTCGTATGAAACAGTGCTTACTTTTTGTAAGGAGCAGGAATGGACTCCCCTTACGGTTGCAGACGAACTCCACTTTGTTGTCGTGAAGATGACCGAGCGGGAAGAGGAAAAACTTGCCCGCCTGGTGGAAATCACACCCACGATTACTTTTGTTGTAAGGGACGACCCCTCCACAGATGAGTTCTTAACGCTGGAAACCTACCAACGCAAGGAGAAGGTCAGTGAGCCAGTGCTGGACGACCTGAAGATATGCGAGTAAAGCATAATTATTCCTAATACACATTACGAGTCAGTCTAAAAAGACCCACCCGTAAATTGTATGACTTATAAAATGACCTGAATACCCTACTGTAGTTTTTTGGCTTTTGCGTTAAGGTCGGCGGACTTCTCTTTTACCCACTCAGAAAGGTTCTCTACTTCTGCAGGAAAGTGAAGGTCTTTCAGTGACACCACCGCCTTCTGAATGGTTTTCGGGTCTTGGTCTATCTCCAACACCTTCTCCAACGCTTCCAGACGACTGACGGTCTGGTATTCTTCCCCTAATGCACCGTTAAACACCTTACTAAGGCGTAGGAGTCCCTTCTTGTCGCCCTCTGCCTTCAGAATGTTAAACTTTCGTTTTAGAATCTTATACCATTTTTTCTCTTTCGCCAAGTCCTTTATGTCCTTGTGTAAGGAGGCGATATATTCTTCTGGCGTTTGTGCCTGGTCGGCAACAGCGTATAGGATACTCACTTCTGAAAAGAACCCACTGATGCGAGCGATAAGGTCTAATTTTACATAATCCAGTTTGTCAAAGACTTTGTCCCACACTTCCCGTTTCAAATGCCCGCCTGAGAATACCCTTATCTTGCGACCCGCCAGCGTCTGTAGTTTTAGTTCTACGAACCATAAATCGTCTGCTCCTTCTATTGTGGTAAGGAGTTCAGTGAGAAAATCGTAGAGTTTGTCCTTGTCTTTGGGAACGGTGGTAAAGAGGTCATAGTCGGAGGGGTATTTCTGGGAGGTAAGAGATGCAGACCCCTTTAGTTCTACCTTGCTCTTAGGGTATTGTAATAGTCTGATTAGTTTTTTCAGTTCTGCGGAATAATCCCGTTCGGGACGACGCTCTAATACATCCATTTATAGAGGGAAACATTTTACATATTGGACGGACGCCCCGCTGGGCGGGTGTAGTAGTGTTCGTTGCGTCGGTCATCAAAGTCAAGGGCTTCACCGTCTGATTCCGATTCGGAGTCTTCTTCGGATTCGGATTCGGAATCTCGGAAACCGTAGTTCTTGCGTAGGGTGCTGAGTCCTCGGGTCGCAACACCAGAACCGTATTTCTCGTCGTCGCCCGCAGAAGACGGGGCAACCTCTTCAATCAACGGGGAACGCTTTTTTAACTCTTTTCCTGTTGTCGCGTCAATAAACACCTTCTTCGGTCGTAGAAGACCACTTACCGCAGAACTGGAAGCAGAAAGTAGGTCGGTTGCCCGCTGGTCTTTCTCTCGTAGTTGTCGTCGCAGTGCATCAAGAGTCGCTGGGATAAGTCGTCGCATCTCTTCTCGTTCCCGAATCTGCTCGTCCCGTGCGGACTCGCTTTGGTCGGGGATAAGGAGGTCACGAATAAACTCATTCTGTGCTTTCACCCTCGCATATTCTGCCTGTTTCTGTCTTACCACCGCAAGTGTGCGGTTATATTCCGCCATCTCTGTCCGGTATGCCTCAATATTGGGAGAGCGAAGGAGGCTCGGCAGGGAAGGCTCTAACGGAATCTCTCCTTGTAGTTCAAATAGTCGCTCAGCGTCTTCTGGTGACAGTTCTACACCTCGCTGGATTGCTTCAATCTCTTCTGCGATAATCTTGTCCTCCTGTTCCAATTTTTCAATCTGTCGTTCCAGTGCTTTGGCGTCCTTAAAGAGTTTTTCTGACCTCTGAATCGCTCTGGCGTCTTGTTGGCTATACCGATTCTGGATTTCTGGGAGGACTTCGTTCTTCATCTTCGCCAACGCATCTTTCTGCTGGTTAATTGGTAGGTCAATAAGACTCGTTCGTATGGAAGATGGAATTCTAAACCCCATCTCTTCTTCTAATGCACCCAGTCGCCCTTCGTAGTCGCCCACTGGAAAGTCAGGGACATTCTTCATACCGTTAGAAAGTAGCCAGTTGGCGTTGGGAATACGCTCCTTAATCATAGCAATATCGGACGCTGAAAGATTCTCAAACGCATTTTTAAAGGCGATATTCAGAGCATCTACCGTAAGTAGGTCGGGTATTGCCGTATTATCCTTGTCCGCCTCGTCCTTAATAAACTGATACACGGCGTAGGTTCGTAGGAAGTCCAGCGACGCACCAGTAAGCGATTTCGGGTAGATGGTAGGTTCTTCGTCTGGTAGTTGTGCCTCGGCGTTCATAAACGCAACTACGCCATTCACCGCCTGTAGAAGACCATAAGTGATTGCCTCCAGATTGGGGAGGAGTTGTTGGAGTTGTATCTGGATGACTTGGATAGACTCCCTACTGAGTCCAATCGTGTGAGCGGAGCGAGCGATATTGTTATACAGCGGAATAACATCTCCCGTGTTGGTGGATTGCTCTATCGCTTGGATGACGGACTGGGAGAACTTCGGGTCTTGGAAGCGTTTCGCATTCTGTAGGAAGAACTCCAGACTGCCGAGTTTTTGCTCTATCGTCTTGTTAATTCCTTCTACCGCCTTATCTACATTCACCTCTACCGCCAAATCACGCTCTGTCTTTGGCTTAAGAGTGTCGGGAAACACGGCGACCTGCTTTCGGGTTCTACCAACCACCTGTTGGTTCAGATTCTTCCAAACATCCAGTATCTCCATATTCTGCTTTTGTCGGAGTGTATCCATTTATTGGGGTGATAGAATATTATTTGGACGATTAGGGTGAGTAGGGTGGAAACACCCTCTTTTTTACTAACCCCTCTCTATAGACCATCTTTATGAAGATACTTCCTGAAAATGACCTATATTTCACCCTATTCACCCTACTTCTTATAGAGGTTATGCTCCTTCACATATTTGCTCGCTTCTATCATCTTTAGACCTTTCTCCTTCATAATGCGTTTAACAATCTCCGCACGAGCCTTACGACCGTCGCCACACATACCACCAGATGCACCGCCTACCGTGCGGTCAGTCATACCTGAAAGGTTCTTACCGCCAGACGCACCGCCACCCGAAACACCCTTACCTTCCTTCTTCAGTTTCTTCTCTACCGCTTTCATTACCTTCATCTCTGCTTTGGAGTGAGGCTTACCGCCACCGTAAGAGCCTTGGAGTTGTGCGGTGGGTGGGATGCCGTTTGCAAGGCAAACGGACGAGGCGGGCATAGCCAGAAGGTCGCCTTGCTTCTCACCAATTAGTTGCTTCTTACCCGAGCCCTTTGGGCGACCACGCCCACGACCCGCAAGACGCTGTGAATTGCCCTGGACGGGGTAAGGGTCGGGGTTGCCGAGAATCGCACCGCCGATAGGAGCGACGGGGACTTCCTGACCCAGCCCGTGGAGAAGAAGGTGGGGGACAACGCCTACAACATCTGAAATACCCTCCTTTAGCGAATCCCACCACGAACCGCCTGACATACCACCACCAGACGCACCTTCGCCTTCCTTGTGTTTCATCAATTTACCGAGCATACGACCAAAGAGCCGTGCCTTCTGGTGGTCGGGCTTCCCCGAACCAAATGGATTCACATACTCTACTGCCTTACCAATATCCGAGCCGAGGTCTTCAAAGCCGTGAAAAATATCGCCGAACAGATTACCACCCGATACGCCACCGCCTGATGCACCACCGCCAGACATTCCCGCCCCTTTCTGATAGACGCCTGAAACACCGTCGGAGTGTCCGTCGCCCCTATCACGAAATGTTCCTTCGGCGAAGCCGTTGCCCCCACTCATTCCTTCACTGCTGTTCCCCAAATAATATACCGCAGGCAGTGATAGGTCGTCGTTAATAACATTGTCCTCGGCGTCCCGTTTAGAAGCATTCCCCATTTGGAATAGAACACCAGCAGATGAACCACCCCCCGCATAACCACCCCTACCATCTACTGGAGAATAGGCATAAAGAGTAGAAAAGCGGTCATTATAACGGTCTACCGTCTGAGCGATTCCACGATTGTATGCGTTGTCGTAAGGCATTGTTTTATTATACAGAAGATAATAAAATAATTCCGATATTGCCGGGATAAAAATTAGCAATCCTGGACGGAGGCATTCTGTGATTGGGCGACTTCATTTACCCAATAAACACGGAACTGACTCGTGTCATCACCTGGTGCGACCAAAGATGTAAGGGTAATCGTCGCACGACCCGCAACGGCTGGTGGACCTACAGCGGGTGTAGTTGCCCCCTGAACGGCACATACGCCACCCTGACCCAAACCGGTCGCAACCGCACGGACACAACCGATAATTTTGGAGCAAGCACCGAGGTAGTTGGGGATGGTTGCGGGACTGACGGAAACACCAGCCGACAGAGCGGGCATCAGATACGAATAGGATGGGGATGATTCGGGAGCGATTTCTGCGTTACTCATTCTTTTCTACTGGAGTGAAAACATTTTATTTTCCGCTCATCAGTCGGTCGGCGAGTTTCATACGAGCACCGCCCGAAGAACCACCGCCTGAAGCACCGTAGCCCATAGCACCCATAGCGGAGTGAGCCATCTTTGCAACCGGGTGACCTGACTTGCCGAGTTCCTCCTTGCCGTGCTTGAGAAGGTGAGGGAGAACCTTGCCCGCCACCGACTTGAGCGAGTCCAAGAAGCCACCGCCGACCATACGCTTGACCGACGACTGATACATAGGCTCTTGTGCCGAAGCCTCCAACACATCCTGCTTCGTAAGAATTCCAGTGTAAGTGCTGGAAGTTCCACGCTCATTCACGAACAGACCTGAGTTCAAACAAATTAATACAATTTCTGGTGTAATAGCATAAGGAAACTGATTCGCCACCTGTAGTTGAATCTGGAGGTTGAAGTTTCCGAGAGAACCGCTGGCGTAGTAGTCTTCTGTTAGTTGAATGTCTTTGCCGAACTCCAGAATGAGGAGCGAACCCGAGGTTGCAATCTTGCGACCGCAACCAGTGACCGGGTCGGGTAGAGTGGCGAAACCACTGAACTCCTGGAACGACTGGTTTGAACCGTTCTCCACCGAGTAGCGATACAAGTCCTGCTGAGTAGCACTTGAGAGAATACCCGACTGGTTGTTGAAGTTGATAGAAACGCCACGAATCGTGAGGAAGGCGTCTGGCTGACCCCACGCTGTTGAGCCAAGGGGATTGCGAACCTGGATGATTAGTTTGTCTGGAATGGAGTTGAGTTGGAGGGACGAAGTCTGTAGAGTTTGTGCTCCCTGCTGAATGCCCGAAGTGAGAGATGGGACGAAGCCAAGAAACGGCACTTGTGGAGCAGAAATAAATCTTGGGAGTTCGTAGAAGGGGACACAGTTGCGGGCGGGCATCAAATCACTTGGGTGTGGGGTTAAAAAGTTAAACAACAACTGGGTGGCGGAGAACGACTGGACGACCATAGACGAGATGAAGGTAGAGCCGAGCGGACTGGCGGTCTGGGCGTTGGTGTAGTTGGCTGTTCGCCACACACGAGAGCAGTCACCGATATTAAACACAAAGTTCATATTTTGGACTCCGTAGAAAGCCTGGTTGTTGCTCTTTGGGTCAGCAAAGATGAAGGGCGACAAGAGCAGAGGCTCAGTGGAGGTGAATTGAATGTAGATGTCCTGCGTGTCGCCGTTTCCGACGAATGGAACGGGGGCAACCAGAGGGTTGGAGAGAGCACCATTCACCAACGAAGTGGAAATGCCGTCAATTACGAATGCACCACGCTGATAGAGGTCATTGTCGGAGGCGTTGCCCCACGAACCAAGGGAGTTAAGGTTAGAGCCAACACCAGCCTTGTAGTCCGCAAGCAAATCGGGAGCAACCGTAGTGTAGCCGTTATAACGCTGGAGTTCTCGGCGGTCGTTGAAGCGGAGGAGGGCTGGGAGGACATCACGAATATTGATACTGCGTATCTTGTTAATCTTACACTTTCGTGGTAAGGTCAGACTATACCTTAAGCAGTGCCGAAGCACCACCGACACCCGTTTCCTTTGATTACCCCGTGGAAGGTAAAAAGGCTCAGTCGTTGAGGGAGAATCCTCACCTTTCGGTGATAGGACTCTTTACCCGCAGATTACCCAATTCTCATAATTATAACTATACCGTAGGCAATTAACCACGCCACAGTTGTATTACTACAACTGCTTAGTATATGAGATTCTAAGGGACTTCCTGCTAATGAGGTGTCTTGCCGTATCCACCGATACGACTAACAAACCATTACTGGAATGTTATTCTCCGCCAGATTAACGGAGTTGTTGTTGATAGTAGCCGTCATCACCGAAGACAACTGGTGGAGCGGAAAAGCGGAAAGAGCGTCGCTGACGGCGACATTCAGAGGCATCTGACCCGCATTCAGTGCAGTGCCGGTCACCGTTGCCTTAAGAATACAGGTGGAACGCCATAGGACACGACGGTCAATCAGCGTCTGTTCGGAGGGACAATTATACCTCGTTCATCTGGCTATTTGTTTCCAGAATCATCACTATCTCCCATACTACTGGGAGAAACCCTCTCGGGTTGGTTTAGACTATATCTTAAAGGAAAGGGCGAACCCTAACCTCCACTACCATTTAGTCGTTGAGCCTTCCCCCCGTAGGGGGCTTGGTTGCGGATTGCCTTTATTTATGACCTTTTTACTATACCGACTGTGATTAGCAGTCGCCACTACACCCTTTCAGATATAGTTTAGTAGTCATAACTTAGCAAGGTTTCCCCGCAGTTTGGAAGTGTCGCCGTATCAGCACGACTTGCCCGCTACTTGCGTAGGGACATTTACAGGCAACCATTCACCTGAATATTAAAGGTCACAGACGACGGCGTAGAAGAGATTGCCTGGAAGGTGGCGGGGGTCATATTTTGTCCCAATATGACATACCTCGTTCATCTGGCTATTTGTTTCCAGAATCATAACTATCTCCCATACTACTGGGAGAAACCCTCTCGGGTTGGTTTAGACTATATCTTAAAGGAAAGGGCGAACCCTAACCTCCACTACCATTTAGTCGTTGAGCCTTCCCCCCGTAGGGGGCTTGGTT
>Ga0315274_10010166_pt1 | contig 13551 bp, 6 predicted proteins | sample YL17G02_20_MG_FD_203700 | JGI IMG/M metagenome (GOLD analysis project Ga0315274, IMG submission 203700) | Sediment microbial communities from Yellowstone Lake, YNP, Wyoming, USA - YL17G02_20 | ecosystem: Environmental > Aquatic > Freshwater > Lake > Sediment | place: USA: Wyoming | collected...
CCGCTTCTGCGGACGAGCGCCATAGGGGGGCGGAAGCCCCCATATGGGGAGCGAAGCACGCTGAGCGACGTCGCAGGTTCGATCCCTGCCTGGCTCACCAGCTTTTTATCGCATGGTTACGGAGAGAATCCGGGCGATACCCTTTAAACCCCGAATCTCATATCGGCTCGCTACGTCCGCGTCGGTAACGTGTAGGTACTTCTCGCATTACATCTTGGCTGGCGAGGCAGGATTCGAACCTACAACATCTGGCTTTAAGCCAGATCGACCACACTCAATACGGTGCGTACCCGCAGGACGATTGGGCGGAACGCCAGAACTGAGAGATGTCGCTCCAGTAGACCGACCTGTCTGCCACAACAGGCTTGTCGGATTCAATGCGGGTCGAGACGCTCCAATTGTCCTTTACGGGGTCCGCAACCGACACGCTCTTCCGGCTCAGCGGCGGCATCTCGAAGCTGGGTCCGGCAGTCGAGCCCTCGGGTGTCATGTACGTGAGCTTCACGTTTGCGGCCTCAGCCCCCGGGTTCTGCACAAGTATCCAGGTCTCGAAGGAGCCGTTGGCAGCCTGAGCGGTCGAGCCCTCGGGGATGAGCCATTCCGTGTGCGGCGCCATTACACCTATGGAGTCGGTGGCAGACTGTTTGGGGACTCCAGAGTTCCAGTAAGTCGACCTCTCGGCCACGACCGGCACATCGGCGACCACTTTCGTCGAGACGCTGTATTCATTCGGAACCGTATCAGCGACGTTTACCGTCTTCCTGGTGTAAGGCTCAAGGGTAACCTCGGGCCCTTCAACCTGGCGGCCCGGCAGCTGGAAGTAGAGCCTGGCATTGGCCGTTTGGTCGTACGGGTTTTCGATGAGCACCCACGTCTCCAGTGATCCCCTGTAGTCTGAAGCGGTGGAGCCCTCCGCCATGTACCACTCCCTTGACGGACCCGATGCCCCGACCGAGTCCTGCGCGGCCTGCCGGTACTCACTCCCGGTCCAGTACGTCGTCCTTTCAGCGGCTACAGGCACGTCACTGTTGACCACTGTCGAGACGCTCCATTCGTTGGGTACTTTGTCGGCTACGTTTACCGTCTGCCTGGTGCCAGGGTCAAGGGTGAGCTTCTGCCCTTCGACGCTTCCTTCCGGTGTCAGGTAGGTAAGCTGCACCGTGGCCCGCTCGCTACTCGGGTTCTGCAACAGCACCCACGTCTCGAAAACCCCGCCGTTCCCCACACCGGTAGAGCCCTCTGCCAAGTACCAGTCCTTGGAAAGGTGGCTGAGGCCGATTGAGCCGGTCGCCGACTGGCGGTATGCTGCCCCCGTGTCCCAGTACATCGATCTTTCTGCCACGATCGGCAGGTCGGAGACGACCTTTGTCGAGACGCTGTACTCGTTTGGCAGGGTGTCAGCGGCGTTGATCGTCTGCCTGCTCTTCGGGGCCATTGTGATGCCCGGTCCTCTGGTCTCGCCCGCAGGTGTCATGTAGGTGAGGTCCACTCTCGCCTCTATATCGTTCGGGTTCTCGATCAAAACCCATGTCTCGAAGCTCCCATCAGAGCCCGCTCCCGTCGAGCCCTCCGGCAGGTACCACACTGTCGGGGTCGTTACCGTGAACCCCTCGGTGAGCCTACCCTCCAGACCGTTAGCATTCGTCGTCACCACGTCGTATGCGCCCACCGCTGCGCCCTGCAGGTTGTACTCGCAGGTGGCCTTGTAGGGCGAGATTACGTTCACGTTCGTGGCCTCTATCTCCGTCCCGCCCTTCTCGAGCCGTACCTCCATCCCGTCCCAGAATCCGTTCCCTGCGATGTCTGCAATCTTCACCGTGCCAATGTTGTCTGCCGAATCCGGGGAGATCGAATAGACAAAGGGTTTGGTGGAGTGAAGTATTTCCCCGTAAATCCCAACCACCCACTGCGTCTGGGAGTCGATGACCTTCACCCCTTTGAGAAAACCCTGGTTACCGGTCATCTCATACGTCCAGGTATTCCCTCCATCAACCGTCTTGTAAAAGGAGCCGTCTCGGCCGCAGACGCAGACCGTGTTCCCGTCCGGCGCGTCGATGCCGTAGAACTCAACGTAAGCTGTGTCTAGTTTGTCCCCTAACCTTTCCCAGTTATTCCCGCCGTCAGTCGTTTTGTAGACAAAGCCGAAGGCGTCCGTACCGGTGGTACCTTCAACGAGCGCATATGCCAGGTCTCGATTCGCTATCGAGATGCCGTATGTACGTACGATCGTCTTGCCCTGCCCGGGGCTGGGAAGCTCCTGGATTTCCCAGCTCTGTCCTCCATCGGCGGTTCTCAGCATCCGGTTGGAGCCGGTCCCGCACCACGCGTTGCTTGAGTCCAGCGCTTTGATGCAGAGAACCTGGTTGGGTATTCTGGCGTCCACGTACTTCCAGGTCGCGCCGCCGTCGTCCGTTCTGAGCAACGTGCTCCCCGTGCCCGAAGCCCAGGCGATCTGGGGGCTGATGGCAGAGACGGACAAAAGAGACTGACTTGTTCCGGATTCCTGTCTGGACCAGGTTCGGCCGCCGTCCCGGGTCTTGAGAATCACACCGTTGTCCCCGACTGCCCAGACGACCTGTGAGTTGACCGCGTCCAGTGCCGACAGGTCATCGCCGACACCCGACTGCTGGATATCCCATGACGCCCCGCCGTCGGTCGTTCCCGCAATCAGGCCTTTGGCGCCGATTGTCCACGCGGTCTTTTCGTTGGATGCGTCTATTCCCTCGAGCCCGGAAGGCCACTCGAAAGCGTCCGAATCGAACCTGCTCCAGCTCGCGCCGGCGTTGGTCGTCTTGATAAGCAGGCCGCTCTTTCCGGCGGCCCATACCGTGTCGAAATCGACCGCGGACACGCCGAAAAGACGTTGATTATCACCACTTCTCGGGTAGTCCATGAAATCCCAGTCGCTCCCTGCGTTGCCAGTCTTCGCCACGAATACGTCGTCAAAGTTCGTTACTCCAGAGACCCATCCCTGCTGCGGGTTAATGAACGAGAGACAAAAAAGCCCGGAGTGTTCACCGAAGTTCTTGGTGTCTATGTCCCAGTCATCCCCCGTTTTATTGACCTTTACGAAGTCGCCCGTGCTCGTGCATTCATATGCGTTGTTGTCATCGAACGCCTGGATTCCAGGTGTGCCTCCGTTGGATGTCGTTACGTGTGAATCCCAGGTGTTTCCCCCGTCGTGCGTCACGGAGACGTAGTTGTCCAAATAGGCACCGCATACCCAGGCGTTGTTTTCGTCAACGGCTGATATCCCCATCATGTCAAGAAGCTCGCCGACGTCCGTTATCTCCTGCACATCCCAATCCGCGCCGCCGTTTGTAGTCTTCAGGATGTACCTGTCATCACAGGAAATCCAGGCCACGTTCTCGCTGAGCGCCGATATGCAGTTTGAGTCCACCTCCTGGAGAGGGGAAGTAAACCTGTCCCAGGTCTCTCCCCCGTCGAGCGTCCTGAAGATGTAGCTCACGCTGCCCTGCTGGCCGGAGGTCCCGCAGCAAATCCACACTACGTTCGAGTTCACGACCGACACGGAATTGACAGGCGCCGACAGAGGCTGGGGCCTCATGGAGAAAAGCCCCAGGTCCTGAAGCTGCCAGGTATTGCCCCCGTCCACGGTCTTCATCACCGTGTAGCCGTCTCCCACGGCCCATGCCGTGTTTTCATCGGACGCGTCTATATCGTTCAGTTGGCTCCCCTGCGGCAGCTGGTTCTGCCAGAAGAAGTTCGGACAGGAGTTGTTGTCTGCCTGCGCCGAAGGTTGCCCATAAGCCGGCCACATCATCAGGAAGACGGTCAGGGGAAGGATCAACAGGCTCAGCACCTTTTTCATGTTCTACCTTCTACCTCGTCGAGAGAAAACGATCGTCCAGCCTCGTTGATATTATTCCGGTATCACCCATATTCCTCCTCCAACGCCGATATATTAGTACGAACTGAGCCTTTCCGGCACGCGCGACCCGTACTCTCCACCTTCAAAGTATCGAAACGTTGCATGTCACCTCTAGGCCGCATGGTTTTCCGTTTTTTCCGCGCAGCTTAATCGCTTCGGCTTATTTTCGGCTGGAATGGGCCGCATCAAAAAAATACTAGATACTACTTGATAACAAATAGATCCTTACAAATAGTGTTTTTATTGCACTAGGCGGTATTAAAATATACTAGAAGATACGGGACCATATTGGCCCTAGCGGACTTTTAATCCGGGTGTCGCAGGTTCGATCCCTGCCTGGCTCACCAAACAACAGGTTATGGGTCGAAACTCCGACAGGGGGGTTCTTGAAGGGGGGCATGCCCCCCTTGATCTATATAGGGGGGTGACAGCGAGTCCGCTTCTGCGGACGAGCGCCATAGGGGGGCGGAAGCCCCCATATGGGGAGCGAAGCACGCTGAGCGACGTCGCAGGTTCGATCCCTGCCTGGCTCACCAGTCTTTTGTGCCTATATCAAGCGGTTTATGCGAAGCCATGACCGGTCTTACCAGTATTAAAACCAGGTCGAGGGAGGGTTCCCTCCGAGCGGCGGGGAAGTAGATCTGAGTTCAAAATAGGGCTATTTCGCGCGTTTGAGTGGACCAACGTTGGTCCATGCTGTGGTGCTACCTTGGTGTGACTATTCAATGTATATAAGTTTCTCATATACCCATGAGTTGCCGTATTTACATCCGAAGGGCGCCGGGATCGCTACCACTCTTTAATAGATTCACCTGTTGACACCCGGCCGAGATAACGTCATAATAAACGGACAACGGTATGTACGATTATAAGTACACAATATAGAGCAATAGATATAGCGAGGGGGCAGGAAATGAAGGCGATGGGTATGTCAGAGGCCAGGAATCATTTGGCTGAGGCGGTACATCGGACATCTGCCGAAGGAGAGACTTTCATAATACACAGCAGGGGAGTACCGAAGGCGGTGCTTATGAGTGTAGAAGAGTACCGGGAGCTCGAGGCTACGATGGAGGAGATGAGCGACCCCGAGGCCAGAAAGCTCCTGGAGGAAGGGAAAGATGACATCAGAAAAGGAAGGACGAAGTCGGCAGAAGAGATCTTCGGGGAGTCGCTCGTATAAGGTCTACAGGCTTGAGATATCAAAGGCTGCGGAAAAGACAATAAAGAGTCTTAGAGATAAGGACCTCCTAACCGTGAAGGAGGTCTTTCGCATTGTGGCGGCAGATCCCTTCAACCCTACGTACACGACAAAGCTAAGGGGCGAATGGGAGGGCCTAAGGCGGGCCAAGAAGGGCAACTGGAGGGTTATCTATTACCCTCCGGAGGGGGCAACAGTGAAAGTGGTCTACATAAGGTCTCGTGACGACAGGACATACAGGAAGTAAAATGTATTAGTCATGAGCTTACCAGACATGACCACCTACCCCTCCGGCTTGGACACCTCTATCTCCCGCAATGCTTTCTTGTTTACCTTCAACATCTCGGTAACGGGTATCTCGTCCATGAAGGTGATGGAGCGGGGCACCGCATACTTGGCCACCTTGCTCTTAAGGAAATCCATATAGTCATCTTCCGTCACCCTGCCCCGTTGATCCTCCTTGAGCTGTACGAAAACCAAGACCCGCTCGCTACCGGGTCTATCCGGGTCAGGAACGCCGACGGTCGCCGCGACATCGGTGGCCGGGTGATCGTAGAGGATGTCGTCAATCTCCCTTGTGTACACTTTGTACCCCGAAACGATAACCATGTCCTTGGTCCGGTCGACGATGGAGAAATAGCCGTTTTCGTCCATCTTGACCACGTCCCCGGTATGCACGAAGCCTTCCTCGTCTATGCCCCGGCCCGGTTCCGGCCAGTAGCCCAGCATCCTCTGGGGACCGTCGAGGAGCATCTCCCCGACTTTTTCCTCCTGAATGAGCTCCTCGAAGGTCAAAGCCTTGCCGGTGCCGACATCCACCACCTTTACCTTGGTATCGGGTACCGGGATGCCGATATTGGCTCTCTTCTCCACGCCCTGCAAGCTTTTCCTTTTTTTTGATTGCCTGGCCAGGAAAGAGAGGATACTGGTTAACATGGAACCGAATCTCTTATACCCGATCAACTTGGCAAATGCCCTGGTTAGACCGGCATTCACTGGGTTGAACAGCACGGCGTTCGTGAAACGCACCATTCTCCGCCCCCCAAATACCCGGATATTCGTGGAGACGTTGTAGTGGGTCGTGGGGGACAATTCCGAGAGACCGTACCCCTCCGTGACATAGCCCCCGCTCGACTCTTCGAACTTCTCCTGAACGTTGGGGGGCAGGGCGGCGGAGCCCGATATGCCGACTATCTTCGTCTCCTTGAGGTCCTCCTCCAGCATTTTCATGAACTGGGTCGGCACGCCAACCTGCATAATCGGATGGTACTCCTTCATCATCGAGACCATGGTCTTTGTGTCTCTGGGATCGACAACCAGAAGCATGGTAGCGCAGCTGTAAAGCATGGTGTGCATCAGGCTATGCCCGTAGCTGTGGAAGAAGGGAAGGCCCATGACCACGGACATGTTGCCTCTGGTTATCTTTGTGAGAGGGCCGAACATGGCCGTCTGCTGAATGGCGTTGGCCACCAAATTGCGATGCGTGAGCATGCATCCCTTTGGAAGCCCCGTCGTGCCCCCGGTGAAAAGAAGGGTCTCCAGATCACGAGCCGTATCGAAGGTGATGTCGGGGGGAACAGGCTGAGCCTGGTCGATGACCTCGGTAAGCCAGAGGCCGGTGGAGACGGGCTTCCTGGACGACGGTTTGCCGGAATAATCATCCAGCTTGGTAACGATAATGTTCTGGGCGGCCATGAATTGCCTCAGGTATTCGGCCGTTTCCAGGTGCTCGTCAAGGCAGATCAAGACCTTGGGAGAGCTCTCGGTGAACTTGTGGGCCAGGGTGTCCATCGCCTCCAGGAAGCTGCCGGGCACGTGAACCGCCCCGGTTTTGGATATTCCCGCATCTACCACCAGGAACTGTACTGAAGTGGGGAGCAGGGTCGCCACCCGGTCTCCCTTCTCAACGCCCATCGCCGCCAGCGCATTGGCCAGCCTCTCGGCGTGGTCCTTCAACTCGGGGTAGGAAACCTCCAACCCCATCTGTACACATCCCATGCGTGGAAAATCCTCGGCGGCCCGGTCCAGGAAAAAATGGGTGGGCTCTTCAGGGTAGGGCTCCAGGGTCCTCGGAATGCCGCATACCTTGTACTCCTTGAACCACGGTTTCATAACTTCAAACCCTGTCTTCGACATAATGCAGCAAGTAAACGTAAAAATATTATATACTGCGCAAAATAATATTCACCACTCTAGACCGGCCGTCTCCCAATTCGGTTCTTCTTATTCCTTCGTGGCATACATGGGGCTAAACGCACTGTTCATCAGGAAAACGGGTTGTCTTGACTTCGGCACACGCCGGATTTGAAATGACGCCGGTAAAGCCTTATCTTTTACAAGGCGCGGGTAACCGATATGCCCCCATCGTCTAGAGGCCTAGGATACCGCCCTTTCAAGGCGGCGACGGGGATTCGAATTCCCCTGGGGGCACCAAGATATTATAATGGGGGTTCCTACAGCGATGTCATGAACGGAGCCGTGGTGTAGCCTGGTTTAACACGCTGGCCTGTCAAGCCAGAGATCGCGGGTTCAAATCCCGTCGGCTCCGCCATACAAGATAAGGTTCGCGGGTTTGAAACCGCGAATGGGGGGGCCGGGGGGTGTGCCCCCCGGAATATATTTCACTTGTGGGGGGTGACAGCGGCGCCTAAGGTGCCGCGCCATAGGGGGGGCGAAAGCCCCCATATGGGGAGCGACGGTATCGGAGCGACATCGCGGGTTCAAATCCCGTCGGCTCCGCCAGATTGCCATATGTGCGAAAAAGGGGTCAGGCACCAGTTTCGCAGGCGAGATAGCTCAGTTGGTAGAGCACTGGACTGAAAATCCAGGTGTCCCCAGTTCGAATCTGGGTCTCGCCACCAGCCTCTTTTCCTCTATATCACGCCACTTCTAGCAATTCTGCCAAGTTTAGATATTGAGCGCTTAGATAATGAGATTCGGCCCCAGTTCGGCCTAGCTCGTCTCGGTTGGCTTCTTTTCAACCTGTTGGAACGGTACGATTCTGTCGTCCCAAACGAGGCCATCGAGCTTGTTTCCGACTCCTTCTCCGACCTACGGCAAAAGGTGACCATATAGGTCCATTGTCATCCTGACTGAGCAGATGAAGTCGCCCGCAATATCGGTGAGACCCATCATCTCGTCAAGCTCCCTCACCGCCAGAAGACCGGCGTTTTTACTTCCACCCAACAGGTTTCATCTCCTTGGTGCTCAAGATTGCCGTTTGTCCCCTTTCTGATGCATACTTGAGCAAGCTAAGCCGCGGCTCCTCCCTGTTTGATACGGGAAATGCGGATTTAAAAACCTCCAAATTTCGTATAGGAAAAAAACAGCGGTTCACATATAATGCTTTTTGCTCAATAAACGGCTGCGGCAGGGGGCGAAAGATTTCAAGATCTGTTCCAAGAGCGGTCAAAAGATCTTTCTTCTTTTTTATTTCTAATTATTCCCCGATGGACTTTCATCTCTTTTCTTTAAATAGCCTTAACTCCGAGTATTAACGGCATCATCAACGGGGGTGTGTGGTAATGAGATCCATCCTCAAGCACAGGTTTGCGGCCGCCGCGGTTCTGCTGGGGGCAGCCTTATCGCTGGTACTCTTTGCAACACCGGCATTCGCGGAATTCCCGTGGCCGACATCCCAGGGCCAGCCCCACCCTAACGCCTACGAGCAGTACTGCCACAGCGACACCATGCCGAACGACTACACCGGTAACAGCGTCTGGAAGTACAGCAGCGAGAAGGAAACGGGCAACCCGTGGATCGGCTGGCTCGAGCAGCAAAACGACCCGTTATCAAAAGAAATCCTCAAGAAAGAACTCTACGGCGTCACCGGGGCAAGCGTGGACAAGGCATGGGGCATCACGACCGGGCGGCCGGACGTTATCATCGCCGTCCTGGATTCAGGCATTTTCTGGGGCGAAGGGGACCTGGTGAACAAGTTCCACCTCAACGAAGGCGAGCTCCCTCTACCGGACGGGCACACCGAGTACGACTGGAACCACGATGGTGTTTTCAATATCAAGGACTACGAAGGGACGGGTGTCCCCGATGCTAATGGTAACTTGATGCTGGATCCCGAAGACCTGATATGGACCTACTCGGATGGCATTGATGGCGATAACAACGGCTACACCGACGACATATGCGGCTGGGACTTCTTCGAGGACGACAACGACCCCCTGGACGAGATGGGTTACGGGCATGGCACCGGGGAGGCCCACGACTCGGGAAACGAAGCAAACAACGGAAGCGGGTTACCCGGCACATGCCCTAACGCCATGATCCTGCCGGTCAGGGTGGGGGACTCCTTCATCGCCGACGTGAACGAGTTCGCACAGGGCGTGATATTCGGCGTCGACTCCGGCGCGTCCGTGATACAGGAGGCCCTGGGAGGCTTGAACTCGACATCCCTCGGACAGGCGGCCATCGATTATGCCTACTCCAGGGGCACCGTTGTGATGGCCTCGGCTGCGGACGAGGAGTCCGGACATCACAACTATCCCTGCAATTACGAGCGCACCGTGCAGGTGAACTCCGTGACGAAATACGAGAGCGGAAGTATAACCCAGTGGCCGCCTTCATATCTCTATTTCGCCGGCTGCACCAACTTCGGGGAACACACGATCGTCTCGATTCCCTCCACGAGCTGTTCGTCAGAGGCGACCGGCAGGTCCTCGGGAATGGCGGCCCTGTTGTACTCGGCGGCCAAGGACGAGGTGGCCCGCGGGCACATGTCCAACTACCCCGGGCTGGACAAACCCCTCTCCGCCTGCGAAGCGAAGCAGCTCGTGGCCATGAACGCTGATGATATCGACCTTTCCCCCGGCTTTCTCGACAATGGCTATACAGCTTTCTTCTTGAACCTGGATCTGGGCGGTGTCCTCACAATCGGCCTGCCGCTGTCTCTCCTATTCGGTAGAACATACAGGTTTCATTCAACACCGGGGTGGGACCCGTACTTCGGATACGGACGAATAAATATCTTCAATTCGGTGAAGGCCGTCAATGAGGGACGCATACCCCCCGAGGCCGAGATAAAGTATCCGCTCTGGTGCCAGCATATCGACCCGTCGCAGGGCACCCTTGAAGTAAGAGGGAGGGTGGCGGCAGTACGCGCCGACAGTTACCAGTACACCGTGGAGTACGCCCCGGGGTGGAACCCCCAGGAAGGGGACTGGATCCAGGTGAAGAGCTCAAACGATAATGTCGCGCCGGTCAACGGCGTTCTTGCCACTCTTGACCTTTCCGAGGTAAACGAGGTGGTCAAAAGCACCATGGACGCACGCGGTGGAAAGGATGACCCCACCCGCTTCACTTTCACGATAAGGGCCAGGGTCCAGGACAACAAGGGCAACAAGGGAGAGGACAGGAAGACCTCCTACTGCTATCACGACCCGGATGCCTATCCCGGAGCACCTTACAGGGTAGGCTCGGACGGATTTGCCTCGCCGAAATTCGCGGACCTCGACGACGACGGGATCGACGAGCTGATAGTGGCAAACTCCGATGGAATGGTCCACGCGTATAACTCCGACTTCAGCGAGGTCCCGGGCTGGCCCGTTCACTCGACGCCACTGCCCCTTCACACCGGCTCGGCAGGGTTCTCTTCAGGCATACTGCCGACGGCTGCGTACGGCTCTATCCTGAGCGCACCCGCCGTGGGAGACCTGGACCACAACGGGACTCTTGAAGTGGTCATTACAGACATGGAGGGGCGGGTTCACGCCTGGGATAAGAACGGGAACCTCCTTCCGGGGTTCCCGGTCCGCACGAACCCCATGTACTCTTCGCCGGAGAGAGCCGACTGGTGGACGCCGGGCGCCCTTCCGGACCCGAACTACTTCGCCAACAGGTTCGCCCCAGATAAAATACACAGGCTCAATGACAAGAACCGCCTGGACAAAGCAATCGTGGCCGCGCCCGCGCTATACAACCTTGACAATTCACCCGACCATTCCCTCGAAATAATCACCTCCTGCACGGACCAGCACCTGTACGCATGGTACTCCGACGGGACGCCGGTTGCGGGATGGCCCGTGAAACTCGTCGACCCGATAAAAGTCACGTCCATGGATCCCGCGACACACCGGTGCGAGTTCATAACCAGCGGTGAAACACCATATCAGGGGAGCAAGATAGTCGCGGGCCCGTCCGTGTCAGATATTGATGGGGACGGAGATGTCGAAGTTGTCTGCGGGACCAACGAATGCTACAGGGAGCCCATTAACATCTCGAGCGATACCCTGAATCTCGGAATACTCTCATCTCTTCTGGGCTCGGCAGGTATCAATATGGGGAACACCCGTCTTTACACGGTAAATCCAGACGGAACGAACCACAGCGGGTCACCGGCCCCCAATGGAGTACCGTCAAACGCCTACAAACAGGGTTGGCCCGTAAAGGTCGGCATGGTGGAGGCTGAAACCCTGCCCGATGTGTGCGAAGGGATCAATTCGGCCGCAGCCATGGGCGACATCGACGGAGACGGGAAGATGGATATTGGTGTAGCTTCAGCTGCGGGACCCGGCATCGTGCTCGAGCCCGACGGCTCGTCACACTTCGGTCTTGGACGCGACGGGCTTTATAAAGCACTGGTCTCCCTGGTAGGCAATGTACACATATTGCCAGGAATTCCGGACCCGCAAGCGTTCGTAATGTGTGACCTCGGAGGACCTTCCTTTGCCCGGCTAGGCAACTCGGGCCATTATTCCTTCGTCTCCCCGAGCATGAACCTCGTCAGGGCACTCGACATCCAGCTGGCCGAGAAACAGGAGAGGTCACACGACTCAGTCTCTGTCTGGGATACGACCAACGGGGACATTACGTTCCAGGCACCGTTCCCGAAGAACGTCAACGACATGATGTTCTTTGCCACGCCGGGAGCCGCCGACATCAACGGCGACGGCTCGCAGGAACTAACGATAGGAACCTCGTACTACGACTTCCACGCGTTTAACGGCTCAGGCAACGAACCGGCGAACTGGCCAAAGTTCACCGGCGGGTGGATGGCCGGGACGGCGCCCGTGGGCGACTTCGACGGGGACGGCAAGAGAGAGATCGCGATGACGAACAGGGAGGGCTGGCTCTTTGTCTGGAGGACACGCTCGAAGCCGGGTGACATGGGGGACTGGCCCCAGTACGCCCACGACCTTCACAACACCAACTGCCTGGCCACCGACGCGGACAGGCCGGGAAGAGTCATGGACCTCAAGGCGAACGCAGGGACAGGGAGTGTGAAGCTCAGCTGGACGGCTCCGGGGGATGACGGGGCGGTGGGAACCGCCAAGAGCTACGAGGTAAGATACTCGAGCTCTCCCCTCGACCAGAACAACTGGGCAAGCGGGACCCCCCTTGCCGGCGTTCCCAAACCCGCCGAGGGTGGCACCCACCAGGAGATGGTGATAGACAACCTTCCCTACGGCACCTACTACTTCGCCATCCAGGCCATTGACGATGCCGGTAACCCCTCGGCTGTATCCAATACGGCGACAGCAACGCTATCTGAAGAGGTTGTCATACAACCAACACCTGTCCCAACCTGGTACCTGGCCGAGGGCTCCACTGCGGGTGGCATGGAGACCTGGGTGCTGGTACAGAACCCCAACGACAGCGAGGCTGAGGTGGAGCTAACCTACATAACCCCGGCAGGGGCAATACCGGGCCCCAGGGAGAAAATCCCCGCCAACTCTAGAAAGACATACGAGGTGGCAAAGACGGTGCCTGACACCTGGGAGGTGTCCACCAAGGTGACATCCGACAAGGAAGTGATAGCGGAGAGGGCAATGTACGGGAACGGGCGTACCTGGGGTACCGACTCTATCGGCGTCACCGCCCCCGCCACAACCTGGTACCTGGCCGAGGGCTCCACTGCAGGTGGCATGGAGACATGGGTGCTGGTACAGAACCCCAACGATAAAGAGGCGGATGTATCCCTTACCTACATGACCCCATCAGGAGCCAGACCGGGTCCCAGGGAGAAGATCCCCGCCAACTCTAGAAAGACATACGAGGTGGCAAAGACGGTGCCTGACACCTGGGAGGTGTCCACCAAGGTTACCTCGGAGAACGGGGTGGGAGTGACAGCCGAGAGGGCAATGTACGGGAACGGGCGTACTTGGGCCCATGACTCGGTAGGCGCTTCAGAGATGTTTTCGATAACGACCGTAACCAAGTCGTCTACACGCTAGAAGAACTGGAGAACTACAAGCGGCAAGAAAAGGGTCGGAACGATTGAAAATAATTCGGCCTATATTCGGCCTAACCTGGCTTCACCAGACTTCACAGCGATTCACTCGGAAAGTCAGAATACCGCTTAAAACAGGTATTTGTTGTGGTTTTATTCACACAGCTTCACTGGACTACACAGGCAGAATAGGACTGAAAATCCAGGTGTCCCCAGTTCGAATCTGGGTCTCGCCACCATCTGGTTCCCGCCCGCCCGAGCTGCACTACCGAGACAGTC
>Ga0315274_10010167_pt1 | contig 13550 bp, 15 predicted proteins | sample YL17G02_20_MG_FD_203700 | JGI IMG/M metagenome (GOLD analysis project Ga0315274, IMG submission 203700) | Sediment microbial communities from Yellowstone Lake, YNP, Wyoming, USA - YL17G02_20 | ecosystem: Environmental > Aquatic > Freshwater > Lake > Sediment | place: USA: Wyoming | collected...
TTCTTCCGTTGGGCAGCTATGGATTGAGCGTTCCGACCATCGTTCCAGCCGTTATCAATGCCTTGCGGATACACCGCGATGAACTTCTCAGTCTCGGCGAGTTCGCTGAATCGGGTGTATCGTTCAAGTTGCGCGGACACGCCTCTCCCGCCGTGGAAAACGAACACCACCGGCACCAGGTCAGTAACATCCTTTGGGACATAGACTCGGTAAGTGCGTTCCAGACCATCAACGACGAGCGTGCGCTCGACAGATTCGGCCGCGACCGCCATCGCTGGCAAGAACCACATGCCTGCTGCCGTCGCAACGACCGCCCCCGCCAACATTGCCTTTCTCATGACTTGATTCCTTTCTTGCACACACAGACGCCCGAACAATTGAGTGTGGCAACGCGTCTTGTTATGAGAATATTTCCACACGAACATTCAACACAGGAGCATCTGCATCGGACGCAGAGTCCTATCAAATGGATTGAATACAAGCCCCAGGATTTCCAGAGTGACCACGCCTAACAACGCTTCGTCGCCTTCTTCTCCCAAGATGACCGGAGTGTGAGCTTCCCCTTGAGGAAGCGTGATGAAGGCTTCTGATACAGATCGTTCAACTGTTGTCCCGTCGGCAAGCGTGAACGTCATCTTCCGCTTGGGCTTCAACCCGATTGCTTGCCAGACTGCTTTGGGGAGGAGCGAGTACGTTGCTCCGCTGTCTATGAGGAACCTCACGGTTTCCTCTCCACCTGACGGACCTTTTACCAAACCTTCAACGTAGGTAATACCCATCTCTTTCCACTCCCTTTCCAGTTCATTATACACCATCTTACAAAGGAAATGCTCTGCGGCCTGAGACGGGGTGATTTCTAACGCTCGGTCGACTAGTAACTCCGCTTTCGCCAGCCGCCCGGCGAAGATCGAGTTGCTACCACAGGTTTGCGGCGACCGGGACTTTGGCGCGTTCGTCGAGGCGGATCGCGCTCCTCTTGCATGCGGAGCGGCAGACGCCGCACCCATAGCACCATCTCTGGTCAATAGCCGCCTTCTTGGTGGAGGCGCTGTACGTGAGAGCGCCGAACTGACATACGCGCATGCATTCTCGACAACCGACACATACCTCGGGGTTAACTGCGGCAACGTATTCGGCTCGAAACATGACCTGGACGGAATGGGTAACGGTGAACCGCATCGCAAGACAGTCCGACCGGTCGCAGTTACAGACGCCGCCAACGAACGGCGTGTTGAATGTCCAGATGGTATGGCAGAGACCTTCGGTCTCGTGATTGTGCAATGCAACCATCGCATCCGCTGTGCTGAGTATCTCCAATCCGCCGGCATCCGGTCCGTTGAGAAAACTTTTGTCCAGACCGCCCAGCAGTTCGGCGATCTTGCCGCCGTTAGGTCCGAGGCTGATGCCGTAGCAGTAACGTTTCTCTCTGCCCAAGGTGACATGGCGACAGATGCAGGCGATACGGACAACGGAATTGGCGAACCCGAGGATTCGTTCGATCTCCTCGATGGGCACGACCTGCCCGAAATGGACCTTCTTCATCCTGCGAGTGACGAGGCGGCTGATCATGTTCTTTATGAATCGCGGTGCCTTGTCGAGATCGCTGACACGTTGAACATCTCGCGGGACCGCGTCGGCGTTTGTAAAGAAGTCCTCAATGAGCCGGCGACGTCGAACGTCGCTCAGCAAGTCGTCGGAATAGTGCTTTGCTTGCAGATACCACTTTTGTCCTTCACCGTGTTTCACACAGAAGTCACACATATGTTCGCCCTCTCCGAATAGTACAGCACCTCAATGGTGCTCTGAAACTGCTTTCTCTCGACCTTGAAACCCGCCCGACAAAACGACCTCGCCAAGTGATTCTCTCACCGACTCCTACCCATGCTCGCTGATACTTCTTCGCCTAACGACGAGCATAACCCGCAGCAAAAGACGCGCAACGCGCCGCCATTGCTTGTCGTGATTCATGCTTTTGTTCGACCTCCGTCGTTTTCCCTACTGCGCACACTAAGCCGAAAACGCTGGAGCCGTCGTTGGAGTCTCCGGAGAAAGATCCTGTTGCTTGGCTTGTACCAGAAGAATAGACCCTTGTAGCACATGTGAAACCATACGATCGGCACCGCGATGATCGCCCCAAACAGTGTGAGCCGATATTGGTCCGGTGCTATCTTCTTGAATCTCCCATTCCGGACTTGATAATCGAGATCCCTTCTGGTGTCTGTCCGAATAGCATCGGCGAGTCCGTCGGAATCAATCTTTGCAGGGGTGAACTTCTCACATGCTGCGGTTTCGCACAACATCTGGTGCAGTTCGAAGACCTCAGCCGCGGTCTTCTTCCAAGGCACTTGAGCCAACATCTTATCTGGCGGATAGGAGAAAATCCTGGGATGAGAACTGGTGCTGGTGGTTATATTCCCCGAAGGGTAGAGCTGGGTGTGGAACTCGAGCGCCGTAACTGCTTGCCCAGTCGTTTTCAGGTCTATGAGGCCTGCCGCGCACAGTCTGTCGTGGCTGAGATACGCGCGAAGGCGGGTCGTTATGTCGGACATCATCGAAACGTCATAATCCCCGACGAAATGGAAGCCAAGAGCTTGTAGTTCCTTCTCCAGCCTGTCCCGTGGCACCGCTGGTAATGCTGCGCGGGTCGGGACAGCAATGGGCATCACCTGGGGCACAGTGCTGCGCATGAAGGAAACGTATACAGCCGTAATTCCCACGAGAATCAGCGCTAGTTCACTCCAGAATGTGACGGACATTCTCGCTCTTCCTCTGAAGTTGCTGCTACCCGTTGAACGTTGCGCGGAGGAGCGGCGGATTCCGTTCTATCCGCCTGTTGGCGAAACCGCTCTATACGTCCCTTTTCCGGAGCTCCCAAACAGTGCCTTTCTTCGACGGGCAGTGGACGCGAAAAACGCGTCGGTTGTCTGCCTCCCAAGACGGGAACCCTAAGGCAACACGCCACGTGTACAAGTCGAGCACATGAAGGAGGGCGGCACAGACGCCTTCCGGCTTCTTGTACGGAGTCTCATAGCAGAATGTGTCGCCTAGTTCGTGCATGCACTTGCCGATCTTCTCCACCATCTTAATCTCAAGCGGCCCGGTCGCTTTCCAGGTGCGCTTGTACTCCTCCTCGCTCATTGATTGAGTGCCACAATCGCGATTCATATACCGTGCTTCCTGTTGGCTAACGCTTCGCGCATCAGCCGCGTCTTTAGACCGTCGGCTGCGTCCGCTGGTTAGAGTTCGTCAAACGACAGAAGCGTATTAAGCTTCCCGAGAACCTCCAGAACGGTCTCCTTCGGCAAACGACAGATCAGTTGAGCTCGCCTCTCCTGTCAATCAAGACTCTTCACTTGATCTGACAAAATCGCACCGTTGACAGGAAGACTAGGTGGAAGCAATACCTCAAAAGGATAACCTTTGACATGGCTCGTGATCGGGCAAAGAAGAGCCAAACCGACTTTCTTGTTATACTGAACGGGAGAGATTACCAGTGCCGGTCTGCGCCCCGCTTGCTCATGTCCTGCCTGTGGATTGAGAGAAATCCAGACGATATCACCGCGAGCTGGTATATATCGCTCCGCCATCACCAAGCCTCTCGGCCAACGGCTGGACCGAAGTCTGCCTCACCGTGAATATTCTTCTTGGTTACACGTGCTAAGAGTCTCGTTAGTGTCCACTTCTCGCGAGACACCGGCGTGACCACGAGTTTCCCATCAGCAAGCGAAAGATCAATCATGGTGCCCTGCTTCACCCGAACCTCTTCGGCAAATGGCTTAGGAATGCGCAGGGCAAGGCTATTACCCCATTTCTCGACTCGCACACGCATCGCTCTACCTCCTTATGTATCTACAATGATGATACATCATCTTGCCAGACAATCGCAAGTCCAAATTCCTCTGCAGAAAACAAGATTTCGTACGAGTGCCTCGGTGTCTGAGAGAAACTCCTCAGTGAGCCCGCTCGGGGGGTCACGATGCGCGCTACTTTTTGGTTCGACGCAATTCTCGCCTGATTCTCTTCAGCCCGCACGGTTCGCACCAGTACTGATCATCAAAGTGAGAGTAACCATCCTCAGAAAGAGAGAGACATAACCTTGCCGCATGGTAGCCACACCAGAACCAAGTGACATCGCATCAACTGACAAATGCGTGCGTGTGCCATTATTCTTAACCGGACAGGAGATGCTGCCGGCTTTCCGCGTGAGAGATGCCACACCGCCTTTTTGATGTCTTGAAGCGTCCTCGTGTTACCACGTTACCTCCCTTTGTCCTTTCAACGCAAGCGCCTTTGCTGCCTACCGGAGAAGCTCAGCCGCCCCTTCACAAACGGGTGCCTGTCCTGCATCGTTCGGGGCAAGGACGAGCGGTATCCAGACTGCCATGTTGTTGCCGTAGAAGACTGCCGGCCGAATAACCTCTGGGCAAGGAACCGCGTGATTAGCCATACGATAGTCCCCGTCAGCATCGATGTCGTAACGGTGATCAAGATTGACGTTCCGACGGCAATTTGGCGGCGCCGCCACCACGGCAGGAGTACCTGAATACCCTTGTCCGTGATGCGAGGGCGGTAGCGTGGCGGCCATCCCAGTTCTGGGAGTTCGGCGAACCGTCTGCGGATGAGATCATTCATGAGAACCTGGCATTTGTCAGGCTCGCACTTCAGTTGCTTCGCAAGATCTGATACCACCTGCTCAAACGTACGGGGGTCCGGGATCTTGGGAGTTTCGCTCTGGCGGATCGTATCAAGACGGCGCAGAATCTGCTTCTCACATTTGCTCAAGTAAGTCATGTTCCCTGCTCGGCTGCCTTCGTACCAGGCACCGCCCTCGGCATCCTCTGTGCGGGCGCATGAACCAGCCTGCTAATGGCATAGTTAAGGTGATCCCCACTGCTCAAACCCACGCCGCGCTCAAAACAGCGTGACTTCAACCTCGTCAGCGGCTTCGATCCCTTCTGTGTTCATGTCAACAAGAATCCAGCCGTCGGCATCTGCGAGCGTCGACATAGCCCACGAACTGCGTTCTAACGGGATTGCCACCAATCCGTTTTCATCGCGTTCGAGCCTTACTCTCACATATTCGTCCCGACCGACTAATGCGGGTAACCGCCGCTGGAGTCTCGCCTTAACTGTAGAACCGCTTCGACCGTGGACCATCCCTCTCGAACATCCGGACAGTTGGTCGAGGATCGGTTTTACGACGACCTCGTACGAAACGAGAGATGAGACCGGATGACCTGGGAGACCTATGACAGGTTTCCCTCCGATGGACGCCACTATCGTCGGTTTGCCCGGACGGGTTGCGATGCCGTGAACGAGGATTTCGCTGTCGTGGAAGGATTCCAACGCTGTCAATGTCAGGTCGCGTGCCCCAACCGAACTTCCACCCGACATGAGCACCATGTCAGCCGACTGCATGGCTTGCTCGATAGCTTTTTTGAGTATGCTAAGTTCGTCCTGCGCGATACCTGCGGGAACAGGAACTCCGCTGTCTCGTTCGATGAGCGCTGCGAGCACAGCGCTATTGGTTTCGCGTATCTGACCTATGCCGGGCTTTTCTTCCGGAGGAACAAGCTCGTCCCCTGTTGAGATAATCGCTGCAACCGGCTTCTTGTACACATCTAATTTCATAGCGCCAACGGAAAGCAACGCGGCAACATCTTTCGGTGCTATCCGTTTACCAGAGCGGAGGATTATGTGTCCTTTCTCGAAATCTGCGCCGGTCCTGGCGATGTTCTCGTATCGGGCGACCGGACGGGTTACCGAGATAGTTCCATCGGGCAGCCGTTCTGTATATTCCAGCATGACAACGGCGTCTGCGCCGTCAGGAAGCGCTGCACCTGTCGCGACTTCGACGGCAGTTCCGCGTTCAACAACGCATCCCGCAGGTTGCCCCATTTCGACGCGCCCGATGAGACGCAATGTCACAGGGGTTTCGGGCGAGCAACGGGAGACGTCTTCCGCCTTGACCACGTACCCATCCATCGTCGCCCGGTTGAAATGCGGCACATCGCAGGATGCCGTTATGTCGGCGCTCAACACGCGTCCTGACGCGCGTCCAGCCGCAATTGTCTCTGTTCCGACCGGACGGAAGCGCGACACAAGGTCCAGCACTTGCTGGCGTGTGCGTGTCTCGAAGAATGCTTCTTTCATTGTCTCGTTCGAACTCGCGGTCAGGGAGTTCTCTCTTATGAGGGACTAAACGAATGCGCCGCCTTGGCTATCGGTCACCGACGTTCCGGAGTGATTCTCTCGACGCCGTTGAGATAGGATCGCAGTCGCTCGGGCACGGTGACGGTCCCGTCGGCTTCCTGATAATTCTCGAGTATGGCGACGAGCGTTCTGCCGATAGCTAGACCGGAACCGTTCAACGTATGAACGTACTCGGGTTTGCCTCGGCTATCGCGTCTGAACCGGATGTTAGCGCGCCGCGCCTGAAAATCGGTGCAGTTGCTGCACGATGATATCTCTCTGTACCGACCTTGACCCGGCATCCAGACCTCGATATCGTACGTCTTTGCAGACGCGAACCCCATGTCGCCTGTGCATAACGTTACGACCCGGTACGGCAGTTCGAGCCGCTTCAAGACTTCCTCTGCGTCCGCAACCAGCTTTTCGAGTTCGTCATATGATGTTTCTGGGGTGCATATACGAACCAGCTCAACTTTGTTGAACTGATGTTGTCGCATCAGCCCGCGCGTGTCTTTCCCGTACGAACCGGCCTCAACACGGAAACATGGGGTGTATGCGGTGTAGAGAAGAGGCAGCTTATCCCCGTCAAGAATCTCGCCCTTGTGGATGTTGGTGACCGGAACCTCAGCGGTCGGCACAAGGTAGAGGTCTTCGTTCTCGCATTTGAACAGATCCTCACTGAACTTTGGCAGGTTGCCTGTACCTGTCATCGTGTCAGCATTCACCAGGAACGGAGGTAAGACCTCGATGTACCCGTGTTCGTGCGTGTGCAGATCAAGCATGAAATTCATTAACGCGCGTTCGAGTTTGGCTCCCATACCTACCGAGAGCGTGAACCGGGCTTTGCTCATCCGAGCGCCCCGCTCGAAATCCAGGATCCCAAGGTTCTCGCCGATGTCGGCATGATGTTTCGGCTCGAAGTCGAACGTTCTCGGTTCGCCCCATCGCCGTTCTTGCCGATTACCGCGTTCGTCGGCTCCTTCCGGAACGCTTTCGTGCGGGATGTTCGGCATGAGGAGCAATCTGTCTCGTACTTTCAGCTCCTTTTGACGGACCGCTTCGTCGAGTTCCTTGATCTCGTCTCCGACCGTGCGCATCCGTTCGACGGCGTCTGTGACGTCCTTGTTCTGCTTCTTGAGTCGGGCGATCTCCTCGGAACTTTTGTTCCGTTCGCTTTTCAACTGTTCGACCTTGAAGAGCGCGTCGCGCCTCTCCTGCTCCAAGCGCAAGAGCTCGTCCAAATCGAACTCGATACCCCGTTTTCTGAACGAATCTCGAACAAGGTCAACATTATCTCTGATGAATTTCGGGTCTAGCATGATTGTCTCGACGCGAGTATTCTCGCCTCTGCCGGTTCCTCAGACGTTAGCTCCTTCAAACACTTCCAGAATCCGGTCCAGATCCTCCTCGCTGTAGAACTCGATCTCGATTTTCCCTTTGTCCCCTTTCTGGATGATCCGGACATGCGTCCCGAGCAGCCGCTGCAACTCCTCCTCGATCGCCTCGATGTGGACATCCCGTGGCGTCGCGCTCGGTGCCGGTGCCCGTGCCCTTTTTCGAGGCGCTGTTTCAGAGAGTCCTTCCGCCTCGCGAACCGACAGATCCTCGTTTATGATCCGTTTGCATGCAGCTCTTTGCGCTTCCGGAGTCCGCAATGCAAGGAGCGCTTTAGCATGCCCCATTGTTATTTGTCCCTCTGCGATGAAATCCTGCACCTCTTTGGGGAGCTTGAGTAGCCGCAAGGTGTTCGCGATGGTCGCGCGGTCAAGACCGAGCCGCCCTGCAAGGTCTTCCTGCGTCAGCCCGAACTCCTCCGTCAAGACTCTGTACGCTTCCGCTTTCTCGATGGGGTCGAGGTCCTCGCGCTGGACGTTCTCCACAAGCGCCAGCGGCAATAACGCGTCGTCGTCAACGTCCCTTACGATCGCGGGAATTGTTTCAAGTCCCGCCTTGACTGCAGCCCTTAGCCGCCGCTCGCCGACCACGAGTTCATATCCCGTCGGCGTGCGACGCACGGTGACTGGCTGAATCACGCCGTTCGCCTTGATGGATTCCGCGAGTTCCGCTAACGATTCCTCGTCCATGCCGCGTCGCGGCTGATACCTGTTCGGAACGATCTCGTTCGGGGAAAGCTGCAGTATCCGCGGCGCCTCTTGCCGCGCCAGGTCGTCGCGGATCAGCGCATCAATCCCCCTGCCGAGCGCCCGTCTCTTTGGAACCAGTTCCTTTGCCATTGGCTATTACCTCCTCCGCCAGCGCCAGATACGATTCTGCCCCTTTCGATTTGATGTTGTGAAATATGATAGGTAGCCCAAAGCTCGGTGCCTCGCTCAGACTGACGTTGCGCGGGACCACCGTGCGGTATGCCTTATCGCCAAAATAGGTTCGAACGTTTTCCTCGACCTGATACGAGAGGTTGGTGCGCCGATCGTGCATCGTGAGGAGAACGCCTTCGATCTTCAGGTCCGGGTTCAACCGTTCGCGTACGAGTCTGATTGTCTCAAGAAGCTGAGTGATACCCTCAAGAGCATAATATTCGCACTGCAGCGGTATAAGAACAGAGTTCGCTGCAACCAACCCGTTTACGGTGAGCAAGCTCAGTGACGGCGGACAATCTATAAGCACGTACTCGTACTGTGCCCGAACCGGCTCGAGCACCTCTTTGAGCCGGAACTCGCGACGCGGCGTGTCTATAAGCTCAACCTCGGCGCCTATCAGGCTCATATTGGACGGGACAAGATCGAGCGTCTCGATCTGCGTCGGTATGATTGCATCCTGGAGAGGACACTCTCCGAGCATCACATCGTATATCGTCTTTTCGAGAGTGTTCTTGTCTATACCGAACCCGCTCGTGGCGTTCCCTTGAGGGTCAATATCTATGAGCAACACCTTGAGTTCCGACGCCGCGATACACGCAGAAAGATTCACCGCCGTCGTGGTCTTCCCGACGCCACCTTTCTGGTTGGCTATCACTATGACTTTCGTTTCATTCTCGCTCATCGTGATGCCTTAACGACAGACGCGTCGTGGCTTGCTTGAATCGTTTCTCCGGGCTCGATTACAAGAAAACGCTCCTCATCCCAGTTACCATCTACCATGTCAACGATCAGCCGCGGGTCGCCGGGGATCTCAACATAGTCCCACCCATGAGTGGCTGCAACTCCTTGCGTATGTTCCTTGAATCTCGTGCTGTCAAAGAACCCGAGATCCACGTACGCCGCGCGATCATATTCTCTCATCCACGCTTGTGAAATTTCAAAGAGGTACTTTGCATTGTCTTCCCCGTACTTCTCGACGTATTCCCGATAGATCGCGTCATACCGAGGCTTGTCAGCGGCTCCATCGGTCTCGATCCAGCCCGGCGTGTACCAGTACGTTCCGGGATGTTCGTGAAACAGCTCCATGTACCGCTCTTTCGAGCCGAGGAAAAACGTGATGCAATCGTGGGCGCGCGGTATGATGAGCTTGTGCTTCCTAGACCGGAGACCTTCCGTGCCGTTGCTGCACAGACCGTAACCTATCAGAATAGCGTCGTACTGACCGGTCTTATCAACGGCGTCAATCTCAGCTTGAAGCGAATCGCGGAGCTTCTTCGGCTCCGCGTGAAGACCCTGTTCGAGAAAACGCACCTCAACCGTGTTGCGAGATATCGCGGGGTAATAACAGAATTCTCGATACAGAACTTTACACGCAATGAGGAGCAGTCTCACCTGATCGAACCCCCAAACCGCCTTCACCGATATGATATTGTACCGCGCAACTCATAGAAAGTCAACCATTTTTTCGGGATCAAGGATTCACAAAGCCAACCCATACTGCCTCTGTACTTGACCATTGTTTCATTCAGTGGCCGGTACAAGCTGGGAGAAAAACAGCAATGACGTTTGGCTGACGTTCCGCTGCGACGACGGAGCTCCTTTTCTGAAAGGCGTTGACGCGAACTTTTTGTTGACAGGTGTCCAGCATTGTGGTAAAGTAATAGTTGATTTCGATTATTCAGTTTACCAGCTATCTCAGCACGATGGATTTGGGGGTTGTAGGATACCGTTGGGGAGGTTCTCACCATGATCAGTTTCTCGCTCACCGAAGAACAGGAAATCTTGAGGCAGATGGCACGGAGGTTCGCACAGAACGAAATTGTACCCGTTGCGGCAAAGTATGACCAGACGGGCGAGTTCCCGTGGGATATCGTCAAGAAAGCGTTTGACGCCGGGCTCGTGAACGACGTTATCCCTCAGGAATATGGTGGTCCGGGGATATCGCACCTTGACAGTTGCATCGTGAACGAAGAGCTTGCTGCGGGGTGCGCCGGCATAACGACAACAATCATGGCGAACTCGCTGGCGTTGACCCCGATCGTTCTCGCTGGAACCGATGAACAAAAGAAACGGTTCCTTTCGCCGCTGTGCGAAAAGGTCTCTCTTGCGGCGTTTTGTCTCACGGAACCGGGTGCTGGCTCGGACGTTGGCGCGATTGCCACGACAGCAGTGCGCGACGGCGACTACTACGTTGTTAACGGAACGAAACATTTCATCACGAACGGCGGCGTGGCGGATCTGTTCACGGTTATCCTGTCCACCGACAAGACCAGAGGTGCCCGAGGGCTGACCGCCATAGTCGTGCGCAAAGGCGAAAGCTCAGGCGTTTCAACGGGGAAGAAGCTGGACAAGATGGGACAGCGCGCCTCGAACACAACGGAAGTGATCTTTGAGAACGCTCGTGTGCCGGTTGCGAACCGTCTGGGCAACGAAGGTGATGGGTTCAAGATCGCGATGATGACCTTCGACAGGACTCGTCCGGTGGTCGGAGCGGTTTCGGTCGGTGTGGCGCGAGCGGCGTACGAACATGCTGTTAAGTATTCCAAAGAGCGCGTTCAGTTTGGCGCACCTCTCGCAATGAATCAGGCGATTCAGTTTGTGCTCGCTGATATGGCGATGCAGATAAACGCGGCGCGGCTGCTCACCTGGCATGCCGCATGGCTCGTTGACCAGGGAATGCGTCAGTCGAAGGAGGCTTCGTTCGCGAAAGCGTTTGCGGCGGATGTTGCCATGGAGATAACGACTAAGGCTGTTCAGGTGTTCGGCGGGTACGGCTATTCGAAAGAGTACCCCGTGGAGAAACTGATGCGCGACGCTAAGCTGCTCCAGATTTACGAAGGGACATCCGAGATTCAGCGGCTTGTCATTGCACGGTCTGTCTTAAAGGGTGAATAGCGTCGGGTCTGTGGATTGAGACACTCATGAGGGGTCGTTGACGGCGGCTTGTAAGGAAAGGGGGTGGACGGTTTGGCGACGACGGTTAAGGAGTTCTTCGAGAAGATGCCCAGCCAGTTCCAGAGCAGCAAGGCGGGGCAGATGACCGCCACGTATCAGTTTGACATCACTGGCGAAGGTGGCGGCAAGTGGTTTGCCACGATCGAAAAGGGGGCGTTGACGGTCGGCGAGGGACAGGCGGAAAAACCCAACATCACGCTCACGGTGTCAGGCAAAGATTGGATGGATATCGCAAGCGGCAAGCTTGATGGTCAGATGGCGTTTTTGACCGGTAAGCTCAAGATCGCCGGCGATATGAGTCTTGCCATGAAACTGAAGTCGCTCTTTTTCGCGTAACGACACGGGCGAGTCTTCGAGCATTCGGGGCAGCGGAAGAATCGAGGGATCATTCGTTCGCTGCCCCGATCGATTTTCTTCAGCCGTTCTCCGAAGCTCCTTCTTCTCGGTGACGATCTTCAGGACGTTCCGTCACGATTGAACTGCAGGGAACTTCGATGTACGGGTTGGTCTCGGATGACTGCTGACCTGACGCTCAGTCTTCGGGTCGAAGAACATCACGCTGTCTTGCCGGTACGAATCAACTCCCAACCGGATTCCGACCATGGCCCTGTACGCAGTCTCAGCATCGCAATGAGGTTTCTGCCGCGTGCGCACGCAGTGCAGAAAGTTGTCCATATGTCCCATCCGCGGTTGCGACGCCAGCTTTATCTCCTCGGCACCGTATCGTTTCTTGAACCAGTTCTTGAACTCATCCTCCGCGACAACTCTGCCGTCACCGTAAATGGTCGCAAAATGACCTCGAATAATGGTAGGTAAACCTTGACGGTTCGCCATCGAGGAGGTCAGGACGATGGTGTAATCATCCGGATAGTCGAGTTGACTCATGTATGTATCGGGCACCTCGCGGTCGTCGTGCTGGACGTAAATCCCGCCTGATGCTGTAACCCGTTCCGGGAAAGTCGCATCGAGCCCGATCGTCATCGGCGCGAGAATGTGGTACAGTAGGTCGGTGGCTATCCCTCCCGAGTAATCCCAGAACTTCCGGAACTGGAAGTACCGCGGTTTTGAGAACGGTCGTTTCGGTGCTGGCCCCAGCCACGCGTCCCAGTCGAGGTTTTCGCGGCTCGTGCTGGGCTCGATAGTCCAGTTCCATTCGCCGCCTTGCGGGTTGCTTTCGCTGCCGGAATTCCTGCTATAATCGCCCTGTATCCAGAGCACCTTGCCGATTCCACCCTCTTTGATGAACGCGCGCGCTTGCCACCAGAAGTCTTCAGAACAGCTCTGAGATCCGCACTGGAGTATTCGTCCGGTTTCGAGCACCTTATCCCTCACACGTCGTGCCTCATCAATCGTGTACGTGAATGGCTTCTCGACGTACACGTCCTTGCCGGCGTCAAGAGCGTCCAGACTCATCTGGGCGTGCCAATGGTCGGGGCTTGCTATGACGACCGCGTCAATATCTTCCCGAGCAAGCAGGTCGCGGTAATTGTGGTACACGTCAGCATTGCTGATGGCTTTCGCTCGCGCCTTTCGCGGTTCATAAATATCGCATACCGCTTTAACCTCGACACTACCTTCCTCTTTCGCTCGCTTTACCATCTCCTTGAGATGATAGGTCCCTTGTCCCCCGACACCTATGAACCCGGTGCCTATCTTCTTGCCGGGCGGAACGAGCTTGCCGGCAGTCGGTTCTGTAGGTTCTGTGACCTTCGGTGGTTTCTTCTTCGCTGCGGTTATGCAACCGGCAGCAAGAACGGTCATCCCGACGATAGTCGAGTTCTCACCGGCTTTACGCAAGAAGTCTCTTCGTCCGATCTTTCTGAAATCTCTCGACATGTCCCTTCTCCTTCCTATCTCTTGTCCGCTGGGCGGAAAGGAAACCGTTCCCACATACGCCCCTACCATGCGGTGGGGATCCGCACTCTTAAAACAGTCTGCTCACCCGCTCCGCCAGAACGTGATGTTCAATCCATCTCCATCGTACCAGCACGACAAGCCAGTGTCAACATGCTTCGGGTGATTGTGTTCCGTAAATTGACTGTCATTCAGGGATTGTGTTACCATGCGTCCGGTTTCAGGTTGAGG
>Ga0315274_10010169_pt1 | contig 13547 bp, 9 predicted proteins | sample YL17G02_20_MG_FD_203700 | JGI IMG/M metagenome (GOLD analysis project Ga0315274, IMG submission 203700) | Sediment microbial communities from Yellowstone Lake, YNP, Wyoming, USA - YL17G02_20 | ecosystem: Environmental > Aquatic > Freshwater > Lake > Sediment | place: USA: Wyoming | collected...
GAGGATGTTTGAAGAGGGCCAGGCCATGGCCGATCCGTTTGGAATCGAGTAAAACGGCATCCAGAACATTTTCGTTTTCCGCCCAGTTGCTTTCCCCGGAATGGAGGTAGAGCGGCAGCGTAATCCCGCGCCGCTCCGCCTCACGGCGCGCCGCCAGAAGTTCATTGACGAAATACAGGTTCGTATGGAAATCGTCTTCTTCGTCCACCAGATCGAATCCGATCATGAAAGACGGATTTTCCGCCCGCAGATCAAGAGCTCGGGCCAATCTCTCGGCGAGGTTCTCCCGGGAATCGGAACGGGAGCGGGAAAAGATGTATTTGACCCTGAATTCCGGGTTGTCGCGCCGGATCTCTTCGATGATTTCCTGACTTGCAATGTCACTCCGCGTCTCGACATACTGCACGTTTTCGGAGATCAGATCCCGAAGCAATTTGCGGCAAAAGCCGTCGAAGATCTCGCTCCTGATCAGGCCGCCGGACCTGGCGAAACACTTTCGAAATTCCGCCCAGATATCCGGTTGGCCAAGGTCTTCCTCCCCCAGCGTTATTGAACGACAAAGCTCTTCATCGAACTCCTCAACGTTGGGTGCGGCCTTGCGGAGGTCGCTGACGAGTCGCCAACCGTCCCCGGGAGAATCCAGCGAGATCTTCATGGCCCCTTTGCGAGGCAGCTCCTCCTTTCCCTGGTAAATATAACAGTTCGGCAGATAAGTCGCATGCGTAACAAGCCAGTGATAGTCTCCCATGGCCAAACCGTGGCCATGAAGAATTCCCCCTTTAGGCATGCGCTTCATGATTTCCAGAATGGGCGATTGGTCGATGAGTCGCCTTGTTTCGGATTTTAAAAAACTTTGGGCCAAGGGGAAATATTCACGAGTTCGTTTGAGTTCCTCTTGCTTAAGCGACATCAGCCGACGGTCGGCCTCCTCCTCCGCGGGCGTCATCGCGATTCCGGCACCGATTCGCATCGTCCGCTCGGCCTGAATCAGTCGCTCCCTGGCTTTCATATAAGCCCCGACATCTTTATGACGCTTTGGAACAAAACCATCCTTCTGGTGTAGTAATCCGCACTGGTATAGTAATCCGCAAAAGATAAGCAAACAGGCGAAAAATATAAAACCGCGTTTCATGATTCTAACCCCTTTCCTTGCATGCTCTTCTTATACAGGCCTTCTTCCCATTTTTGCTGCCGTTATAATTATCACAGCAAGAAATGAGGTGTCAATGGAACAGGAAATTGACTCTTTGTCCCAGTCCTGCTATTTTATCGGGCATCTGAAAAGAGAGGATTTGAAACCAAACGCGAGGGGAGGATTGCCAATGAATCAGCGGGCTGGTTTCTTCTTCCGTGCGGCGGCCCTGATGATCGATATTGCCGTCATCCTCATCTTGTTTCCGGTCTTGGCAAGGGCGTCCGGCGATCTGCTTGCCCGGCTGGGAGTCCCCTTGTCTTCGATCGATACGAATGCCGGGGCCGTGGGCGTGATCATTTATGATTTCTGGGTGCTGGCCGTCTTCTATTTGATGATCGAGGTGTTGACGTCGGTTACGCCGGGGAAGCTTCTCCTGGGTCTGAGGGTCGCCGATGAAGACGGGCAGGGCCATTCTTTGGGCAGGCGGATCGCCCGCTATCTCGGGAAGATCGGCTTCCTCCTCCTCGTCCCGCCCTTCGGCCTGACCGAAAGCCCGTACTTGGTCTATCCCTTCCTGGCGGTTTCCGCCGTTTCCTTTCTCGGATGTTTTCTGATCTTCACCCCGAGGAAACAGACCCTGTACGATCGGCTGTCTAAAACGGCCGTTTTTCGCAAAGCTAAGTCGTGATTCCTAAATGAGGGGCGGCGGTATCGTCGGAACCACGATGGACGCTCCGCTTTCGAGTCCGGCCGAAGGACGCAAGAAAGCGCCAAGGAAAAACGCATTTTGTCCTTTATTATGGATCATCCTGGGCGCCGCCGCTTACGGTCTCCATCTCTGCCTCGGCCGGGACTCCGCCCTGGCCGAAAGTATCTACGCCCGCGGCATCTTCGCCGGCCTGCGCTGGATTTGGGATTACACCCTGGGACTTTCGCCCATTCCGCTTCTTTATATCTTTTTCGCGGCGATGGTCATCCGGATCATGGCGGGGCTGATCCGTTTTATTTTCCGGCCTCGGCGCCGCGATCCTTCGCCGCTCTTGAAAAAAATCGGAGGCCTGGCCCTGCGGACGGCAGGGTGGGGCGGGGGAGTCGTTTTCTTTTTCTATCTGCTTTGGGGTTTCAACTACAACCGCGTCGAAATCGAACAACAACTGGGGCTCGAAATCCCGTCCCTGGGACCGTCCGCTCTCGCCGCGGAAGCCGAATGGGCCGCGCGGATGGCCGCCGAATCCCGGGTCCTGATTTCCGGCGCCTCCGCGTCGGCGCTGGGCGACGAAATTCTGCCGGAAGGTCTCGAATCCGAGGTGAGGCGCTCGCTCGTCCGGGCTTTGCGGGAGATGGGATATCCCGCGCCGGGCCGCGTCCGGGTCCGCCTGTTCATTCCCGGCGGATGGATGATGCGTTTTTCCGGCTCCGGGATCTACATCCCTTTTTTCGGCGAGTCCTATACGGCGGAAGCCCTTCTGGCCTTTGAAAAACCCTTCACCATGGCTCACGAGATGGCTCACGGATACGGGATCACGGACGAAGGGGAGGCCGGCTTTCTGGCCCTCCTCGCTTGCCGAACTTCGTCCGTGCCGGTTGTGCGTTACAGCGGTTTTGTGTCGTATTGGGGATACTCGGCCGGCGATTTGTCCCGCGCCGCCCCCGCCGCGTTCAGGGACCACTGGGAGAAGCTCCCCGCAGGAATCAAGGCCGATATCTTGGCGATTCAGAGGAATTGGGAGCGGTACCGCGGGCCGCTTATGAAAGTGAGCGAGAAAGTTTACGACAGGTACTTGAAGGCTCAAGGCATCGACGAGGGATCGAAAAACTACAGCCGCTTCGTCAATCTGACCGCGGCCTGGCGGGCGAAAAAGGATCCGCAGCGGCCCATCGCGTCCCTGAACCGTACCTTCGAAACCCTGACCGGGGGCGTTTACACCCGGGATCATTGCGGCCATCCGGAACGATGATCCGGCCGAATGGCCTGCGTCGCGGCCGTCTTCCTTGTTGTTGACATCGATCGGCGGCCCGGAATATCCTTTTCCCGTGAAGGGAACCGATTCCGATACGAATTTGTTGAGTTGCCCGAAATGTCGGTTTGAAAACCCGGCCGGAGCGGTTTACTGCGCCAAGTGCGCGACCAAGCTGGACGCCGCCGGGAGCGGGGAAGGATTCTCCTTCACTCGGACCATCGCCGGGCCTGAAGATCGATATCGGCCCGGCCGCATGATCGGCGGCAGGTACAAGCTTCAGACCATTGCCGGCCGCGGGGGGATGGGCGTCGTTTTCAAAGCCGAAGATACGAAACTGCGGAGGACGGTCGCCCTCAAATTCCTTCCCGAGGAATTCAGCCGTGCTCCGGAGGCCAAGGAGCGGTTTCTCCGCGAAGCCCAGGCCGCCGCCATTCTCGACCATCCGCACATTTGCCCCATCTATGAAGTCGACGAGACCGAAGGGGAGACGTTCTTCACGATGGCCTTCATCGATGGCCCCAGCCTGAAGGATAAGATCGCCGCTGGACCGCTGCCTTTCCTCGAGGTGCTCGATATCGCCTCCCAGATCTCCGAGGGCCTAAAGGCCGCCCACGAGAAAGGAGTCGTCCACAGGGACATCAAGCCGGCCAACATCATGCTCAGCCGGGAGGGGCAGGCCCGGATCACGGATTTTGGCTTGGCCTCGTTGGAAGGCGGGATCCTCCTCACCCGGCCTCAAACCGTCCTGGGCACCGCGGCCTATATGTCGCCCGAGCAGGTTCGGGGCGAAAAGGCCGATAGGCGGACCGATATCTGGGCGTTCGGCTGCACCCTCTACGAAATGACGACCGGCCGGCGTCCGTTCCCTGGAGAGCACGGACAGGCCGTCCTTTACGAAATCCTGAATGAGGCTCCCCCGCGTCCTTTGACGCTCAGGGTCGACGTTCCGCCGGGATTGGAGGAGGTCATCCTCAAGTGCCTTCAAAAAAAACCCGACGGCCGGTATCCGGACATGGACAGTGTCATCGACGCCCTCAAAGGCGAAGGCGTCCGGCGGCCGGCCGCGGAGGTCGAACCGGCGGCGCCGAAAGAGGTCCTACCCTCGCTGGCCGTCCTGCCTTTCGCCGATATGAGCCCGGCCAAAGACCAGGATTATTTCGCCGAAGGACTCGCCGAAGAGCTCATCCACGCCCTCGCCCACGTCCAGGGGATCCGGGTCGTGGCCCGCACTTCGGCCTTCGCCCTTAAGGGGATGAATTTGGATGTCCGCGAGATCGGCCGGAGGCTGAATGTCAAGGCCGTGCTCGAGGGAAGCCTCCGGAAGGCGGGCAACCGCCTCCGGATCACGGTCCAGTTGATCAACGCCGAGGACGGCTACCATATCTGGTCTGAAAAATTCGACCGGGAGATGAACGACATCTTCGCCATCCAAGACGAGATCTCCCTGGCCATCGTCGATTCTCTCAAGGTTAGGCTGCTGGACGGAGAAAAGACCGCCCTCCGCAAGCGCCATACCGATGACCCGGAAGCCTACAATCACTATCTCAAGGGGCTCTATTTTTTCTCCAAGATGAGCGCCGAAGGCTTTCAAAAAGCGACGGAATTTTTCCGGGCCGCCGCCGACAAGGACCCCGGCTTCGCTCCGGCCTACACGGGAATGGCCAATATCTTCGCTGCTTTGAGCAATTTGAGCTTCGCTCCGCCGCGCGAGATGTGGCCGAAGGCCAAGGCGGCGATCCGGAAGGCCTTGGAATTGGATCCCCACCTGGCCGAGGCGCATGCCTTAGCGGCGACATGCGCGTTATACTATGATTTGGACTGGGACGGCGCCGAGAGGAGTTTCCAACGAGCCTTAGCTTTCAACCCCGGCGACGCCATGACTCATTTTCATTACGCCGGGTTCTGCCTGAATCGGAAAAGATTCGACGAGATGTTGCGGGAAATCAAAATCGCCCAGAACTTGGATCCCCTCATGCCCCTCTTCAATTTTTTCTCCGTTCACCTCCAGGTCATGGCTCGACAACCCGATGCGGCGATCGAGGAATTCCGGAAGGCCGTCGAGCTCGATCCGAAGAGCGGCATGGCCTATTTCCATGTGGGATTAGCCTATTCTCAAAAGAGGCGATTCGGCGAAGCGATCGCGGCTTGGCAAAAAGCCGAGGAGTTGGGAGTTTATGCCGGCTGGACGGACGAAAATCTGGCCATGGCCTATCTGGCCAAAGGGGAGAGAGAAAAATCCAGGCGCATTTTCGAACGCATTATCGATCCGGAAAAGAAGAGCCTGGTTTCATCTATCGACCTCGGATGGTTATGGGCAAGTTGGGGAGACCTTGACCGGGCTTTCGAATGTTTCAACAAAGCCTATGAGGCCCGGGATCCCCTGGTTCCTTTTTTCCATGTTTATACGGATCTCAACGCGGAAATCTACGGCCTTGACCCGATCCGGAAAGACCCTCGATATCGCGGCCTTCTCAAAAAGTTGGATCTGGACTTTTAAGCGAGACAAGGCCCTCGTCGCGGGCGTCCGGAGGGTCAGGGTGATCCTGTTCTCAGCGCTCAAGAGAAAATCGGAATTTGGCCGGGGTGAGGTCCTTCGTGCACGTTAGGTCAAGACCGTCCACGGCGCCCGCCGCCAGAAACCTCTTTTGAATATCGATCAGGCAAGGACTGCCTACTCCGTGGGCGCCCGGAACGACGAGATGCCGGCTCTTGGGCAGGTGGCCGGCCGCTTCTTCGCCCCACCGTGGCGGCGTCACCGGGTCGAGCGTTCCCGAAAGAAGGAGAACGGGGACATCGACGCTGACCGGATCGCCGAAGCTTGAGGCGATATCCGACTTGGGCCAGAAGGCGCAGATACTTTTCTGACCGCGGACCCGGCCGTCGCCGGCGAGCGTTCCGCCGGCGATTTTGACGATTTCCTCCTTGGTGATGCGGGCTACGTCCTCGGTACAGGTGACGCAGAGGAGATGGCCCAAGGCCAAGCTTAAGCGGAGGTTCCGCTCGCTCGAGAGGCCGAGCTCGGCGAAGGGTTCGAAATCCCCCTCGAAGGCGCGGTGGAGAAGAAACGGGACGAGCCGGTTCCGAATGCCGGAATACATCATCACCCGCAGGGCTTCGAGAAACGTCTCCTTGGATAATCCGACCCTGACCTTTTGGCCGCTGACGGGGTGGGTCACCGTGGTTGCCGCCGGCTCCGCATCGAGGCGGGCCAGGATGGCGTGAAACTCATCGTCCAGGTTGGGGACGGCGGCTCGGCAGTCGGGGTCGTTGGCGCATTCGGCGATCAAAGCCCGGATGGCCAGGTCGAAATTGGCGGCATGGTAGAGCGGATTTTTGTTGGCGATGGGCAGGACGCCGTTCAGGATCGCCGTCCGGACGGTTTTCGGATGCTGCCTCATATAGACCAAGGCCATCCGCGTCCCGTAGGAGGTTCCGGTGACGTTGATCCGATCGTAGCCCAGGGCCTCGCGGGCGTCGTTGTAATCGTCCGCGGCCAGACAGGTCGAATATTTCGTCAGGTCGAATTTTTTTTCGAGTTCTTCGAGGCACGGCTTGAAGACATTTTCCCGGAAAAGGGGGTCCAAGTACCCCTGGATATCATTGTCATTAACGGCCAACCGGCAGCTCAGCCGATTGTCCCCGCCGGTCCCGCGCTGGCTGACCAGGACGATGTCCCGCTCTTCGAGCACCCACGAATCCAGGTATGGGCGGGGAGATTGAGCGATATCGGCCCCGGGGCCGCCGGCGAAGACGAACACGGGATCGGGTTTGGGCTCCGGGCTCTTGGCGTGGAGGACGACGACCCCGAGGTGGATGAGCCGGCCTGTTCCGGCGCTCCGGTCTTCGTAGACGGCGAACGTCCCCTCGGAAATCTTAAGGCCCGTTTTCTCGTCGACTTTGGAATCGAGGGCGAGACGGGACCGGAGGACGTCCCGACCGGGAGAGACCGTTTGAGCGACTCCCCGGCCGCCGCCGAGCGGGCCGCCGCCGATCGAGGCCGCCCCAAGAAGAACCAGAAAAATCGTTCGGATTCGACGTCTCGCAATGTCCATGTTGATTCCTTCTCCCTTCCCTGAATACGATAAAAGAAGGGATTGTGTTTCACGCTCGAGCCCCGGCGGGCCGCTTATGAAAAGGTCCGGATTATTTTAATCCTTCAGCCTCACCCGTTTAATAGCGCCGATTCAACGGCCAGTCAATGCTGCGGTTGACAATTGAGGGTGTTATCGTATAATTTTGGAGCCGCCTTTTCTGGAGAGGAGATGTGGATCGAACGGGGGCTGGGGTTGTTTGTGTAGCTTCCCTTGAAAAAAATAGGCAAGTATAAAGTCCTCGGTGTCCTCGGCCAAGGAGGGATGGGGATCGTTTATAAAGGTCTCGACCCGGACATCGAGAGAGAAGTGGCCATTAAAACCATCCGGGTCGACACCGGGACCGACGGGGGGAAAAAAGAAGAGCTGTTGACGCGGATCATCCGGGAGGCCAAGGCCGCGGGACGCCTCAACCACCCCAACATCATCACCATCTATGATGTCGTCAGGGAAAAAGATTTAACCTACATCGTGATGCAGTACGTGGATGGCCAGAGCCTTCAGGGTCTTATCGATTCCGGCAAACCGCTCTTGCGGCGGGAGATCTTCGATATCCTGAGACCCATCTCCCTGGCCCTGGATTATGCCCATCAAAACGGCATCGTTCATCGGGATATCAAGCCGGCGAACATCCTGATCGATAAAGGCGGGCAGCCTCTCCTGGCCGATTTCGGAGTGGCCCGGATCGAGACTTCCACCCAGACCCAGGCCGGGACGAGGGTCGGAACGCTCAGCTACATGTCCCCCGAGCAGGTCAAGGGGGAAACCGTGGATAACCGCTCGGATATTTTTTCCCTGGGCGTCGTCCTGTATGAACTTCTGACGGGAAAAAGACCCTTTGAAGGGGAAAATATTTCCACCATCGTCTACAAAATCGTCCATTCTGCGCCCCAGAGAATTTCGGACTTCAACAAGGACCTCCCGCCGGGAGATGATCCGGTGATCCAAAAAGCGTTGGCCAAGAAACCCCAAGACCGCTATCAGACTTGCCGGGAAATGATGGCCGACCTCGAAAAGCCCAGCCGGACCGGGCCACAGACGCTCACTCTGGATACGGGCCCGGCCAAGCCGGAGGCCGCGGCCGGAGGGAAAAGGAAAAAAAGATTGGCGTTGGGCGCCGCCGCTCTCGGACTCATCGTCGTGATCGGAGGTCTCTATCTGATTTTATCTCCCCAAGCAAACAATCCGGCGGGGCCTTCCGCCGACAAAACGGGGCTCGCCAAAGAGAGCCCGAGCCCTGTCCCGAATTCGGGGGGCCCGGGGGCTGAGGCCCTCCCGAGCTTTGAGGAGGACATGGCCAAGCTGAGGGCGAGTTTTGACGGCAAGAATTATGATCAAGCCGTCAAGCTGGCCGAAGATATCCTCGGCCGCAAGCCAGGGGAGAGCGCGGCTCTGGAATACCTTCGGAAAGCCAAAGCCGAGCTTCTGGCCGCTCAGATCGCATCCCTCCTCCAGTCCGGAACGGCCGCTTTCAGGAGCGGCAATTACAGCCGGTGCGGCCTCGATATGGAGAGGGTTTTGAAGCTGGACAAGGACAACAAGGAAGCCCGGAAATATCTCTTCCTGGCGGATGAGATCATGGCCGAAGCGGACATCCGGAAGTTGATCGAGAGCAACCGGCAGGCCGAAGAAACCAAGGACTTGTCGACTGTTCTCAGCCATCTGGGCTCACCCGCGTTGGCCGGCCAGATGCAAACGGATTACCAGGTGCTGTTCAACGGCTACGACAACATCAAATACATCATCTCCAAGGTCGCGATCACCTATGAGGGCCGCTGGAATGCCACGGCAAGCTTTTCCTACCTGATGATTGCGGTCTATAAAAAAGACGGAAAACGAAAAAGCTTCGAGGGGACAAAGATCTGGCAGTTGAGGAAGCAGGGCGGCGCCTGGAAGATCATCGATCTCCGATGAAAGCAAAGCCTCAAAGGAGTCGGCCATGGATCCGAAAATATTCCTGAAGAAGGGAACACCCCCGGCCGTTTGGCTTCTTTCTCTTATTCTTGTTCTTAGCGCCGGCCTTCAGGCGGCCCTCAAAGTCCGGGTCATTGCCGAAAACGCCAACATCAAGGCGACCCCGGAAATCGGCAGCCAGATCCTCCTGGCCAACGTCCCGGCCAATACGATCCTGGAGACCGAACTCAAACAGGGCCAATTTTACAAGGTCACGGCGATGAAGGAGGGGTTGCAGATCTCGGGTTATATCCACGAATTGCAGGTCCAGGAGGTAAGCGACGAAGAGGCCAAGCAGACCCTCGCGGCCCTGAGCCTGGCGAAAAGCCAGGACCAGGTTGTGGTCGAGCTCGGGCTCAAGCTGGAGGAAAGCCGGAACCTCATCCGGCTGGAAAGAGACTTGCCCACGGCGGTGACCGGTCTCCGGCCCCTGCTGGCCAAGGCTTTTGCCGTCGAGGATCGCCTGAGACAGAGGCAACTGGCCTGCGAAATTTTTTATTGGCTGGGCCTGGCTTTCGCCAAACAGCAGGATCACTACGGCGCCTTGATGGAATTCCGCAATATGTTCGAGGTCGATGCCGCCTACGCCCTGGAAATCACGAGAAACCTCAGCGACCCATTCATCAGCCGGTTTATCGATCTTGCCGATAAACAGCATCGCGGCATGATCGTCGATTATTCCCTGGAAATCGTGACCGAGCCGAAAGAGGCCATGATCAAGATCGACGGCAAAGAAATCGGGCGCTCCCCCACGGTCTACCGGAGCGCCATCCCCAAATTTACCTTGGAGATTGAAAGAGAAGGCTACCGGACGCACCGGGAGGACGTCTTCCTCTTCAAGCCGGGCGAGACGAGAAATGTCCGCCTGGAAAGCATCGGCCGGACGATCGCCCTCCAATCGCAGCCGGCGGGCGCGACGGTCTTTCTCGACGGCCAAGACACAGGAAAGCTCACGGATTGTCAGCTGCCTTTTGTCCCCTACGGCGCGCGCAAGGTTCGGCTGGAAAAAAAGAATTACGCCGACTGGGAAGAGACGGTCCAAGTTTTGAAGGGTGAGGGACCCCTTTCGATCGAGGGCGTTCTTCCCGCCAAGGAATACATCTCCTTCCGGAAATGGGGCGGCCTGGAGAGCAAATCCTATAAGCTGCCCCGGGCGATCGTCTTCGACAGGGAAGGCAGCTATTATCTTCTGGACGAAAGCAAGGCCAAGGCCAGAAAGTTCGATGCCGAAGGCCGGAATATCGCCGGTTGGGGGGAGGGCGGGAACGAATTCAAAGACCTCAAGGAGCCGACCGGCATCGCCATCGACGGCCAGGGGAACGTCTACATCACGAGTGGCAAGGGTTTCTGCGTCCTGAAGTTTTCCAAGGACGGCAAATTCCTGGCCAAGTGGGGAAAACAGGGCCTCAAACCGGGCGAGTTCGGCCGGCCCGCGGGTATCGCCGTCGGCTTCGATAATACTATTTATGTGGCCGATGCGCAAAATAACTGCATCGCCGCCTATTCCTCCCAGGGCGCTCTCATAAAAACGTGGGGAAAACCGGGAGTCGGGGAAGGGGAATTCTCCTCACCGACGGCCTTGGCCGTGAATCAAAAGAACGAAGTCATCGTCGTCGATCGCTTCCGCGTCCAAAGCTTCTCCGCCGATGGACGGCTGATCTCCGCCTGGGGAAAGCCGGGCTCCGGAGATGGAGAGCTGAGGAGCCCCATGGGAGTCTGCGTGGATGCCCAAAACTGCATCTATGTGGCGGACACGGGAAATCACGGGATCCAGAAATTCGGAGGTAACGGCAGGTTCATCTGCCGCTGGGGAGGCCTAGGGAGTGCCGACGGCCGGATGTCCTCTCCCGTATCCGTGGCCGTCAGAGGAAACGGGAGCGTTATTGTGGTCGAAAGAGACAACAATCGCCTTCAGGAATTCCGCATTCCCTCGGAATAGAATCCCGATAAGCGCCGGCTGAGGTGTGGATGCTGCCGGGGCTTTATTTATTCTCCCCCTTTTTTTCATAGGTGAAGGCTCTCAAAAGCTCCATGGGGAGAGGAAAGATGATCGTCGAATTTTTTTCGGCGGCAATTTCCGTCAAGGTGCCCAGGAAGCGGAGCTGGAGGGCCTGGGGATTCCGGGAAATGATGTCGGCGGCCTGGGTGAGCTTGTCGGCGGCCTGGAATTCGCCATCGGCATGGATGACCTTGGCCCGGCGTTCCCGCTCGGCCTCGGCCTGCTTGGCGATGGCCCGGATCATGTTCTCCGGCAAGTCCACCTGTTTCATCTCCACGAGCTGAACCTTGATGCCCCAGGGGTCGGTGTGCTGCTCGATGATTTCCTGAAGGCGCGCGTTCAGCTTATCGCGCTCCGAGAGGAGGTCGTCGAGCGGAACCTGGCCGAGGACGCTCCGCAGGGTCGTCTGGGCCAACTGCGAGGTGGCGTAGAGGTAATCCTGGACATCAATCACGCACTTAAGCGGGTCCATAACCCTGAAGTAGAGAACGGCGTTGACCTTGACCGTGACGTTGTCCTTGGTGATGACGTCCTGGGGAGGGACGTCCATCGTGATGAGCCGCAGGCTGATTTTCACGATGCGGTCGATCGGGGCGAAAACCAAGATGATGCCGGGCCCTTTGGGCTGGGGGAGGACGCGGCCGAGGCGAAAAATGACGCCGCGCTCGTACTCCCTCAGGATCTTTATCGAATTCAGCAGATAAAGAACGAAAACGCCGACCACGATGAGCGGATACGTAATCATTTTGGCCTCCTCCAAACAAACGCCTTAACGGAGCGTTGATATTTTTATAATAGTCTTTTCAACGGCCTTTGTCACCTTGAGAGTCAAATCATCGCTTTTCGCCCGCGCGCCCGGCGAATTGACGCCTTGGATCTTGTTGACAGAAGGTTTGCGCTTGGGTAACATGCTTCCAAATATGCATTATGCTCATCGTGAGCGGAGACCGTCGCCGCCGCAAAAGAAAGCCTGCCATGGCCAAACACATCATCGAGTTTATTAAGCACCCCGGCAACACAGCCACCATCGCTCCGGATTCTAAGGAATTGATAAGGATCGTCATCGAGATGGCCGATTTGGCCAAAGCCAAGACGGTCGTCGAGCTGGGACCGGGAAGCGGCGGGTTCACGGAGCAGATCGTAAAAAGCATTCCGCCGCAGACGAAATTCTTTTCATTGGAGATCAACCGAAAATTCGTCAAGCACACCAAGAAAAGATGCCCCGCGGCGACCGTTTATCACGATGATGCCTTGAATCTCAAGGAATACATGAAGAAACTCAAGATCGAGCATTGCGACTCGATTGTCAGCGGGCTTCCCTTAACGGCCTTGAACGAGGACCTTCAGGAACAGATCCTGAAGCTGGTTGAGGAATCGCTTTCTCCGGGGGGAAGGTTCGTGACATACACATACGTTCATCGGAAAAAATCCAAGGGCAACGCGAGGCTCAAACGTCTTTTATCCGAATATTTCGACAGGTTGGAAGTATCCAGGATCGTCTGGAAAAACCTGCCGCCGGCCTATGTTTACTGCGCCATCAAAGAGTAAGCCCGCCGGAAATACGCTTTCCCCGAGGTTTTCATCGGAATGAAGAGCTTGATCCGTGAGGCTGGACCCCAACCTGGACGGCGCCAAAAAAGATCTTAAGCGTCTCCGTTCGTTCTCCTGAAGTCCGTGGCGGGGGAGGAGAGAGTTGAACCGGAAGGCGATGCTTGAATTCTTTGCCGTCGGGCATGCTCATTTAAGACTCGTAGACATATTCGTCGGGGCTCACGATCGTGACGACAACGCGGACGGGCGTCGTGCCGCCCATCGGATCGGCCCAACTCCCTTTCTGGTTGAACGCTTTCTTGACCGGATCGTAGGGACCGGCCGGTTTCCTCTCCCCAAAAGGCCTCCTGAAGCGACCTGCGTTGATACGTTCGGCGGCGCCAAACCCCGATTTTTAAATCGGGGTAAAAAGCGCCGCTCAGTATTAACCCTGAGCATACCCCGGCCCCGGCCTTGCCAGGACCGGGACTGGGAAGCCCGGCCCCGGCCTTCAGCCCGGGGAGTCGAATGGGTTGATTTTCTTTATTCAAGTCAATGAACACGTCGGGGAGGGGAAACGGTACGCCCCATAAGTATTTCGAAAGGGCGAGCCTGTCGCAAAATAATTGAAGCCGCGGCCGCCCCCGCGGCAAACCATCGCCTGATCGCATCCGGCGCGCCTCCGTGATGACGGTTGCGATCGTCATCGCGATCGCGCTCTACGGCTTTTATATCTCGCTCGGCGGCCGGGCGATCTTCGGCCGGCTCGGCCGCGAAGAGTGAAATCCCCCCGAGAGCTCTATTTGATCGCCAAGCGCATCGCCTTGAACGTATCGCTCAGCTCTTTCTGCAAAAGACCGAAATCCCAGCCGACGCTG
>Ga0315274_10010170_pt1 | contig 13547 bp, 10 predicted proteins | sample YL17G02_20_MG_FD_203700 | JGI IMG/M metagenome (GOLD analysis project Ga0315274, IMG submission 203700) | Sediment microbial communities from Yellowstone Lake, YNP, Wyoming, USA - YL17G02_20 | ecosystem: Environmental > Aquatic > Freshwater > Lake > Sediment | place: USA: Wyoming | collected...
TCAACTGGGTGACGCCCCACACGCTGACCTGGAGCGACTGGCCGCTGACCTTCTCGAAGCTCGTCGTGATGCTCATCACCGGCTCGTCGATGGCCAGTTTGATCACGCGGCGCGTGCGGATGCCATAGTGAGGATCGACCGGCGAAGTGAGCGTGACCACCCAGCCATTGACGCTGGCCTCGAACGGCCCCGCGTCGAACCCCGCCGGCGCCGGCCAGGCGCGTGCCGTCACCCGTTTCCACTCGGACTGCGGTGCGGGCCAGGCCTTGTCTCCCCCGAAATTCAACCAGTTGGCGCCCTTGGGGTCGGGCAGTGTGCCGTACAAGCTTTCATTCTCCCAGAACGGCCCGTCGGTCTCGCCCGCCAACCGGAACTGCATCACGCGCCCGATAGCAGGCACGATCACCGCCTCCACCCGGCCGTTGCTGAGGAGGAGCGCGTTGGCCCAGCCGTGGTAGTTGGTGCGGATCAGGAAGCCGACCGGGTCCGGGGCGGGTGCCGCCTCGTCGGCCGCGCGGGCCGGAAGCGCCTTGCCCATCAGGAACACACTCCCCGCACCGAGCAGAACAGCGGCGCGCAGGGACTGAAGAGGTTTCCGCGTATGATTCATGGTGATCCAGATCGTGTTGGTGGCGAGTTTGAACCGGAGCCGGTGATTTCCGCAAGCAAATCAAAGAAGGCCCGTTTGCGCGGGCTGGAGAGCCCCCAGTTCACCGGCACGCTCTGGTAGCCATCGTGGAAGCCCTCTCCCGACATCCGAAAGTCGAAGTAACCCCACGAGGCGTATTCGCCGACGGCGGCCACGAAGTTGTTCTGCGGTTTGTCGAAGTCGAAATGGTCGTCCTCATTGAACAGGATCGGCTGGCCGCGATACCCCGCCACCGCCCGCGTCTGCCGCACCATCTCGGCGATGCGGTCAGGGTTGGACACGCCGTTGCCGTGGAGGAGGAGGAAGTCCGCCATCCGCACGACGTTCTCCTTGGGAATGGTGCCGCCCCCGTAGGACGTGCTGACCAGCAGCCGGTGGCCGGCCTGGGCGGAAGCCCGCTGGACGCGCTCGATCAACTCGTGGACGCGCTCCGGTTGAAGGATCGCGTGGTCGTAGCTCACGTTGCACTCGTTGTTGATCTCGATGAGCACGTGGCGCCAGCCCCCGTCCAGCAGCCACTTCGTCGCCTGGTCAGTCGCCCGCAGGATGACCGTTTCGTCGATCAGCCGCTGGTCCTGGCCGAAGTAGAAATAGCCGAGGATGACGACCATCCCCAGCTCATCCGCGCGGTCGAGGATGCGGCGGAGCCGGCCCAGGTAGTCCGCGCGCAGCGAGCCGTCCGCCTCGAAGGCCGAGTGGTGCCAGGGCTGCTCCTTCGAGTACCCTTGGGGCGAACCTCCCTGGAGGTTGATGGTGAAGGCCAGCAATCCGCGCTGGCGCCACTCCGGCATGGCGGCGAGGAACTCGCGGGTGTTCCGCTCGGGGTCCCACCGGCCGGTGTCCGGATAGGCCCAGCGGCGGACCGTCTCGGGGTTCCGGTCGTCGAAGATGCCCTGAACCATCCGCGAGTTGAGCAGCAAACCTTGGATTTTCCGCTCGCGCCAGGTCCGGCCCGCGTACGTCGGCCGCCCGTTCAGGTGAAACTCGTCACCCACGATGGACACGGTCGTCTGGCGTGAACCGCCTGGGCTGGAGCCGGGCTCGCCGCCCAGCAGGCTGGCAGTCAGAGCCAGGGCGGAGCAAAGGAACAGACTGGGACTGGAGCTGAGCCAGAGGAGTGAGCAGCCAGGTTTCATGCGGATGGCAAGGCCAACGTAACGCCGGGACGGAAGGACTGGCAAGCTCAGGCTTCCGTGCGAGCCGATCCCGGAATGGGTGCCTGGGTGATCCCTGGCGGAATCGGCAGCGGAAGAACGCCAGCTCAGGCTTGCCTTTGCCGGCGTTTCCGCAGATGAAAGAACCCGTGCAAACCAGTCCTTCCGCTTCTGCCTCTTGCCTTCGCCTGGCTTCATCTCCGACCAAACCAATGACCCGGCGCCGTTTCCTGTGCGGCACGGCCGTGGCTGGAGGCATGATCTTCGTGCCCAAGTCTTCGCGTGCCGCCGGGGCCGCCGACTTCGATTTCCCGCTCGAAGACCTCCATGTTCACCTCGACAACAGCACTCTCGACAAAGTCCTGCCGCTGGCGAAGGAGCGCGGCGTGAAATTCGGGATCGTCGAGCACGCCGGCACTAAGGAGAACCAGTACCCGATCGTGCTCAGCACCGACGCGGAGCTGAAGGCCCACCTCGCCATGCTTGAAGGCCGACCAGTGTACAAAGGCATCCAGGCCGAGTGGACCGATTGGATGGGCTGTTTCTCGCGCGACGCGCTCGCCCAGCTTGACTTCATTCTCACCGACACGATGACGTTCCCGGGCCAGGACGGTCAGCGCGTGAAGCTCTGGCTCGAAGGCGCCGAAGCCAAGGTAGGCCTCACCGACAAGGAAGCGTTCATGGATCGGTATGTGGATTGGCACGTCGAGATCATCTCGAAGCAACCGATCGACCTGCTGGCGAACGTCTCCTGGCTGCCGGCGTCGATGGCCAACGACTACGAGAAGTACTGGACCGAGGCACGGGTCAAACGAGTGCTCGATGCCGTCCTCAAGTTCGGCGTGGCCCTCGAGATCAGCGCCAGCTTCAAGCTGCCCCGGCTCGCGTTCCTCCAGCAGGCCAAAGCCGCCGGCGTGAAGTTCTGCCTCGGCTCCAACGGCCGCTATCCGAACATGGGCAAGTTGGACTACAGCCTGGAAATGGCGCGGACGCTGGGCCTGAAGAAAGCCGATCTGTTCACGCCCGCTCCGAAAGGGCAACGGGCCGTGGAGCGACGCAAGTTCTGAGCCGGGAGCTGCCCTTGGTGAGGGGGCGAACCGATGAAGTCCGCCAGACAACTGCTGGGTAGGTTGTGCGGGTGCAAACCCTTGGTGGTGGCCGTGGCTGTGCTGGCGGGCGTGGCGGTCTATTATGCGTCGGTGCCGTTGACGGGGTTCGTGTTGCTAGACCTGACTGGGGTCTCGTTGGCTATGGATCGTCTGGACGGTTTGCTACTGTTCGTGGCGGCGATATTGCTGTCGGTGATCTTTGCCGTGCTGACGGCTTTGTGGATCACCCGCATTGCACGCACTCAGGCATCCCGGAACCGTGAGGACCAAGGCGAAGGTTCACCGCCGCCCCAGCAGGGAGGGCGTGCCGCCCGTAAACCGAAGAGGAGAAAGCGATGGCGGTTCGTCTTTCGCGTCGCGGATCAACTTTGGACTCGCGGGAGGCATGTGACCGCTCCATCCTCGCACCATAGACCATGAGCACGCTTCGTCCCTTGCTCCTTCTCGCCTGGGCTCCCATCGTCCTTCTTGTGATTGGACGAGCCGGAATTTCGCCCGCCCCCACTCCGCCGATTCCGTCCCGCCAAGTCCACCTCGACTTCCACACGTCCGAACACATCCCCGACGTGGGCAGCCGGTTCAACAAGGAGAACTGGCAACAGGCCCTGAAGCTCGGCCACGTGAACTGGATCAACATCTTCGCCAAGTGCCATCACGGCTGGAGCTATTACCCGACGAAGATCGGCCGCCAACACCCGACGCTCAAGATTGACCTGATGGGCGAGCAGATCGCTGCCTGCCACGAGATCGGTGTCCGCTGTCCGCTCTACTTCACCGTGGGCTGGTCCGCCTGGGAAGCCGAGGCGCATCCCGAGTGGCGCGTGGTGAAGAAGGACGGCTCGTTCGCGGCCCGCAGCGTGGATTTCAACGCCAAGCCGGAGGACCGCCGCCCGGAAACCTCCTGGATCTTCCTTTGCCCGTCGGGCGACTACCTGAGCCTCATCCTGCGTCAAACGGAGGAGATCTGTCAGCGCTACCCGGTGGATGGCTTCTTCTACGACATCGACAACGTGAGCCCGCCTTGTTACTGCAAAAACTGCGGCGCCGGCATGGCCGCCGAGGGCGTGAACGTGGAAGACGATGACGCGGTGGCTGCCTACAACGCGCGGAACTGGAAGAAATTCTTCGCCGCCGCCAGGCAGGTCATCTCGAAGCACCACCCAAACGCCACGGTATTCTTCAACGGCACGACCAAACTCCTGCCGCATTGCACCAACTACGAAATGTGGGCGGACAACACCCAGCAGGAGCTCGAGGACCTGCCGACGACGTGGGGTGGCTACGACAAGTTCCCGCTCCGCTCGAAGTTCTTCCACAACACCGGCAGGCCGGTGTTCGCCATGAGCGGGAAGTTCCACACGAGCTGGGGCGAGTTCGGCGGGTTCAAGCACCCCGAGGCGATGCGCTACGAAGCGGCGGCCATGATCGCCTTCGGCGCGAGCTGCAACTTCGGCGACCAGATGCACCCTTCCGGCGAACTGGACCTCGAGACCTACCGCCGCATCGGTCACGCCTACGCCTATGTCGAGCAGATCGAAGCTTATGGCGTCGGCGGTCGTCCCGTCTCGCGCCTCGGTCTGTGGCGCACCGACTCGATGTTCGACGATGAAGGCGTGTCGAACATGCTCATGGAATTGCACCAAGACTACGCGGTGGTTGAGCGCGACCAGGACCTGGCGAAATACGATGTCATCGTGATGACTGGCTCGGCAGGTTTGACCGAGGCGCGGGCGGCCCGGCTCGGCGAGTTCGTCAAACAAGGGGGCGGCCTTCTGGTGCTGGGCAAGAGCGCGCTCGGCAAGGACCAACAGAGCTTTCTGCTCGACGTGGGCGCCACGTATCTTGGTCCGGCGAACTACGACCTCGATTACCTCGTGGTTGGCGACAAGTTCCGCCAGGCGGATCCTCCAACCGATCGGGGTTCGGCAGGGGGACGAGGTTCCGCGTTCCGTGCTCCGCGTTCCGCGCTGGTGGCCAGCCCCATCCTGACCTATCAGGCCGCGATCCGGGTGCAACCCCGCGAAGATGCCGAAGTGCTAGCGACGATCCGTGAGCCGTACTTCGACCGTACCTACGCCAGCTACTGTTCGCACCAGAATACGCCATATCGATTGGAGCCGGCGTCGCATCCGGGCGCATTGCGGAAAGGGCGAGTGGTCTTCCTGCCCCACTCGCTGGGGTACCTGTATTACACCAACGGGGCGCAGCTCCACCGGCAGTTCTTCGCCAACGCCCTGCGCCTCATCTACGATCGCCCCATGGTGAGCACGGCGCTGCCCACCGCCGGCCGCGTGAGTCTGCTGCACCAGCCGCAACAGCGCCGCTACGTGGCCCATCTGCTCTACGGCCCGCCGATCCAGCGCGGTCGCGCCCAAGTGATCGAGGACTTGCCCACGCTCGACAACGTGCCGGTCGAGGTGCGCCTGCCGGAGAAGGTCCGGGACGTCTATCTCGTGCCCGGCAAACGCAAGCTGAAGCCGACGCGCCGCGACGACGTGGTGCGCGTTGTGGTTCCGAGCTTCAACTGCCACGTCGCCGTCGTGTTCGAGTACTAAAGCTACTGAAGATCGCCCTTGCGGAGCCGCGGGCTTTTTCGGAGCATCCCGCCGATACCGGACCGGGCGGACGCTGGGTAAGCTCAAGCAAGAACGGGCTTCTACCAGCCGGCCGGCTGCATCGTGACCTGAAGAGAACAACCGTATGAGCACCAAACCAGATCGAGCCGCATGGCTCAAGGGCGGCATGGCCGCCTGCAGTCCGCCGCCCGAGAAGCAAGCTCAACCACGACGGCTCGTCCTGCTGGGCGCCCCGGGTGTAGGCAAAGGCACCCAGGCCGAATTGCTCTCCCAGCGGCTCGGCGCCTGCCAACTCTCCACCGGCGACGTGTTCCGTGCCGCCAAGTCGCTGGAACCTTGCCAGCGCACCCCGGCGTTGAGCGCGGCGCTGGACTTCATGCGACAGGGCAAGCTGGTGCCCGATGAAACCGTGTTGGACATGGTCCGTGAGCGTGTCGGCTGTCTGCGTTGCGAAGGCGGCTTTCTGCTCGACGGCTTTCCCCGCACCGTCGCCCAGGCCGAGGCGCTGGAGCAGTTGCTGCAACAAGAGAAGCTCCGGTTGGATGCCGTGCTGAGCTACGACCTGCCGATCGAGAAGATCGTGTCGCGGCTGAGCGGGCGCCGCACCTGCGCCCAGTGTAAGGCCGTTTATCACGTCGAAACCCGCCCGCCGAAGAAACCGGGCGTGTGCGACCAGTGCGGCGGCAGTCTGATCCAGCGCGAGGACGATCGCCCCGAATCGGTGCGCGTCCGGATGGACGCCTACGAGAAGAGCACGTCGCCGCTGGCGGACTACTATCGCCAGCGGAACCTGCTGGTCAGCATCTCGGCCGAAGGCACGCCCGAGGAGATCTTCCAGCGCACGCTGAAGGCGTTGGACGGAAAATCGCCGGTGCGCTGACGGGCGGCCTCGGTGCCCAAGGTCCGCCCTCCGCGGGCCGGCAATCGCAGCCCGGCCTCCGACCGATTCGGCAAGCTGCGGGAGACTCAAGCGCGAACCCAGGGCGATTCCTTGGGATCACGCCGTCATTATCCTGGCGACGCGGCATCGGTTCCTTGGGTTCGACCTGCTAATGCAGCAAAAAGGTTGCTGCTTTTCCGAACCGCTTTGCTACTGTCCGCGCCGCTTTATCCTGAGATGAAGATCTGCATCCCCAAAGAAGTTTACCCCGGTGAAACGCGGGTCGCCCTGGTCCCGGATCACGTGGCCAAACTGGTCAAGCGTGGCGCCCAGATTGAAATCGAGGCCGGCCTGGGCCTGTCAGCCGGACACGCCGACGCCGCCTACGTCGCCACCGGGGCCACGGTGGCGGCCAATCGTCAGGCGTTGCTGTCCTCAGCCGATCTGCTCTTGCGCCTGCGCAAGCCGCCGGCGGAGGAGCTCGCCCAGCTCAAGCCGGGCTGCATTCACGTCAGCTATCTCGACCCCTTCAACGAGGGCGATTTGGTGCGCAAGCTGGCCGCGCAGAAGATCAGCGCGATCAGCCTGGAAATGGTGCCGCGCATCACCCGCGCGCAGAAGATGGACGTGCTGTCGTCCCAGGCAAACCTGGCCGGCTACGTCGCGGTCGTGCTGGGCGCGCATCATTGCCGGAAGATTTTTCCCATGATGATGACGGCCGCGGGCACGATCACCGCCGCGCGGGTGTTCATCATCGGCGCGGGCGTGGCGGGCTTGCAGGCCATCGCCACCGCGCGCCGGCTGGGCGCCCGAGTCTCCGCGTTCGACACCCGGCCCGTCGTCGAAGAGCAGGTCAAGTCGCTCGGGGCAATGTTCGTCAAGATCGACCTCGGCGAGACCGGCCAGACCAAGGACGGCTACGCCAAGGCGCTGACGGACGAGCAATTGGCGAAACAGCGCGCGGGCTTGAAGAAGGTCTGCGCGGAGTCGGACGTGGTCATCACCACGGCCCAGGTGTTTGGCCGCAAGGCGCCGATCATCGTCACCCAGGAGATGCTGGACGCGATGAAGGCGGGCAGTGTGGTGGTGGATTGCGCGGTCGAGGGCGGCGGCAACGTCGAGGGCGCGCCGGCGAACCAGATCACCGACCGCAAGGGCGTCACGCTGGTCGCGTTGGCCAACCTGCCCGGCCAGGTGCCGATCCACGCCAGCCAGGTCTTCTCTGGCAACCTGACCGCTCTGGTCGAGGAGTTCTGGGACAAGGACGGCAAGCAGTTCATCCTCAAACTCGACGACGAGATCGTCAAGGGCTGCCTCATCACCCACAATGGCGAGGTTTGCCATCCTGACATCAAGGCGCGGCTGGCGAAGCCCTGACGTGCCTGACCTTCTCACGCGTTCCACCTTTTTCTGAGAACCCTATGAAACTCATTCGCCTGAAAGGCGGTGCCCTCGCGGGTGCGGCGCTGGCGGCTGGCGTCCTGACGGGCGTGGCGGCCGAAGCGCCCGAAGTTGTGCACCCGGCCGGGAAGACCTCCACCGAATACATCGCCACGCTCTTCGTGTTCATGCTGGCCACCTTCGTCGGTCTGGACGTGATCCGCCGAGTGTCGCGCCTGCTCCACACGCCGTTGATGTCGCTCACCAACGCCATTTCGGCCATCGCCGTCGTGGGGTCGCTCCTCATCGCCGGCCAGCAGCACGGCACCGGAGACTGGAACTGGATCAACCTCCTGGGGCTGATCGCGATCGTGGCCTCGGTCACCAACATCGTCAGCGGCTTCCTCATCACGGACCGCATGCTCAAGATGTTCAAGAAGCGGGAGGTGAAGAAGTCATGAACGAGACGCTGATCCAGATGGCGTATCTGATCGCCACCGGACTGTTCGTCTTCTCGCTGAAGTGGATGAACGGTCCGGAGACGGCCCGCCGCGGCGTGCTCGCAGGCGTTGCGGCCATGGCCGTGGCCGTCGGCGGCACCTTGCTCAATCCCGGCATTCTCGTCTCCAACTACAAGTGGATCGCGCTCGCAGTCCTCGCCGGCACGGTCATTGGTGTGCCGCTGTCGTGGGTGCCTTTGACCGCGGTCCCGCAGCGAACCGCGCTCTCGCACGCCTTCGGCGGCCTGGCCGCGGGCCTGGTGGGCGTGGCGGAGTTCTACGTCAAGTTCAGCGAAGGTGGCAAAGGTCTGGGCCGCTTCGAGGTGGGCGCGCTGTGCGCCGAGGTGCTGCTGGGGTTCCTCACCTTCACCGGGAGCTTGATGGCCGCCGGCAAGCTGCAGGAAGTGAAATTCATCCCGTCGCGCCCGGTCACCTACCGGGGCCAAAACCTCATCAATCTCTCCCTGCTGGGCGTCGCGGTGATTTGCTGCGTGCTCCTGGTGGTGGACGGGGCGCGGTTCGCGCATCTGTTCCCGGTGGTGATCGTGCTGGCGCTGCTCTTCGGCGTGCTGCTCATCATCCCGATCGGCGGCGCGGACATGCCCACCGTGATCTCCCTGCTCAACGCCTACGCGGGCCTTTCCGCCGTGGCGATGGGCTTCGTGATGGACAACAAGCTCCTCATCACGGCCGGAGCGCTCGACGGCTCGTCGGGCCTGATCCTCTCGATCATCATGTGCAAGGCCATGAACCGGAGCTTCGCGAACGTGCTCTTCGGCGCCTTCGGCCAGGTGCAGGCCGCGGGCGGCGAAGCCGAGAAGCGCACCGCCAAGAGCTGCACGCCCAAGGACGCCGCCGAGATCATGGAGAATGCCAACCTGGTGGTCATCGTGCCCGGTTACGGCATGGCCGTGGCCCAGGCGCAGCACCGCGTGCGCGAAATCTACGACGAGCTGACCGAGCGGGGCATCAGCGTGAAATTCGCCATCCACCCGGTCGCCGGCCGTATGCCCGGCCACATGAACGTGCTGCTGGCCGAAGCGGAGATCCCCTACGAAGACCTGGTCGAGATGGATGAGATCAATCCCGAGATGCCGCAGTGCGACGTGTGCCTGGTGATCGGCGCGAACGACGTGGTGAACCCCGCCGCGCGCAGTAATCCCAAGTGCCCGATCTACGGCATGCCGATCATCGACGCCGACAAGGCGAAGACCGTGCTGGCGATCAAGCGCAGCATGAACCCGGGCTTCGCCGGCATCGAAAACGAGCTCTACTTCGCGGACAAGACCCTGATGGTGTTCGGCGACGCCAAGGCCGTCACGGGCGAGATGGCCAAGCACCTCGCCGGCGAGGGCGAGGGTGGGCACCGAACCGTTGGCTAACGCAGGCCGGGCTCATTCACCCGAGGCGGAGGCGCGGGCGGTTCGCTCCCAGAAGCCGGTCATGGACTTGGTCTGCCGGATCGGCAGCAGGACGACGAACGTGGCGCCCTTCCCGGGTTGCGAGATGGCCGTGATCTCGCCGCCGTGGCGCAGGACGATCTTGCGGCAGATGGCCAACCCCACCCCGGTCCCCTCGTAGATGCCCCGCCCGTGGAGCCGCTGGAAGACGACAAAAATCTTGTCCACGTATTTCTCGTCGAACCCGATGCCATTGTCCTCGACGTAAAGGAGACAGAAAGGGTTCTTGGGGCTGATGCTGAAGTCGCGCACCGGCAGCTTGGGCAGTTTGACCTCCGCCGGATCGGTCACCGTCCGGCTCCAGATCTTCACCTCTGGCCGGACATCTTTGCGCCGGAACTTGAGCGCGTTGCCGATGAGGTTCTGCATCAATTGCCGCATTTGCGTGGCATCGGCATCCACCGTGGGCAACGGCTCGACCGTGACCTTGGCCTGGATCTCCTCGGTCGTCAGCTCCAGATCCGAGAGCACGTGCTGGACAGTCTCATTGAGGTCCACCGTGACGAACGGATTGGCCCGGGTGGTGACGCGCGAATAGCTCAGCAGGTCCTCGATGAGGATCTGCATCCGGCGCGCGGCTTCCTGCATCCGCTGAAGGTAGTCGCGCCCTTCGTCGCTGAGCGTGTCCGCGCAGCGGGTTTTGAGGCGGTCGCCGAAGGCCTGCACCTTGCGGAGAGGTTCCTGCAGGTCGTGCGAGGCCACATAAGCGAAGTCCTGCAGTTCACGGTTGTTCTGTTCCAGGCGGCCGGCAAAGCGCCGGAGCCGCTCTTCCGCCTCCTTGCGTTCCGTGATGTCCTCGGAAATGCCCACCAAGTATTGCGGACGCCCCTGCTCGTCCTGGATCGGGATCTTCTGGGTGTGCAGAACGCGCGTCCCTTTCTCCCGGCTCTCGAGCGGTTCCTCCGGGATGTCCACCAGTTTGCCCCCCTCGAGGGCCTCACGGTCACGGGCGCTGTAGGCGGCGGCGATGTCCGGCGGGTGGAAGTCGCTGTCCGACTTGCCCAGGAACACCTCACGCGGATAGCCGGTCAGCTCTTCCCCGGCCTTGTTGATCAGCACGAAGCGCAGTTGCGGGTCCTTGATGAAGACCATGATCGGCAGGTTCTCGATGACAGAGTTGAGGAACGTCTGGGAGCGCCGCAGCTCCTCCTCAGCGCGCTTGAGGCCCGTGATGTCGCGCGAGATGCCGAACGTGCCGACGATCCTCCCCTCCTTGTCGCGGTGCGGCATCTTGGTGCTGGTCACCCAGGTCACCCGGCCATCCGCCCAAGTTTCCTTCTCCACCTTGCCGATGATCGGCTCGCCCGTCTCCATGATCCGTTTCTCGTCTTCGTAGGCGGGGCGCGCATGTTCCTCGGTGAACAGGTCGAAATCCGTCCTGCCCAGGAGTTCGATCGGACTCTGCTTGCCCACGATTTTGGCGAACTCGCTGCTGCACCGCACGAACCGGGACTGGCTGTCCTTGAAATAAACACGGTCCGGCACGGATTCCAGTAGCACGCGCAGGAGGTCGCGCTCCCGCTCCAGCGCCTCCTCGGTGCGGCGGCGATAGGTGATATCCGTGAACATGCCCATCAGGCCGATCACCTCGCCGTCATCGCGGACGACCGGCGATTTGACGACCTCGACAATCCGGCGTTCGCCGCCCACCTGATTCGCCTCTTCGAGCTTCTCGGTCTTCCCGCGCGCCATGATCCGTTGGTCGTCGGCGCGATACTTCGCCGCCAGGTCAGGTGGAAAGAAGTCAAAGTCGTTCTTGCCCACCAACTCCTCCGGGGTCAGGCCCAGATCCGACGCGAACGTCTTGTTGACGAACGCGAACGCCGAATGGCGATCCTTGAAGAACACCCGCGGCGGGATGTTGTCCACGAGCGTCCGCAAACGGGTCTGCAGGTCCACCAGCAACTGGTCCAACGGCTGGCCGCGGTCGGGCGAAGCGCGATTGGGCCCCGTTTCGTTCTGACTGTCTGGACCGTTACCAGCAGCAGCGGCCTGGTTGGCGGCGGAGGGTTTCGAATCTTCAGCGTTCATCGAATGTTCTTCGTAGGTCTGCCCGTTATGGGACCGCTCGGTGCGTTCTGCGGGACCAGCCGGCACACGATCTCACTCAGAGTCATGTCGGACACTTGGCGACGGACTCTAGGCGAAAGCTGATCTCTCTGCAACGACTACCTCCGACACTGCCGCGAGGATTCTGTTTGACCGTCTTTGCCCGCGGTTCTTAGCCTCACGGGATGGAAGACCTGTCGGTCCAGCCGAACCCGTGGATGATCCTGCCGTTCGGGGTCCTGCTGGCCACGATCGCCCTGGCGCCCTTGTTGGCCGCGGACTGGTGGTCCCGGCACTACCCGAAAGTGGCGCTCAGCCTGGCGGCGATCACGCTGACCTATTACGGCTTCTTCCTGCCGTCGGCGGCGCGCACTACGATGGCCCACACCGCCCATGAGTACCTCAGCTTCATCGCGTTGATCGGGTCGCTCTTTGTGGTGTCGGGGGGCATCCACCTCTCCGTGAAAGGAGAAGCCACCCCGTGGGCGAACACCGTGTTCCTGTTCATCGGAGCGGTCATTGCCAACGTGCTGGGCACGACGGGCGCCTCGATGCTGTTGATCCGCCCGTGGCTGCGGATGAACAAGTATCGCATCACGGCGCACCACGTGGTGTTTTTCATTTTCATCGTGTCCAACGTGGGCGGCTGTCTGACCCCGATCGGCGATCCGCCGCTGTTCCTGGGCTACCTCAAGGGCATCCCCTTCTGGTGGGTGGCGGAACATTGCTGGCCGATGTGGGCCGTGGCGTTGGGCCTGTTGCTGCTGATTTTCTACGGGGTGGACCAGCGCAACTATCGCCGCGCCCCGAAGGAGGTTCGCGCGCGGTTGGCCGAACCCCACGATCAGTGGCGCTTCGAGGGACTGGGCAACCTCGCCTTTCTGGCGGTGATCCTGGGGGCGGTGTTCATCGAAGACCCGCCGTTTCTGCGTGAAGGGATCATGCTGGCGGCGTCGCTCGGCTCCTATTTCACCACGCGCAAGCCCATCCATGAGGCCAATCACTTCAATTTCCATCCCATCCAGGAGGTGGCCATCCTGTTCATCGGCATCTTCGCCACCATGATGCCGGCGCTCGACTGGCTCCAACTCCACGCCGGCAAACTGGGCGATCCGACCACGGGCTTCTTCTACTGGACCACCGGCTCGCTCTCCAGCGTGCTCGACAACGCACCCACCTACCTTAGTTTCCTGAAGGCGGTCTTCGGGGCGTTCATTCATCCCGAGACAATCCAGCAAGTGCAGCAACTCGTGCAGAATGGCGGCGTGGACCTCGCGCAAGCCAGCGAGCCGGCGCAGCAGACTTTCGCGGCGCTGCAGAAATACCACGCGAACCATCTGGCGGCGCACCGGGTCGGCCTGGAAGAGATTGAAGTGGCGTTCCTGATCGGGAACGTGCAGTTCAACAACTACCTCCTGGCCATCAGCACCGGGGCGGTCTTCTTTGGCGCCAACACCTACATCGGCAATGGACCCAACTTCATGGTCAAGGCGATCGCCGACCAGCAGAAGGTCCACACCCCCACGTTCCTCGGCTACGTGTTCCGCTACACCCTCCCCATCATGGTGCCGGTGCTGGCGGTGGTGTGGTGGGTGTTCTTCCGGTAGGGCGGGGCGTCCCTGCCCAGCCGACCCTCGCATCGCCGATCCGCAAGCGGCTCACCGGGGACGGTTCGCCCTACCCATTGTGTGGTGGGTGTTCTTCCGGTAGGGCGGGGCGTCCCTGCCCAGCCGACCCTCGCATCGCCGATCCGCAAGCGACCCACCGGCGACGGTTCGCCCTACCCGTTT
>Ga0315274_10010171_pt1 | contig 13547 bp, 12 predicted proteins | sample YL17G02_20_MG_FD_203700 | JGI IMG/M metagenome (GOLD analysis project Ga0315274, IMG submission 203700) | Sediment microbial communities from Yellowstone Lake, YNP, Wyoming, USA - YL17G02_20 | ecosystem: Environmental > Aquatic > Freshwater > Lake > Sediment | place: USA: Wyoming | collected...
CAGAGATGAGAAACGAGAAATGAGCACCGAGTTCAGAAAACGCATCCAGCAATCCATCAACAATCAGATTCTACAACTCGCACTGGACGCCAACGCCGAACGCCGAAAAAAGGGATGCCTGGCTGCTTTCGCCCTCATCCCCGATTACCAGGAACGCCGCGCCCGCGCCCACGCCATCAAAGCCGACGTGATCGCTCATCTCGACAAGTATCTGGCGCAGTTCATCGCCAACGTGGAGAAGAACGGCATCCTCGTCCACCACGCCAAAGACGCAGGCGAAGCCATCCGCATCTTTTTGGAAATTGCCCGTTCTGTAGATGCGAAGGTAGGGGCAATGCATGCGTCGCCCCTACTCGTGGCAAAATCGAAGTCCATGGTCAGCGAGGAAATCAATTTCAACCACGCCCTCGAAGCAGCGGGGATTCGCGTCGTTGAGACCGACCTGGGCGAGTACATCGTCCAGTTACGCGGGGAGAGGCCCAGCCACATCATCACCCCCGCTGTCCACCTGCGAAGGCAGGAAGTAGGGCAACTGTTCGCCGAGAAACTAGGCATCCCCTACACTGAAGATATTCCCACGCTCACCAACACCGCCCGCAGAGTTCTGCGCGACGTTTTTCTTATGGCCGACATTGGTGTTTCCGGCGTCAACTTCGGCGTGGCCGAGACCGGCACCCTTTGCATTGTTACCAACGAGGGCAACGGGCGCATGGTTACCACCCTCCCGCCCATCCACGTGGCGCTGATGGGCATCGAGCGACTCGTCCCCACCTTGGATGATCTGGCGCTTTTCCTCTCGCTCCTGCCGCGCTCGGCCACCGGGCAGAAACTGAGCGTCTACACCAGCCTGATCCACTCACCCAAACGTCTCACCGACCCAGATGGCCCCCTCGAACGCCACCTCATCCTCGTGGACAACGGTCGCTCTACGCTCCTTGCTTCCCCGCTCTGTGAAGCCCTTTACTGCATCCGCTGCGGCGCGTGCCTGAACGCCTGTCCGGTCTTCCGTGAGATCGGCGGGCACGCCTATGTTGGCAATGACGGCTCGATCGCGCCCTACCCCGGCCCGATCGGTTCAGTCATCTCGCCGGGACTGTTCGGCTGCGAAAACTACGGCCAGCTGGCGCAGGCCTCGTCCCTGTGCGGCGCGTGCAAGGAAGCCTGCCCGGTGGACATTGACCTACCGGGGATGCTGTTGCGTGTTCGTTCCGGTCTCTCACCACAACCCCCAGAGAACGGGGGCAGGCGGACACAAAGGCTTGCCCTGCCTGCCCTGCCTGCACCTGTGGCGCAGGCACAGGTGGCGGTCAGGCCAGGGAGCGAAGCCGAAGGGAGCACAAAGGAAGGAGTTGGGATTCCTTTTGCCGTTAAATTTGTATTGAAAGCCTTCCGCCTCGTTGCCGGGACTCCGGGTCTGTTCGCCGTTTTCCAGAGTCTGGGTGGCATCCTCAGCCGAGTCTACAGCCCCCGCCGCGCTTACATGCGCATCCCAATCTGGACAGGCTGGTGCTACAGCAAAGATTTTCCGCGCCTGGCGGTGAGTCCTTTCCGGGCACGCTGGGGAAAGGTAAAACAGGTAATCAAGGGAACAGATAATCAGGGTAACAGGGCGGAAGGTAATCTGGCAAATAGGGGAACAGGATTTTCCGAATCCCTGGTCACTCAATTCACATCCGAACTCACTGCTCTGCAGGGCAAGGTCTCCCTGCTCGCAGAAAAAGACCTGCCCGCCAGGCTAACGGACTTCTTGAAATCCAAAGATATTGGCCGCGTTTACGTGGACGATGTGGGCGCTAAATATGTGACGGACATTCCGCTCGTCCGCGTTCCTGATCCTGCCGTCCGTTGCGGCGTGACTGGCGCGCTGGCCGGCATCGCCGAGAGCGGGTCGCTGGTGCTCGTCAGCGGAGCGGGGCAATCGCTGACCGCCTCGCTGCTGCCGGAGATCCACGTGGCCGTGCTGAAAACGTCCCGGGTGGTGCCCACCGTTGTAGACGCGCTGGGCCGGTCTGAGGTCCGAAACGCCGCCGCCGGGGTCATCGTCACCGGCCCCTCGCGCACTGGCGACATCGAAATGACACACACCATCGGCGTACATGGGCCGGGCGAGTTGCACGTCTTTTTGATTGACGATTCTGATTCCGTCTGATAAAATCATGTCCGCTCGGCGCAGACGGCTTCCTGCCGCCATGCGCCACACCGCTGGCACGAGCCCAGCGGTGTCACAAGCCCCCATCGTCTAGTGGCCCAGGACGGGGCCCTCTCAAGGCCCAAACAGCGGTTCGAGTCCGCTTGGGGGCATCCAAAAATCCACCGAAAAGGCGGATTTTTATTTTACCCGTCTCTGGTCAACCGCAGATTTTAATTTCTTCATCCTGACTTCATCTTTTCCTGCTACACTTATTTAATGCGCGTATTATTAGTTGAAGACGAACGTAAAATCTCCGCCTACGTCAAACGGGGCCTGGAAGAAGCCGGTTATGCTGTAGATACCGCCTACACTGGGCGCGAGGCGCTCGATTGGGCTGATTCTGCCGATTACGACCTGATTGTGCTCGACATCCTCCTGCCCGAACTGGACGGTCTCTCCGCCTGCCGCGAACTGCGCCGGCGCGGCGACCGCACTCCCGTATTGATGCTCACCGCCCGCGATACAGTGGACGACCGTGTCGCCGGCCTGGACGCCGGGGCGGATGATTACCTGGTTAAGCCCTTTGCCATAAAAGAACTGCTGGCTCGCCTGCGTGCCCTCACCCGCCGTTCGACGGATCAGCCAAAGTCGCCCATCCTGCAAGTCGCGGACTTGAGCCTGGACACGCGCAGCCGGACGGTGCGGCGCGGCGGTAAACGCATTGAACTGGCCGCCAAGGAATATGCTGTCCTGGAATGCCTGATGCGCGAACCGGGGCGCGTCCTGACCCGCACGATGATCGCTGAACACGTGTGGAACTACGACACCTTCAACCAGTCCAACGTAGTGGACGTTTACGTCCGCAACCTGCGGCGCAAGATTGACGATCCCTTTGACAAGAAACTCATCCGCACCCTGCGCGGCGCGGGCTATTCACTCTCAGACAATGAAACAGATTAAAACCCTCCGCGTGCGCTTTGCGCTCTGGACGACACTGCTGATCCTGGCCTTGCTGGTCGCTTTTAGCGCCTTCGTCTATTTCAACCTATCCAACAGCCTGACTGCAGCAGTGGATACCTCCCTTGTGGTCAGCGCCGCCCAGGCTACCGCCGGGCTGAACATCCAGAATGGACAGATCATCCTCCCTGAAGCCATCGACGCGGATGAGAGCGGGATCCAGGCTCTGAGTGAGCGCGGCCTGACCGTCATCGTGGTGGCGCAGAATGGCCGCGTGCTCCAGGCAGTTGGCCCCTATCGCGACGTTACAATCCCCGTCAATGGAACGCTATCCAGCAATCCGCAGGGGGCATACGTTACTCTGACCGACCGGGTGGAAGCAAACGACCAACTGCGTGCTTACATCCTGCCTGTGCTGGATAACGGACAGATCGCCGGTTGGGTGCAGGTCTTTCAAAGCCTGGGGCCGGTGCAGGATGCCCTTGACCGCCTGTTGACTGCCCTGCTGATCGGCGGTACAACACTATTGCTTTTTGCTGCGTTGGGCGGCTATCTTCTGTCTGCGCGTGCCTTGCGACCGATTGACCAAATCACCCAGACCGCCCAAAGAATTGCCGGCGGCGATGATCTTTCTGCCCGGCTGAACCTGCCCGATACCGGCGATGAAGTCAGCCGCCTGGCAGCCACCTTCGATGCCATGCTGGTGCGTCTTGATAATTCCTTCCGTCGCGAACGCCAGTTTACCGCAGATGCTTCCCACGAACTACGCACCCCGTTGGCAGCCATGCAAGCCATCCTGGGCGTCGTCCGGGAAGGGGAGCGGCCTGCCGGGGAATACCGCCAGGCGCTGGATGACCTGGCTGAAGAGACCAACCGTCTGCGCGGCCTGACCGAAGACTTGTTGCGCTTGGCGCGCAGTGAGGATAAAACGCTGATCATCGGCGAACGCGTGGCGCTCTCGGACTTGTTGACCGATGTGGCCGATTCGCTCCGTCCGCTGGCAGAGGCCAGGGGGCTGGCGCTGCGCGTCCAAGTTCCCGAAGGCCTCACCCTGACCGGCGACATGGACGCTCTCATCCGCCTGTTCGTCAACCTGCTGGACAATGCCATCAAGTACACCGAACATGGCGAAATCACGCTAGCAGCCCGCTCCGAAGCAGACGAGTTGATCGTGGAGGTAACGGACACCGGCATCGGCATCCCGCCGGAGCATTTGCCGCGCATCTTTGACCGTTTCTACCGCGTCGACCCAGCGCGTTCCGCAGGCGGGACCGGGCTGGGACTGGCGATCGCCCAACAGATTGCCCAGGCGCACGGTGGCTGGCTCGAGGTTCGCAGCGCTCCAGGAGCAGGAAGCACATTCACCATCCGTCTGCCCGTATGAAAATGTTTATCGTTTCGCTTCATGAGGGCTTCATTTCAACTTGCTAAAATGGGGATTGTAATGAGCAGAAAAGCTGCTCAAGATTGCAAGAGAAAAGGAGAAAAACACTATGAAGATCAATCGTTTTGTTGCCCTGGCTGTTATTGCCCTGCTGGTGGGGGGTACAATGGGCGCAGTGACCTATCGCGCCTATGCCCATGGGACTTCAGCACCGGCCGCGCAGTCGCAGGACTGCTCGCGGGATCAGGCCGATGGCACGGAATTGCAATCTGCCGGCCCTGATACCGACAATGTCGAATTGCAGTGCGGCGACCAGAGCGGTGTTGACACGGCAGAAACCATCGTCGCGGCAGACACCGATAACGTGAACGTCGAAGAGCAGGTCGGTGACCAGAGCGTTGTTGACACGGCAGAAACCATCGTCGCGGCGGACACCGATAACGTGAACGTCGAAGAGCAGGTCGGTGACCAGAACGCTGCGGATACCGAGGATGGTGCAGAAGTCGTCAGCCCGGACACCGACAATGTCGAGGAACAGGTTGGTGACCAGAATACCCCGGACACCGGCGAGGAAACCGAGATTGCTGGCGAGCAGGATGCTGCCCCGACCGGCACGCCTGCCATCACAGCCGAGGCTGCCCAGCAGACTGCTGAAGCCTACTTGAACGCTGGCACTGCCACCCAGGTCGAACTGGATGATGAAGATGGCGTGCTGGTCTACAGCGTCGAATTTGCCAATGGCACGGATGTCAAAGTGGATGCCATGACCGGCGCCGTGTTGGGGGTCGAAACCGGGCAAGATTAGCATCCAGCCTTTCTCTTATGCCCCTGGGCGTGCCAGGGGCATTTTCATAAGAAAGGAGAATTGACTATGTACAACCGAATCCGCATTCCCCTTTTGGTCGCCTTTACCATTGCTCTGGCGCTTGCCGCATGTGGAGGGCGAACACCCACCTCGCCTCCCCAAGTTGTTCTCCCAGTGGTGACAGAAGGCGTGTATGCACCGACGATTGACCCCGCCAATTTCGTCCAGGGGGTGGACAATCCTTACTTTCCGCTCATCCCTGGGACTGTCATGATTTACGAAGGAAGGACGGAAAAAGGCAATGAGCATGACGAGGTGGCTGTCTTAACCGAAACCAAAGTGATTATGGGGGTGATCTGCGTGGTAGTCCAGGATACCGTCACGGTGGACGGCAAGTTGGGAGAACAAACCCTCGACTGGTATGCTCAGGACAGACAGGGCAATGTCTGGTACTTCGGGGAAGATTCCAGGGAATATGCTGCTGACGGATCTGTGGCCAGTACCCAGGGTTCCTGGGAAGCCGGTGTAAATGGCGCTCAACCGGGAATCATCATGGAAGCCCACCCCGTCGCCAGTGATACGTATCGCCAGGAGTACGCCAAAGGCGGCGCGGAGGACATGGCCCAGGTGCTCAGCCTCAACGAAACGTCAACGGTTGCCACTGGTACATATACCAACCTGCTCACGACCTATGACTGGTCGGCACTGGACCCGACAGTGGTCGAGAAAAAATACTACGCCCCGGGGATCGGCTTTATCCTGACTCAGGCGGTTCAGGGAGGCGATTGGCATTTGGGCTTGGTTGTAATACAGCGCCCATAAACCATAAAGCTATCTCATGCCCCCATCGTTTCCTCTACGCCTCTGATTCCCAGGGGCGTTTTTGCTTCTGCAAACTTCACGTGGACTTCATCTTGCCCCGTTAGAATGGCTTCTACCGGTTCAATCTCAAGGAGACAAAATGTTCAACAAAACCCGTTCCACTCTCTTTATCATTTTCCTGCTCGCGCTTTCTCTGACGGCTTGCGGCGCTCAACCCGTCGCAAACGGGGAGAATGGCGGTGAAGGTGGCGTGGAAGCCGCACTCGTCACCTATTCCGACGCCGCCCAGGGTTTTTCCATTGGCTACCCCGGCCCCTGGACTCAGGATACCACCTTCACCAACGGCGTGAAATTTGTTGGCGGTGATGCTTGGCTGACGCTAACCTTCGTCACTCCACCCGCCGGTACGGACGTGATGACCTACGCCCAAAATGACGTGGCCGCCGTGACTGCCACTTTCTCCGGCTTCAAGAAGATTGACTTGAAGGCTTCCACCGAAGTCAAAGACGCCGTCATTCTTGGTTTTACCGCGGATGGCATCTCGGCTGTGACCGGCAAGTCCTTCACCGCCCATAACGAAATTTACTACATCCCGCTGGCGGATGGCCGCATCGCTGTCCTGACCGTGGTTGGCCCGGACAATCACTACGACCGCGAAGGTGTGCGCGACATTGCCCTGACGCTCAAAATCACAAAATAGCAATGGATGCCTTGACCTTGCACGACCTCTACAAAATCTACAAAGACGGCGACATCGAAACCGTCGCCTTGCGCGGTGCCAGCCTGACGGTGCAGCCCGGCGAGTTCGTCGCTATCACCGGGCGCTCCGGCGCAGGTAAAAGTACCCTGCTCAGTCTGATTGGCGGGCTGGCATTGCCCAGCGCGGGACAGGTCATTATCAGCGGTACAGACATCGCTAAACTGGACGAAGCCGGGCGCGCCGCTTTTCGACGCGAAAGCATCGGCATCGTCTATCAGGCTGACAATCTCATCCCCTTTCTGACCGCGCTCGAAAACGTCATGGTGCCTCTGCAACTGGCCGGTGAGAAAAACGCTGGCAGCCGCGCCCGCAACCTGCTAACCGAAGTCGGACTGTCCGAGCGTCTCAACCACAAGCCCGCCATGCTCTCCGGCGGGGAGCGCCAGCGCGTGGCGATTGCGATTGCGCTCGCCAACCAGCCCAAAATCCTGCTTGCCGACGAACTGACTGGCGAACTGGATTCGGCCACCGCCGATAAAGTGATGGAACTGCTCGACCGCCTGAACGCCGCTCACAACCTGACACTCATCATCGTCACGCACAACAAAAACGTGGCCGCCCGCGCTCGCCGCCAGGTGCATATCGCTGACGGCCAACTTTCCGAAAGCGAGGCCGTTCATGTCTGACATAGTCCCCGCAGGAGGCATTGCCCTGCAAACCAAAGCCCTGCGCCGCGAATACCGTGTGGGACGCGACACTGTCATCGCTCTCGGTGGTGTGGACATTGCCATCCAGCGTGGTGAATTCGTCGCCATCATGGGGCCCAGTGGATGCGGCAAGTCCACCTTGCTCAACCTGCTCGGCGGCCTCGATCAGCCCAGCACTGGCGAAGTTTTCCTTGATGGGCACAATCTGGCCGAATACGACGACGAGCAACTTGCTGCTCTGCGCCGTCAGAAACTCGGATTTATCTTTCAGCGCCACGACCTTTTCCACGTGCTGACCGTCCGCGAAAACGTGGAATTTCCGCTCCTGCTGGGGGACGTTTCACCTGTCGAGCGCCGCGCCTGCGCAGAGAAAATCCTGGCCCTTGTCGGTTTGGCCGACAAGGCCGAAGCCCTGCCCGATGAACTCTCCGGCGGACAGCAGCAGCGCGTGGGCATTGCCCGCGCATTGGCCAACCAGCCGCTTATCCTGCTGGCCGATGAACCCACCGGCAACCTGGATAGCGCCACCTCCGCTGAAGTTCTGGTCGCTCTAACTGATTTAACCCGCGCCTCGCACCTGACCCTGGTCATGGTGACCCATGACCCAGAAGTCGCCGCCCGCGCTGACCGTATCCTGCAATTGAAAGATGGACACCTCGTGACCGGAAATGGACGTGAGGAATGACTCTACCCTATGCCTGGCGGCTCGTGATGCGTAATCCGCGCCGCACCTTTACCTACCTCTTTGGTCTCGCCCTGTCGGTTGGGCTATTTTCTGGAATCCTGTTCTTTGTGGACGCCACCGCCCGCCAGATGACGACTCTCGCCCTCGCCCCGGTCAAACTGGACATGGTCGCCCACGCGACCAAACCGGATGTGAACGTGGCTGACACCATCTCCATCATCACTGCCCAGCGCGGCGTCCTCGCCGCCGAACCCGTCGCCGCCGCTGATTTCGCCTCTGCGATAAAAGTAGGCGGCGCGCAGGGCTCGCCCGCCGGACGGCTGTTTGCTATTTTGCCCTCGTATTTACACACCTTTGACGTGCTGCAAATCAGCGAAAGCAAGTTTGATCCCAACGGCGTGATGGTCAGTGAAGCCATGGCGATTGCCCAAAACCTGACGGTGGGCGATTCGCTGCAAATGACTTTCGCGGGAGTGGATCAGCCCATCGTTCTGCCCATCACCGGCATTGTCAACCTGGACAACGCCGACGCGCTCTTTGCCACTGCCACTGAAGCCGAAAATGCCATCGTCGCGGATGTGGCCTTCGTGGATTTCGGCTGGTTTCAATCCAACCTGCAAGCGCCGCTGGCTGTGTTAGCCGCTAATCCGCCGACCAATCTCGCTCCTGGCGAGATTATCTTTGATCCACAGGTGCACATCAAGATTGACCGCGCCCTCCTGCCTGCCGACCCGACTCTGGCCGCCCTGCACACCGACGCGCTGCGCCGCCAGGTGGAACGACAGTTTCCCGGGCAGCTCAAGGCGGTGGATAATCTCTCCGGCGCGTTGAAATTGGCCAAAGGCGACGTGCTTTCCGCAAAAATCCTGTTCATCTTCCTCGGCCTGCCCGGCGTAGCATTGGCAGCATATCTCTCCAAGCTCGCCGCCGAACTTTTCGCCGAAGCCCAACGCCGCGAAATCAGCCTGCTGCGCACGCGCGGCGCGACACCCGCACAAATTACCAGCATCGTCGCCGCATCCTCGGTTTTGCTGGCCGTTGGCGGATCCGCGCTGGGACTCGTGTTCGGGTTGGCTTTGTTACTTATCAGCGGCGGGAAAACTGTCACTGTTGATCTCAATCCATTTGCGTCCGGCTTCGACTGGGGCGCGTTCGCCAACTCGGCCTCCATCGCCTTTCTGGCAGGCCTCGTGCTGACCTTCCTGGCGGCCTTTCTTCCCACCTTCGGCGCGCTACGCCGCGAGATCACGCAAGAACGGCGTGTGGCGCGCCGCGTTGAAGCCGCACCGTTCTGGAAGCGCTCGTACCTGGATGTGATGGCAATCGCCGCAGCGGGGATCGTCCTGTTCGTGACGCAACTCAACGGCGGTTTCAAGCCGACTGGCAACGAAGGCCAGGCGGTCACGCTCTCGTTTTACATCTTCCTCGCGCCCTTCTTCGCCTGGGTCGGGCTGACCCTGCTCACCTTGCGGTTGGTCGAAGCCGGGCTTTCAAAGATGGGCGCGCGCCTGGCATCCTTCTTCCGTCGTATCTTTGGTGAAATTGGCGAAGTGGCGGGTAAATCGGTGGCGCGCCGTGCCGCCCGCATCAGTGCCGCGACCACCATCATCGCCCTGACGCTCTCCTTCGGCGTCAGCCTGTCGCTCTTCCAGCAGACCTATGCCAGTGAGAAGCAGCTCGACTCGCAGTACATCGTCGGCGCAGACATCCGCTTCACCCCGGCGCTGAATACGCCGCAAACAGCAGACTTTGCCGTCCAACTGCAAATCCTCGGTGTGCAGGGCGTCACTGCCGTCGCCCGCGACACGCAGGCATTGGTGGGTATGGAAAAAAATACCGTTTACGGCATTGATGTGGCCTCGTTTCGCCAGGTGGCCTATCTTCCGGATAGTTTCTTCGTGGATGGCGCTGCCCCGCAGACCCTTACCGCCATGCGTGACCGTACGACCAACTACGCTCCCGGCTCGGCCCGGCAGGTATTGGACGCGCTGGCGAACACTCCCAACGGCGTCATCATCTCGGTGGAACAGGCAGAGAAGTACAACATCCAGGTTGGCGACCCGGTACTGCTGCGGCTTTATAACCGCACTACCCGACAGTACGTCGACGTACAGACTCAGGCTGTAGGACTGTTCATCTACTTTCCCACTTCGGCGCAGGATTCAGACTTCATTCTCAACCGTGACTTTATGACACAGAGTTCCGGTAGCCCGGCAATGGACTACTTCCTGATTAACGCCGGTGGTAACTCGGCTACGACGACGAGTGTCGCCTCGGCGCTGGCAGCGCAGTACCAGAACGTTATGCCGGTGCGGATTCAAACCACCTTGAACGTCATCAAAACCGAGACCAGTTCGCTGACCTCGCTTAACCTGGGCGGGCTGGGGAGGATGGAAATGCTCTACACCGTGCTGGTCACTTCGCTGGGACTGGCGATCTTCCTGCTGGCAATGGTCAACGAACGCCAGCGCGAATTCGGCGCGATGCGCGCCCTGGGTGCGAACCTCGGCCACCTGCGGCGCTTCCTGTTCGCCGAAGCCGCCACCATCGGCGGGCTGAGCCTGGTCATCGGAGCAGTTGTCGGCGTGGCGCTGGCTTTCCTGCTGGTCATGCTCCTGGGGGTTATCTTCACCATCCCTGCCCACGGGTTGGCGCTCCCCGGGCTGGAACTGCTTGGCCTGGCGGCGCTGGTTATCTCCGGGATGACCACCAGTGCATTACTCAGCGCCCGCCGCCTGGCGTCGCTCAAGGTGGTGGAAGCGTTAAGAGAGTTGTAGAACGCCTCAGCACAAAGACCGATGAAACGGGCAGACCTGGCATGCAGGTCTGCCCGGTATTGTTTTCTGGTGGAATGGGTCGTTTACCTGATGAGGGAGAAGAACCCTCTCATCTTCATATTATCCGTATATACAGTTATCCGTATATACAGTACCTCCTTGGGGGCACTGTATGTACGGATAATATTTGTGCAAGAGGATCCCCGGAATCTACCGCGGATCCTTTTTTTATGCAGAGAACATGCAGATAGTTTCGAACGATCAGAGGTTCACATTTTTTTTGGGGGGGATTTACTCGAGCGTAAGGAAAAGTGGGGGTACAGCAACATTAAGTAATCCTGACAAACATTGATAATTCTCCTCTTTTGGTCCAGAAGCATTGCCTTTGCAACGATTCTTGTCCAAAACCTTGATTTTTTCTTGACGTACTACTTGATTTTCTTGCTGCGAATTTAATCGGCGCGGGGGTAAAGTATGCAGGTTTTCAAGAGGAGATTTATGACTGACCTTATTGTGTTTGCCCTGCTGATCGGTTTTTCCCTGCTCCTGTGGGGATTTCTGCGCCTGTGCGCCTGGCTGATGGAGAGCTGACATGAATGCACTCATCATACTGGCTGGCGTGATTGCGATGATATTGCTTATTTACCTGTTTGCTTCCCTGATCAAACCGGAGTGGTTCGGATGAACCTGTTCGGCTGGCTTCAATTCGCTTTCTATATCGTCGTCCTGCTGGCGCTGGTGAAACCACTCGGCCTCTATATGGCGCGTGTCTACCAGGGCGAGCGGACGTTCCTCGCCCCCGTCCTCGCGCCAGCGGAACGGCTGGTGTACCGTCTCGCTGGGGTCAAGCCCGATGAGGAGATGGGCTGGAAAACCTATGCGGTCGCGCTGTTATTGTTCAACCTGATTGGACTGCTGTTCTTGTACCTGCTCCTGCGCATCCAGAACTTCTTGCCGCTCAACCCGCAGGACCTCGGGCCTGTTTCGCCCGACCTGGCCTTCAACACCGCCGTCAGCTTTGCCACCAACACAAATTGGCAGAATTATGGCGGCGAAACGACGCTGAGTTATCTCTCCCAGATGCTCGGCCTGACAGTACAGAACTTCCTCTCGGCCGCTACGGGCATGGCCGTCTTGATCGCCCTCATCCGGGGGATTACCCGTCATACCACGGACAAACTCGGCAATTTCTGGGTGGATATGACCCGCTCCACGCTCTATATCCTCCTGCCGCTGGCGCTCGTCCTGGCGCTGGCGCTCGTCTCACAGGGCGTAGTGCAGACCTTCCAGCCGTACGCCATCACCCGGACTCTGGACCAGGCTGCGAGTCCAACAGTGCAGACGCTGCCGCTCGGGCCGGTGGCCTCGCAGGTTGCCATCAAACAGTTGGGGACAAACGGGGGTGGCTATTTTAATGTCAACTCAGCGCACCCGTTCGAGAATCCCACCCCGCTCTCCAACTTCCTGGAGATGCTCGCCATCCTGCTTATCCCGGCTGCGCTGACATACACCTTCGGCAAAATGGTCGGTGACACGCGCCAGGGCTGGGCCATCCTGGCAGCGATGACGCTGGTGCTGGTGGCAATGGCGGCAGTCGCTCTCTGGACAGAGTCGCAGGGCAACCCGGCCTTCGCCTCGCTGGGTATAGACCAGTCAGCGGGTAACATGGAAGGCAAGGAGGTGCGTTTCGGCGTCGTCAATTCGGCGCTGTGGGCCACGGTGACGACCGCCGCCTCCAACGGCTCGGTGAACGCCATGCATGATTCGTTCACGCCGCTCGGTGGGTTGGTGCCAATGTGGATGATGCAGTTGGGCGAGGTGATATTTGGCGGGGTCGGCTCCGGTCTGTACGGGATGCTAGCCTTCGTCATCATCGCCGTGTTCGTCGCCGGGCTGATGGTCGGGCGCACGCCGGAGTACCTGGGCAAGAAGATCGAAATCTACGAGATGAAAATGGCGGCGCTACTCATTCTGATCCCGGTCCTGACGGTGCTGTTCGGCACGGCCATCGCCTTGCTCGTCCCGGCCGGCCGGGCGGGGATTTTCAACGCCGGGCCGCAGGGCTTCAGCGAGGTGCTGTACGCCTTCTCGTCGGCGGGCAACAACAACGGTTCAGCCTTTGCCGGACTGGGCGCCAACAACCCGTTCTATAACACGACGCTGGGGATTGCCATGCTGATTGCCCGCTATGCCCTGATCGTGCCGGTGCTGGCCATGGCCGGGTCGCTGGCGCGCAAGAAGAAAGTCCCGGTTAGCGCCGGGACGCTGCCCACCCATACGCCGCTCTTCATCGGCTGGTTGATCGGTGTGATCGTCATCGTCGGGGCGCTCAGTTTCCTGCCCGCCCTGGCGCTGGGACCCATCGTCCAGCAGTTGCTGCTCGGCACTGGGAGGTTGTTCTAATGGCGACGAAGAAATCCCGGGCCGCCTCCTTGCGCGGACAGCTTTATCGCCGCGCTGTATTGGATGCCTTCAAGAAACTCAACCCGCGCCGCCAGGCGCGCAACCCGGTCATGTTTGTGACCGAGGTCGGCAGCCTGCTGACCACCCTCCTGTGGGTCCAGGCCCTGACCGGGAAA
>Ga0315274_10010173_pt1 | contig 13546 bp, 13 predicted proteins | sample YL17G02_20_MG_FD_203700 | JGI IMG/M metagenome (GOLD analysis project Ga0315274, IMG submission 203700) | Sediment microbial communities from Yellowstone Lake, YNP, Wyoming, USA - YL17G02_20 | ecosystem: Environmental > Aquatic > Freshwater > Lake > Sediment | place: USA: Wyoming | collected...
AACCTGCGGAGGCAAGTGCTCTTCATGCCGTGGATCATCATGGGTTATCACCTCTGCTCTTCCCCACAACTGAAGACCTCGATCAGGCTGGTGTGAAGTACAAATTCCTATAGACACTTTGGGATTCTTCTCCAGGAAATTGAACTTGGCAGTAAACTTCTCAGAGAAGATATTGACAGTCAGACCATCACTCCAGTAGGCGACTGGTGTGGCTCTCGATTCATTGTCTCTACAGGTACACAGTACGCAGAGACGATTATCTTTCAGAAATTGAGCTATTTCTTCTTTAATCTTTCCCATGTGAACAACCCCCTTTATCCCTGAAATAAAATCTCACGTGATTGTCTAATTCAAAGACCTTACTCCTGTTTAGGCCGTTTGGGCATATCGTCACTGAAGTCCATCTGGGCCATCATCTTTTTAAAGTTATTCTTTGTTTCAACTGTCTCAGTAATGATCTCTTTCTTCCTCAGGATCTCCACCTTCTCGCTCTCCTCAACGAATGAACAGTAGATGTTGAGATAATCTCCTATGATGTTCATTATTTGGGGAGCATGCTCGAGGGGGATGTTTCCGAATATCTTTCCGCTTGAAGAGAAGGCATCGAACTGTTTCATGATCGGGAAAATCTTGTAAATCTCCTCAGGAGTCTTGAGAACCATCCCAGGCAGGTCTTTATACTTGTCCCTCAGGTGTTTTAAAGGGGCATCGTATTTACCAAGGTATTCTGAATTTTTTGATAACGGAATCAAATCTGTGATCACATGGGCATACTTTCCCTTATGCACATCAACGTCGCAAGCGTAGATAGGTAGGGGAAGAGAATCAGCGGGCATGAGCAAGGTGACAAAGGAATTGCTGAGATCCAACTGCTCTCTATCTTTGAGGTTCCTAATTTCCACGTCAAATATCTTGGTCGCCATTAAGAATTCAAAAGGTTTTTTTGTATTTTCAGCAGGGACGTATCTCTTCGCACCTCCACCATCGCTCCTGGTGACACTTTTAAATTCAACCTCTTTGAACCCTCCAAATGCCTCCTGGAGTTTATCAAAGATCATCTGGCCGATATCGAAGTTATTGATGTCAACTTTCATTAGCGTTTCCTCCTCACTTCTTCTTTAGCTGTTCAATTCAAGCAAGAGGTTCTCCTCCCCTTAGAACCCCTTTATAGCTGGGAATCCCTGAATTCCCCTATTGATTCACTTCATATCAGCAAACTCTTCACCGAGGGGAGGAAATACCTTTATTGCATTGTATGGACACTCCAGTTCACAGGTATGGCATTCTATACACTTTTCAGGATTTGCCACACTTGCCTGCTTTTTCCTTCCTACTGTGGTCATTTCCAGGACTCCCATGGGACATTTCTCAACACATATTCCATCTCCAACACATGCATTTAAATCGATCTTTATTTCGCCCATACTCTACCTCCTCCTGAGCACATGGTTTATCCAGATTAATTTAGAAGAGTAATGTTAAACCTTTCCATGCCAGTTCTTTTCCCATCATTGCAGCAATGGGTGGTCCCCCTGGATCTTTCCGCCTCAGGACATCCCTCATCTTCGCCTTCCTCTTATTGACATACTCTTTATGCGCTGGGTCTTTTATTGGTTCGGCTTTTGCCACAATCTCATCCAGCCAGTACTTAAAGTAAGCCACAAGGCAATCTTGCGCTCTCTTTATTTTACTCCTCTGAGGATCGGCATCAGGCTTTCCTGATATCATATATGGGCTTGAGAGTGCTCGAAACCAGTTAATGGGGTTTGGCGGGGCATCCAGGAGGTCTGTGTACTGTTTGAAGACTGGTTCGATTCCATCCAGGTATTTCTCTCGATACCAGTCGTTCATAACAATATCGGTTAAGGGCATGAAGTCCGCTATGGTGTGGACGTGCTTTAAGCTCTCATCCCAATCGAGTGTAAGTACAGGAAAATCATAGTCATCCCTCGGCCATCCCATACATGCTCCCGCAACGAGAGCTTTTCTTATGACACTCCACCCAAAACTTATTTTTTCAATCTTTTCCGTACAGAAGTATCTACTCTCTCCGCGAATTATCATCGAGGAATCCATTCCCTTCATTTTTTCTTCTACTTCTTTCTTGTACTGAGCAATGTTGATTCCTGCAAATTCCTCCAGGGGTTGAAGCCCATAATCCTTTTGATTAAGAACCTCTAAATACGCCTTGGGAGGTGACATAGGTTGGAATCCCTCAAGAGCGGGGATATCCACATTCATCTCTATTTTTGGTTGTGCCATACCATTATTCTCCTTTCTTCAAATGGATAAAAAGTTACTAAATTTTTGCAATGGGTTTATAGGTTTCTTCACCTCCTTTCATTCATGAATCGCAAAGTGAGATGTATTCTCCTTCACGTCAGTTAGTTTAATCCGTGTATATCATAAGCTGTACGATGGATTCTTTACCCCTTCGTCTGTATCCACCTCAAAGGTGATAGAAGCCACGTAGGCAAATATCCAACACTTATCTTCATACTCCTTGGGAGCAGGGTAACCCCACTGGGCTTTCAGATGCCACACTGCCGGACGGGTAATAACAAAGCTCCCTGTTCCGTCCTCGTTCAGGGGAACGGCATCATACACAAAGTCATCAAAGCCAGGGGAATGTCCTTGATCCTGGGCATAGAAGGAAGCACCTGGATCGGTCAAAGGCTTTCCATGTCTTAAAACCGTAAAGTGAACAGTGTCACCTGCCCGGTACTCCATGGGATTTTTGTCCAGCATAATCTCCATCTCCTGTCCTATGGGTTTCAGAGCATCTCCATTCGGTTTCCCTACCGTCATGATTGCTTTCGTCCATTCCCAGTACTTCAGGGAGATGAGCATCTTTTCCACCGTCCCCATATCGAGGGTATCCAGCGGTTTAACGTAATGGTGCCACTTTCCTGCTGCCTTGTCCATAAAAATGGAATAATAACCCGTGGGAACATAGGAGGCTAAACGGTAGGTCCCCTCCTTTTCACAGAGGTAGGGAAAACACGGGAAAATCCCGATTTCTTTGTCAAATTCCTTATGGATCACGTTTCCATCAGGCTCGTAGATCTGGAACTCCTTGGCCCACTGCACATCCAAGAGGTAAACCGGATCATGGAGCGGCAGGTGGTGTCCCCAGCCGAAGAATATATGCGTTGGTCTCCCGGGAACGATGTTATATCCAATGGAGGACTGAATCCACAGGGTATGGCCGAGGAGAAAGGGAAAGAACAGCATTGAACAATCCCAAAGGGAGATATCCGATCTTTTCAGAAACAATATTCCTGCAATCACAATTCCCAAGAGTAACAATCTTTTATTTTTCATGAACTTCTCCTTTTACTTAGCACTATGCAATACTCTGAAAACCAACTTTTCTATTTCTTACTTTCATTCTCTCAATCAATTCTCACCTCCATTCACTGATTCAATTGCTAAACCTTACAATCTCCTGATACATCTCTTCATCGTAAATGAACTTAACGGTACCGTCATCCTCTATGGGTTTCCGAACCATGGGTGAGATGTGCACCCTTGCGACCCAGATCTTTAATCCTCTTCCTGACAGAGAATATCCAAACTGCCACCCCTATATTGGCAATCCCTTTCAAAATAAAGGGCATTCCATATCCTACCTTATCAAAAAGGAAACCTCCCACTTGGCCGAACAGTACCCCCCCTAATATCATTGCAGTATTGAGCCCCCCCAATGCAGTTCCAACCAAATGCTTGGGAGCAGAATCTGCAACTATCGCTTGGGCTGACAATCCACCTGCAAAGGCGATTCCACAGAAGATGATGACGAGCCATAAAGTTTTCGAAAAGGGGTTCTCCACAAACCCGAGAAAACAAAGGCCTATCCCACCCACTATCAGGGTAATGATCATCGTGGGTATCCTCCCCCACTTATCAACCAGGATTCCCAGAACAGGCATGAGAGATAGCTGGGCAATACTCATGATTGCCAATGCAATAGCTCCTTTAGCTGTAGCCTGGGTAGGTGTGTAACCATATTTCTGACAGAGAGTTACCATCCAGATTATGATGAAGGATGAAACAATACCAATATCTGCTCGTCCAGATAGGATATTGAGGTAACCGACTTTCAACTCGATGCTCTTATTCACCTCTCTGAAGAGTTCCTTGATATCCTCCAAGGTCTCTCTCTTAGCTTTCCTCTCAGGCATCTTTTCTACGATGCCGATTTGGGTGAACAGGAGAGAGAGAAGGGAGAGTAAGGCTCCAAGGTAAAACATATTGATAATACCAATGTACTTGGGAAGCTGACCGAGGACCCCAAACATGAGGATCGCTGCCATACCCATCATTATTCCCTGGAGTGCCATGATCCTCCCTCTGCTCTTGGGCACGGTATAGTCAGCAGCTATGGTAATAATCTGAGGCCAGGTAAAGAGCATCATAACGGCGAAGACAAATACGATGACACCGAGGACTACCAATATAGGGAGGAGGGTGTCCAGTCCCATGAGATGAGCAATCACTTTGGCATTGCCGTAGATAATGTACAGTAAGGTTACAGAGGAGAATCCAATGAGCATCAGTACCTTTCTTCCAAATCGATCTGAAAGGGCACCGACTACTATGGTAAATATTAATCCGGCAACAGCACCTACAGTCATGATAGTAGCATTAATGATGCCTGCCTTGGCATCAGGGATACCGATAACCTCCTTGAAGAAGGCAGGCCTGATCAGGATGACTACCACCATCACCCATTGGCTGAAAAAGGAGATCAGGAAAAGGAAGAGGAAATTTACCCTCGTCACCCCTGGGGCAACTTCAATCCCCATAAATGTACTCTGTACCGTACTCTGATCCGTATTCTGTGTTTCGGTTTCCATGTTCTTATCCTCTATTCCATAGAATCTTTAATTACGGAAAGGGCCTTTATCTTGGAGCCTGTCTCCTTCATGGGAAGGATGAAGAGTGCACCGATTGCCATGAGCAAGCCCCAGAACACGAACGCACACCATCCCTTTCCCGTGGCATCGATGATCTTTCCTCCGATGGCTGGAGCCATAAAGCTTCCCAGGGCTCCGAGCCCCGTCGCTAAACCTATGGATGTTCCAAAGTAGCTCTGGCTGATTCCCTCCATCTCCATGGGCAGGGCCATCAAGAGGGGTATGAAACCTACCAGTAACCCAATCAGTGCGCAGAGGGCGAGGCTGGCAATACCATCCACCAGCCCCAGGACGACTATCAGGAATGCACTGAGAAGAGAAAATGGCCAGATAAAGATTTTCCTGAGGCCGAAGCGATCCGACAGGATCGGTATGGCGATAACCCCAATGATGTTCGCATAATAGATCAGTGAAGAACTCAAATGGGCAAGATTCGGCCTCATCCCTTTTGAAACCAAGAGCTCTGGGAGGAAGCCAATTACCGCGAGGAGTGCTCCAAAGATACAGAATCGAGAGGCCATCAAGAGCCACATGTCCTTGATGCGGATGACGACAGAGAGGGCCTTTCGAAAAGAAAACTCCTCCTTAGGGTTATGGGAAGAACTTTGACCCTCCCGCATAATGCAGAGCCAGAAAATTCCTATAATGATCGATATCAACCCATAGAGCCAGAGGAGTCTTCGCCATCCTCCCATGAGGGGTGAGAGATAGACCCCACTTAACATGAGGGCTGAACCGGAACCGACACAGACCCCGGCAATAAGAATGCCATTGGCCAAACCAAGCTCGCTGGACGGAAACCAGTGCCCCAGCGACTTCGCAAGATTGGGCATCATAAAAGAGTTACTAATACCCATACAAAACATCAAGACAGCTAACTGAAGAAAATTGCTGGTGAGAGCTCTCCCAATTCCAAAGATCCCCATGAAAATGGTGGCGATACCGATAACGAATCGGATCCCCAACCAATCGGCAGACATGCCACCGATCAGCGAGAAGGCCATCGCCGCAACCGACCCGATTCCCCAGACCGTTCCCCACTGGGCATGGGTCATGGGGATATCCTTGATTATCTCCCCATAGAGGGAAGGCATACAACTTTGGTTCATCCCGCCCACAAACAGATTGACGAGCACGGTAAGGAGCAAAACAACCCAACGAAACGGCAGTTTTTTTACAGTCATTCACAACCAGTCTTTCCTTACCCTAATGAGGTGAAGGGCTTAATAAGATTAGAAAGTTAGCTTTAGTCCTTTCCAAGCCAACTCTTTTCCAAAGATGGCAGTGGAAACAGCCCCTCCAGGATCTTTCCGCCGATATATATCCCTGATCTTCTCCTTCTTCGCTTTTACCTGCTCCCTGTATTTCGCATCGGTCACTGGTTGCGCCTTGGCCACAATCTCCTCAAACCAGTACTTGACGTATTTAGCGAGACAGTCGAGCGCTTTCTTCATCCTTGCTCTATCTGGATCCGCTTTGGGCCTTCCTGCGATCACGTAAGGGCTGCTGAGGGCACGAAACCAACTGAGCTGTTCAGGAGGGGCATCCAGGAGATCGCAATATTGTTTGTAAGTCGGCTCAAAAGGATCGAGGTACTTCTCAAGGTACGATTCATTCATGACCAAGTCTACGAGGGGGATAAAGTCCGCAATGATGTGAACGTGCTTTTCACTCTCATCCCAGGTAGTGGCCAGTACAGGGAAATCATAATCGTCTTTCGGCCATCCCATACAGGTGGAAATCAGCATGGCATCTCGAATAACGATCCACCCAAAGTTCATCTTTTCAATCTTCTCGCCTTTGACGTATTGACTGCCTCCTCTGCTCATAGAGGCCATCCCTTTCTCCTTCAGCCTTTCCTCGACCTCCTTCTTGTGTTGAGCGATATTGACCCCCCCAATCTCCTCTAAGGGTTCTAAATCATACTCCTTGATAATCTCCCAAAATGCCCTGGCAGTCTGTTGTGGTACAAAGCCCTCAAGCGGGGGAATCTCGAGATCAAACTTTACTTCTAATTTCGACATAATTTTCCTCCTGTTCCTTTAATAATGTTTTTCACGCCTAAAACTACCTTTATTTCTCAACAGCACCTCTTTCTTGTGGCAAGCTCAGAATTTGAACTTTTACAATAGGCGATGCTGTCATTGACCTTTTCTACAAACTCAATGCAGTTAGTTTGACATTCTGGTTTGCATCTATGATCGCACGGTTCAACGTGAATGGTAATGAGTGTATCTTGAAATCCCTCCTCGATTCTTCTCGTAATCAGGTCAGTTATTTCATGTGAATCTTTTACCGACATCTTTGGATCTACGATGAGATTGAATTCCACGAAACGATTAAAGCCGGACTTTCTTGTCCGCAAGGAATGGAAGCTTGTTACCATGGGGAACATCTGTACTATCTTCTCGCGAATGGAAAATTCCTCTTCCTGGGGAAGACGTGCATCTAATAGATCACGGACAGACTGTTTTGTTAGATCGTATGCAGCACGAACAATAACAATAGCAACAATGATAGCAACCACTGGGTCTATCCAGCTGAGGTTAAAGTGAGGCAATACTCGTTCCCCGATCGCCAAGAGTGCCAATCCAAACATTACACCCACTGATGTATAAACGTCAGTACGCAGATGCCAGGCATCAGCCAGGAGAGCGATTGATTCTGTTCTCTTCCCCACTTTGAAAAGCATACGGGAAACGGAAAAGTTTAGCACAGAGGAGATGATCATAACGGCAATTCCCCACTCCACGTGTTCAAGAGCTGTCGGCCTCAGAATTTTTTGAGCAGCCTCATAAATGATCCATGCAGCAGCAATGAAAATGAGGATCGCCTCGATTGCCCCTGAAATATTCTCATACTTGCCATGGCCGTAGGAGTGATCTCTATCGGGCGGTTTACTTGATGCATTGACCGCGAATAAGGCTATTAACGCGGCTACCAGGTCTATTCCTGAATGTAATGCTTCGGAAATGACTGAAATAGAACCAATGATTGTTCCTATGAAGAACTTTAACCCGACAAGGGCGGCGTTAGAAATAACTGAGATCATCGCAGCCGTTGACTTCTCAGTCCGTAGTCTCATATCAACCTCGTAAAACAAAAAGAGCGGGAGCGCTCTTCATCAGTCCACCTACTTTTTCCGTTGCCTGAATAAAGCCCGTCAGTCTCCCTGACTCATCTCCCTCATGATGCACCTTGCTCCAGGGATTATTATACGTATGAATCCTTGATGTATTTGATCATCATCACGGTAGCAATTGATGAGGTGATAAAAGAGATGAAGAAGGGAAGCCGTGCATTAAACAGGTCAATGAGAGGGGCTGTTGCCAAAGGTCCAAGGAAGATGCCCAGGGTAGCACTGGTAAAGATCAGTCCAAAGGCAAGTCCCCTTTCCTGGGGCGGACAATGTCGGGCGATAAACACATTGCCTGCTGGATTGAATATCGTATGGGCGGCGCCAAGCAAAGCCCAGCCGATGAGGTACATGAGGATATTGACTGCACTCGCAATGATGATCAAGCCGAGGAGGTTGAAGCATGAGGCCAACAGATAGGGAACCCTCACCCCTATTTTGTCCACCCATTTTCCTGCCGGGAACGATCCTAAGAGCATGACGACTGAACCTACAATGATACCCAATCCCGCGACTCGTATGGATTTACCCAGCACACTCTCCACCAGCTTCGTGGAGAGAATCAGGGCTACTCCCCAGGAAATGCTGTTAATCAGGGCAATCAGGGTGAGCATGGTTATGAGCCTGTTCTTCTTGAGAAAGTTTATCTTTTCTTTAATACCGAAGGCAACCTTAATATTCTCCCAGCTCACAGCCTTCTGGACATCTTCCCCATCCTTTCTCTTGGTCTCCTTCGTCAGGAAAAAAGTGCCTATTGCGCCGAGCAGGGCAATGCCACCACACAGTGCATAAGCAGTTTTCCCACCCCATTTATCCACGATGTTGGTTCCCAGACCGACACCGATAATTGCACCCAATGTCATCCCCACTCCAAAAAAGCCCATTCCCATGCCGCGCTCCTTGGCTGGAGTAATATCTGTAATGTAGCCCAGCACCGAGGTCGTTACCATGGCAAAGCCGATCGATTTGATGAACATGGGTGGAAAGAGGAGGTACACGGAAGGGCAGAGTGAAAGTATTATTATAAATACTCCTGCGAGCACCCCTCCATAAAGGATACAGCGTCTTCTGCCCCAATAGTCTGAGAAGACACCGGCGACGGGGGCCATCAGGATGGTGCCCAGGGTACCAATACTGTAAACAAAGGCTCCCATGCTGGGGGAGTAATTGAATTCTCTCTCAACAAAATGGACGATGGTAGGTCCGATAGCTGAAACCGCCTGTTGGACGGCAACAAGCCCAATCAGTGTACAGAGAATCAACTTCTTATAACTGCCTGTGGTTTCTTCAGGTGGTTGTTTGGGGGCAGCATGTTCCATCGCTTCCTCCTCATGTGTATGTGATGTTCAACGAGCGTATTTCCCGAACTCCTGATTCCTGACTAACCTCCATCGTACCCCTGTGTTTCTCTCCGTTCTTTTTACTTGCTAAAGTGCTGGTCTGCACCTTTTATCTCTTTTAGCTTATTGAGGAGATCTCCCTTTACTTCGGGGAAACTCATGAAAAGATCAAGCAGGGCGTCACCACCTGAATATTCATTCATGGTGGATGTCTCCCCTTTCTGCTCTACCACTCCCCGTTCTTCTGCCAGTTTAAAGAGGAAATCGAGCTCAGAATCTGGTAGGCCTCCATAGAGTCGAAGGATTTTCGTGTAGTCTTGCTGCCTTTTGGGGTTGTTAACAAATTCAAAATTTGAGACCCAATAATCCTTATACTCTTCAAAACCCTTTTCACCAGAGAGCTCTTTATAAACGGCATCTCCTGCATGGTATCCACATCGGATGGCACCCGGAACAAGTGTCTCTCCATAGGCAGCAGCATCTCCAATAAAAAGCACATTACCGACATAGGGAGTAGCTGCTGGCTGCCGTACCGTAACTACCGCTGCTGTCCGATGAATCGGTTTGGCATGTTTAAACCAGGGAGCAAACTTACTCTTTTTCGTGAAGTGCTCAGTAATTCTGAGAGGTTCGGTGGCAGGAAACCTGGTATTAACCATCACGGCGTAGGCGTTTTCCCCTGCAGCATGAGGATAAACAAAGAGAAACCCTCTCCCTCCTAACATGTCTTTCCCGAGCACAAAGGCCATCCCAGGAGGATAGGGAAATTCAACACCTTCAAAAGCAGTTTCGCAAACAGGCCCCCTTATCATAAGAGGGCGGTCTTTGTTCAAGCCCACTGTCTCAGCTAATCGGGAATTCAATCCATCGGCTGATATGACACGATCTGCCTCCAACCATGATGCTTTGCCTTCCTTTTTAACCTGTAACTTGACCCCCGTCTTCGTATTCTCTGCTGTCATGGCATAGGCACCAGGCATAAAAGAAGCACCTGCCCGTTCTGCCCTCTCCTTTAAATCTTCAAACAAGGTCTCCACGTTGTAGATACAGGTGAGGGGACGATCTTTCCTTGTGGATCTCATACAGTAACCGGAATTAGAAAAAGAATAAGAATCGTAATTCGGTATCAGTTTCCCGCTGTATTCTATATCGAAATTGCTGTTGTGAAAGTGAACCCTCGCTTTCTTATCTTTCCCTGTCTCAACCGTGACAAATTCTCCATTGATAGGGTTCTTTATCCGAAAGGAATTGCCCGTTGTCTTGAGCTGCTCACACACATTGCTCTTCTTTTCCACAGCGAGTACCTTCAATCCCTTCTCTGCCGCCCGTACAGAAGCCATCAAGCCGGCAGGTCCAGCACCTACCACAATTACATTGTACTTTTCCGACATATTTCCTCCTTAAAAGATGCGGATCGGCTTGTTTCTATAATTTACTGACTACGGTGAAATAGCCTCTGCAACACAAACAGGGATGCATAATCCACAATCATTACAGTCCTGATCAATGAGCTGAGTAATATTATTTTCGCCATAGCAAATCGCCCCCGTAGGACATTCGTCTATACAAATCCCGCATCGGATGCACTTTTCCTTAGAAATTTTAATAGACACAAAACACCTCCCTCCCTCTTCATCAAGGCCATAAAAGGTAATAGGTAATTACGAGAAGACAATCTACCGGTCTTAACCACACTGATAGACTATCCCTGTCCCTCCTTTTGGTATGCGGAATCTTATAGCATCAGGGAGGCAGGCGACTTCACAATTACCACATTCCAGGCACTGCTCTATATGGGCAACAATGGCCTTTTTCCCTTTCATCTCGAAGACCTCGCCTCCACATACAATAATGCAATTACTACAACCCGTGCACTTCTTAGCATTAATTTCAATAAACTTCTCTGGTACTGGAATCCATTCAGTCATTGTAATCCCCCTTTAAAACGGATGATCAAAAATCTTGTTCTGGTTAAAAGATGCCTGGTTTTTCTGGATCCACTTAAGGATCACCGGGAAGATGGCGGGATTCTGGAGGTAAGGAGTATACATCGTCATGATATAGTTTATCTTGGTCGCAATAGTCCAGGCGCCCAGATCCGCATATCCAAATTCTCCAACCTTCTGCGGACTGGGTGCACCCAGGATAACCGGGGGACCTGCGAGGCGCATATTCTCCACCATCTCATCCACCGTACACTTGTACTGCTCGATAAACCCTGCCCCAGTGCTCCAGTGCATGAGCCGGGTGGGGCTAAATTCAGACAGTTCAATGGTAGCACCCGAATCACTCTTGAGTGCTCCAACTCTGAATCGGGCGAATCTGGCCTGGGCAAATCCTGACAGGGCCTTCTCTGATACATCCCCTTTTTCTAAGAATGGGATGACATATTCGGCTGCAAGGTGGCCTGCACCACAGATACCCCCTACCGCAGCTGCATCACCACAGACGATGAGCCCAGCCATATGGGGCTTTTCGAGAGGAGGACCGGGCATGAAGGTGGACTGCCTCTGGAAGGGTTTGTCTGGAAATCCCTTACATGGCCTGAGCATCCTTTTCACTTCCATTAATTTATAGAGGTTTTGGATGTAAACACTTCTTGAATTCTTCTTAGCGCCCAGCATAGTAGCAACTGATGTCCAACTGGTAGGGGCATTAACGGTAGCGATACCACCTGGTCGCGGGCTCATGGTGCAGGCACCCCAGGGATACGGGGGAGTCAGGGTGATCCCGAAAAATATGTGTCTTCCATAGTCCACGTATTCAAACATCTCCTCTTCTGACCGGAATTTCCAGGCCTCTCCATACTGGTACCAGCACCGATTTGGATCCCACTTCTTGAGCAGACCAGCCTTCTTGGCAATGGTGGAGATTCTCCCATCTGCAGCAATGGTAAGTTTTGCCCTGATCTCTTCTCCCTTTTCAGTAATCACCCCTTTAATCACATTACCTTCCCGGATGACATCCGCTACTGCAGTACTCGTTTTCAGCTCAGCTCCTGCCTTCACTGCCTCCTCAGACAATCCCTTGACAAAAACCTGATTATTTACACCATGGGTCTCTTTCCAGGTATCACCAGGTGCCTGCGCATGAGTCTTGTATATTACCCTATTCTCCTTGTTGACATAGTAGTATAAAGCACCTCTCCCGAGATCACCCGGATAGATGTGCGGTATCTTTTTGAGTACCCTTTTCATCAACTCAACCAGATCAGGTCTATTGGCGAAAATGACTCCCGGTGCATACTCCGTAGCCCCATGACATTTATCCCCGGGAACCCTGCTCTGTTCTATGAGCAGGGTTTTAAAACCCTTTTTAGCCAGAAAATAGGCGGCCGTTGAACCGTTAGTACCTGCTCCCACTACAACCACATCGTAGCTCATACATTCCTCCTTCTTTTCATACATTCCTCCTTCTTTCTTTAACGAGGATAATCCTCTTAGGAAAATTTGTCCCCTTACCTATCCCCACGTTTGATCAGTAACCGGTTCTCTGGATATATTTTACGGTAAAGATATCCGGAGAGAGCTCAATACCAAATTCTTGTTCTTTACTTTGGTTGGGGCATCCGTGGAGCCTAATCTGGTCAGTGGTGTTATACCCTACCTGGCATGTAATGGGTTCTCCCCTGATGTTCTGCTTGTATCCAAGCTGGGAATCCAAAGCCCTCCACAGCCTCCCCTGTAAATCCCAGCATTCTTTATAGGGAATGTGCCAGGTCTCTCCATCCAGGTACCATAATTCTTTACTGTAGACGCGACCTGGATCTTTATCAGTAACCGCAACCAGGTATATCTTGCATCGTTCTCGCTGTTGTCCGCTCCACATTGCCTGGCCTTTCACTTTTACCAGTTTGTCTCCATCCTGGTGCCGGCAGGCCAGCATGTCTTTCACTTCTAAAAACTTGTAGGTATTCCGATTGATATGGCCAGAATAAGAGCCCCCGTCACGATAGGAGGCATCGCTCCCATCGATGCTGTCGTTCCTCTCGGTGGTTGACATTCTCCTTATCCTTCGATACATGGCTATCCAGATGTAGGTGTCATCTTCCTTTCTCGGATCTGTGTATCTTATGTTCAGGTAATTAGTTCCGAACATGTCTACGGGATCAATTATAGTGAGGGTGCTTGCCATTCGAATCCCCTTTGGAT
>Ga0315274_10010174_pt1 | contig 13545 bp, 12 predicted proteins | sample YL17G02_20_MG_FD_203700 | JGI IMG/M metagenome (GOLD analysis project Ga0315274, IMG submission 203700) | Sediment microbial communities from Yellowstone Lake, YNP, Wyoming, USA - YL17G02_20 | ecosystem: Environmental > Aquatic > Freshwater > Lake > Sediment | place: USA: Wyoming | collected...
GGGTTACATGACATTGTAAAAAGCTATTATCACACCCCCTGTGTCCAGTGTGTACCAGGATCAGCATCCAAAGGGGGAGGGGGACATACTGTGGGTTTCAGATTACTTGAACCGGTTTTTTAATTCGTGCCTCACCTTTTGAACGTTATCAATCTATTTGAAAAACCTCTATGTGATGATTATCTTACGGTTAAATACACAAGGGGGAGTGAAACCAAATGCAGATAGACAAATTTACACTGAAAGCGCAAGAGGCTTTGCAAGAGGCCAAGGCAATTGCGGAACGAAAAAACCATCAGCAGATCGATGTCGAGCACCTTTTGTTAGCCCTCATCGGGCAGAAAGAGGGAATCGTCATTCCGATCCTCCAGAAATTGGGGGCCAATCCAGATCTGATCGCTTCTCAACTGGAGGGGGAATTGAATCGGATTCCTCAGGTGACTGGCGGAGGAACAGGACAGGTTTATATTTCCAGTCGACTTAACGAGATTTTCAACGCGGCCTGGAAAGAGGCTGAAAGATTGATGGATGAGTACCTGTCCACAGAACACCTCCTCATTGCTATCTCTGATGAGAAGCAAGGAGCTTCCTACCAGATCCTTCGAAGAAATGGGGTTACCAAAGATGCGATTTTCAGGGTGTTACAGGACATTCGAGGTCCTCATCGGGTGACGGATCAGAATCCAGAGGAAAAGTACCAGGCTTTAAAACGTTACAGCAGGGATCTGACGGAAGAGGCGAGGAAAGGCAAACTGGATCCGGTCATCGGGAGGGACGATGAAATTCGCAGGGTGATCCAGGTCCTCTCCAGGAGGACAAAGAACAACCCTGTGTTGATCGGAGAACCAGGGGTTGGAAAGACAGCGATCGTGGAGGGGTTGGCACAGCGGATCGTCAAAGGAGATGTCCCTGAGACATTGAAGAATAAGAAGTTGGTGGCCCTCGATCTGGGGGCCCTGATCGCCGGCGCCAAATTTCGAGGAGAGTTCGAAGAGAGATTGAAGGCCGTGTTGAAGGAGATTTCAGGGGCAGCGGGAAACATCATCCTCTTTATCGACGAACTTCACACTTTGGTGGGTGCAGGTGCAGCAGAAGGCGCAATCGATGCCTCCAACATGTTGAAGCCAGCCTTGGCCCGGGGGGAGCTGCGATGCGTGGGTGCGACCACACTGAATGAATATCGAAAATATGTGGAGAAGGATGCAGCTCTGGAGCGCAGATTTCAACCCATCTATGTCAGCCAACCCTCGGTGGAGGATACCATCGCCATTTTGAGGGGATTGAAGGAACGTTATGAGGTTCATCATGGTGTGAAGATTAAAGATTCTGCGCTCATTTCGGCCGCCATGCTTTCCCACCGTTACATCTCGGATCGTTTTCTTCCGGATAAAGCCGTTGATTTAATGGACGAGGCGGCCTCGAGACTGAGGATCGAGATCGATAGCGTGCCGATGGAGATCGACGAAGTCCAGCGAAAGGTCATGCAGTTAGAGATTGAACGGCAAGCATTAAAGAAGGAGAAAGATAAGTCTTCCATGGAGCGGTTGAAAAAGATCGAGGAAGAATTGGGAGACCTGAAAGCAGCGGTGAAAGAGAAAACACTCAAATGGGAGAATGAGAAAAAGGCCATCTCAAAGATCAGCGAGATCAAGGAAAAAATCGAGAAAACAAAGCAGGAGATGAAGGAGGCGGAACGGGAGGTAAATTATACGAGGTTAGCGGAGTTGCAGTATGGAGAGATGTCTCATCTCGAAAGTGAGTTGAAGAAGGAAGAGGGGAGGCTCGCCGAACTCCAGAAGAATGAAAAGATGCTAAAAGAGGAGGTGGATGAGGAGGATGTCGCCGAGGTGGTCTCAAAATGGACAGGGATTCCGGTTTCAAGGATGGTGGAAGGGGAGGTTGAGAAACTGATTCATATGGAAGAGAGGCTGAGGCAGAGGGTGGTAGGCCAGGATGATGCGATCATTGCCGTGTCCAATGCTGTGAGGAGGGCGAGAGCGGGTCTGCAGGATCCGAATCGGCCTATCGGCTCCTTCATTTTTATGGGACCCACTGGAGTGGGAAAGACGGAATTGGCCCGTGCCTTAGCCGAGTTTCTTTTCGATGATGAGCAGGCAATGGTGCGAATTGATATGTCAGAATTCATGGAGAAACATTCGGTTGCGCGGCTGATCGGCGCACCGCCGGGATATGTCGGCTATGAAGAGGGAGGATTTCTCACAGAGGCAGTTCGAAGAAGGCCTTATTCCATTGTCCTGATGGATGAGATTGAGAAGGCCCATCCAGAGGTGTTCAATATTCTCCTGCAGATTTTAGACGATGGAAGGCTGACCGATGGACACGGGAGAACGGTAGACTTTAAGAACACCGTCGTGATTATGACCTCCAATATTGGAAGCCAATGGATCGTTGATTTAGGAGAGAAGGATTACGAGGAGATGCGGCGTCGGGTGATGGATGCAGTCAGAGCCCATTTCAAACCTGAATTCCTGAATCGGATTGATGAGTTGCTCATTTTCCACGGGCTCGGGATAGAAGAGATCAAAGCGATTGTCGAGATCCAAGTCAAGAAGCTTGAGCAGCGGCTTCTGGATAGGCGAATACAGCTCAAAATGGCTGAAAAGGCAAAGGAATGGCTGGCAAAGGAAGGATTTGATCCTGCATATGGGGCCCGTCCATTGAAACGAGTGATTCAAAAAGAGATTCAAGATCAATTGGCAATGAAAATATTGGAGGGGAAATTTAAAGAGGGGGATACCATTACAGCGGATTTGGACAGTAAGAAAGGTGAATTGGTATTTAGGATATAGACTTGTAACTTAAGAATTTTCTTGACAATATTTGAAAAACCTGTTATGCATACAGCAATTTTTCAGAGGAGGTTTACAGGCACGTAGCTCAGGGGGAGAGCGCTACCTTGACGCGGTAGAAGTCTGGGGTTCAAATCCCCACGTGCCTACCATTGAAACCAATTCATTAAAAAGTGAAGCATAAATTATTGAAGAGAAAGACATTTTAATCAAATCAAAGCGAAGAGGCATCATTCAATCTTACGACGAGTGATGCCTCTTCCGCTTCAATTCGGGTGAGAATGGAAGAGCAGATTACAATTATATTGCCGGGTGGTGTGAAAAGATCGTTTCCGAAAGGAACCACACTTCAAGGGTTGGCCGATGCGGACGCAGTGGCAGCCCAAGTCGATGGTTCATTGGTTGACCTCTCTCGGACTCTGGAAAAAGACGCCTCCGTTTCGTTCATCTCCGCCCATTCAAAAAAGGGACTGGAAATATTGCGACATTCGGCTGCTCATGTTATGGCCCAGGCGGTTAAAGAGCTTTTTCCCTCAGTGAAACTCACCTTTGGCCCTTCCACGGATGCTGGATTCTATTATGATTTTGATTATGATCGAACCTTTACCCCACAAGATCTTGAAATGATCGAAAAGAAAGCATCAGAGATCATCCAGCAGGATGTTCCCTTTATTCGAAGGGAAGTTCCAAAAGAGGAGGCCATCAAGACGTTTCAGGAGATGGGTGAGACTTATAAAGTAGAACATCTGGAAGAACTTCCGGATCGTGTCTCCCTTTACCGTCAAGGGACTTTCTTGGATCTATGTGAGGGACCTCATCTCCCTTCGACAGGCAAGATCAAAGCGTTTAAACTTTTGAACGTTTCAGGAACCTATTGGAGAGGAGATGCTCGAAACCAGGTCCTCCAACGGATTTATGGGACTGCATTTCCGGATGCTCAGGCATTGGAAGAATATCTTCATATGCTCGAGGAAGCTCGCAAACGGGATCACCGAAAGTTGGGCAAGGAACTCGACCTCTTCAGCATTCACGAGGAGGCCGGTCCAGGCCTAGTCATCTATCACCCCAAAGGCGCCATGCTCCGAACGGTTCTGGAGGACTTTGAAAAGAAGGAACACCTGAGACGGGGATATCAGATTGTCATGGGTCCCCAGCTCCTCAGATTGGAACTCTGGAAACAGTCAGGACATTTTGAGAACTATCGGGACAAGATGTATTTCACAAAGGTAGAGGATGCCGAATACGGAATTAAACCCATGAACTGTCTTGCCCATATGCTTATTTATAAATCGCAAATTCGAAGTTATCGAGATCTTCCTTTCCGCTATTTCGAATTGGGGACAGTCCACCGGCACGAGAAGTCTGGGGAACTGCATGGTCTGCTCCGGGTCAGGGGGTTCACCCAGGACGATGCCCATATCCTCTGCCGGCCCGACCAATTGAATGATGAGATTTGTGCCATTATCGACTTTGTTGATGATGTGATGAAGGTCTTTGGTTTCGAATATGAGATGGAACTCAGCACCCGGCCAGAAAAGTCAATCGGAGCTGATGAAGACTGGGAAAGAGCGACCCAAGCCCTTCTTCACGCGCTCAAGACGAAGAATCTCCCTTATGAAGTCAATGAAGGAGAGGGGGCATTTTACGGTCCGAAGATCGATGTGAAGCTGAAAGACGCGCTCAACCGGAGGTGGCAATGTGCAACGATCCAGGTCGACTTTGCCATGCCCGAAAGATTCGATCTCACCTACGTTGGGAGCGATGGGGAGAGGCACAGGCCGGCCATGCTTCACCGTGTGATCCTCGGGGCTATGGAGAGGTTTATCGGGGTGTTGATTGAGCATTATGCAGGGGCCTTTCCTGTTTGGCTCGCCCCTGTTCAGGCAATCCTTTTGACCGTGACGGACCGACATATCCCCTATGCGGAAAAAGTCTGCCTTGCACTGGTTCAAAAGGGGATCCGGGTTGAAAAAGATTTCCGCAATGAAAAGTTGGGATTCAAGATCCGGGAGGCCCAGCTCCAGAAGATCCCCTATATGTTGGTGGTGGGAGATAGGGAGGAAAGGGAGGAGACGATCTCCCCAAGAAAGCGAAGTGGGGAGGCAATGAAGGCAATGCGAGTGGAGGACTTCATCAAACTCGTCGAATCGGAATATCCATCAATTTAGAAGGTGGAAGGTTGTGGGTGGAAAGTGGATCCACCCACCTACCACTTTCTACTTTCCACTGTCGGAAAAGAAGGAGGTGATGTATATCGTCAAGGATGTTCGAATCAACCGAGAAATTCGAGCGAAGGAAGTGAGGGTCATTGACCCCGAAGGAAAACAGTTGGGGATTTTACCATTGGTAGAGGCGCTTCGCGCCGCTGCCAATTTCGAGTTGGACCTGGTGGAGGTTTCTCCGAAATCGGAACCACCGGTTTGCCGCATCATGGACTATGGGAAGTTCAAATACCAGCAGAGTAAGAAGGCTCATGATGCGAAGAAGAAACAAGCGGTCATCCATCTCAAGGAAGTGAAGATGAGACCAAAGACGGAGGAACATGATTTTCAGTTCAAGCTTCGACATATTGAGCGTTTCTTAAAAGAGGGAAATAAGACCAAGGTGACGATCGTTTTCAGAGGAAGGGAGATGGCCCACCCCGATCTGGGAAAGAACATGTTAGGTCGGATTACGGAGGAAGCGAAGGAGTGGGCGAAGGTGGAACAGGCTCCCCGATTTGAGGGAAGAAATTTTATCATGATCTTGGCTCCTCTCCAGAGCCAAAAATCACCGTAGAAAATCATTGATCTACAAAATATAGATTGCTTTGGCTTCGCACTGCACTCCGTGCGGTGCAAGGTTTTGCTTTGCATTGATGGAGGTATATTTTATCCGCCTACGCAGAAGACGACGGGCTCTGCCCGTGGATGAATGCGTAAGCCTCAGTTGAATCATTCATGTGCTGGAGTATTGATGCTCCGGCGGATGTCGACACTGGCGGATAACCGTCCGAAGCCTTGGCGTAGGAGGGTATTTCATGGAGGTACCACGGGCTCTGCTCGTGGGGCTCCATCGGTGCAAGCGAATCAAAGAATGTCATTTCAGAAGGAGGAAGACGTGCCAAAATTAAAAACGAACCGAGGGGCAGCAAAACGCTTCAAAAAGACAGGGACGGGGAAAATCAAGGCCAAAAGGGCTTTTGCTCGGCATATCCTGACGAAAAAGTCGGCGAATCGGAAAAGAGGCCTCCGTACTGCTAAGTTTATTGAAAAGGGAGACATCAAAGGGATAAAGGCGTTGGTCCCTTATATCTAAGAGTGAGAAAGCGGCCCCTCACCCCCACCCTCTCCCCCGCGGGGAGAGGGGAAGGGTGAGGGGGAGACTTGAATTCTAACCAGGAGGATTGTCACTCATGCCAAGGGTAAAAGGTGGACCTAAGACGAGGAAGAGAAGAAAGAAAATCTTAAAAATGGCAAAGGGCTATGTGGGGGGGCGAAGTCGGCTCTACCGAACGGCCGTGGATGCAGTTCATCGGGCTCTCGCCTACGCCTATCGAGATCGGAGAGCCAGGAAGAGGGATTTTCGAAGGTTATGGATTAGCCGAATCAATGCTGCAGCGAGACTTCATGGCATTTCTTACAGCCGTTTAATGGATGCTCTGAAAAAAGCCCATGTCGAGTTGGACCGGAAGGTTTTGGCCGATTTAGCGGTGAGCGATCCCGGTGCTTTTTCAAAAATTGTCGAAATGGCCAAGACAAGTGGTGCTGTGGGCAGTAAGCAGTAGGCAGAAGGCAGAAGGCAGAAGGCAGAAGGCAGTAGGCAGAAGGAGTTCCATTCGTGTTAGAGGAATTGGTGAAACTTCAGGATGAGGCTTTGCGTTGTCTTTCTGTTGCCAAGACCGAGAAAGAGGTCTCTGAGATCCGAATCGGGGTTTTGGGGAGGAAAGGGCGTCTGACACAGCTTCTCAAGGGTTTAGGGAGGCTCCCTGAGGCGGAGCGCAGAGAGATAGGAAGTAAGGCGAACCAGGTTAAAGAAGACTTGGAGACGAGAATTGAAGAAACTCTATTGCGCATTCAAGAGCGGGAGAGAAGGGAGGCTTTAGAGAAGGAGAAGGTTGATGTGACCCTCCCTGGCAGAAGGATTCCTGTCGGGAAGAGGCATCCCCTCACCCAGATCCTTAATGAGATCATCGATATCTTCTCCCGCCTTGGCTTCGAAGTCGTGGAAGGACCAGAGGTGGAATTGGACTACTACAATTTTGAAGCCCTCAATATTCCGAAAGGGCATCCTGCCAGAGAGATGCAGGCTACCTTCTTCATTTCGGATGAGGTTGTTCTGAGGACTCATACCTCGCCGATGGAGGTGAGGACGATGGAAAAGCATCCTCCCCCTGTACGAATCATTTCTCCTGGTCCATGTTACCGGCGAGATTCAGATCCGACTCATTCTCCGATGTTCTACCAAGTCGAAGGTCTTTTGGTGGATAGGGGAATCACCTTTGCGGACCTGAAAGGTGTCTTGACCGCTTTTGTTTATCAGATGTTCGGCGAGAGGACGAAACTCCGTTTCCGGCCCAGTTTTTTCCCCTTCACCGAGCCGAGCGCAGAGGTTGATATCGAGTGTTTTATCTGTGGAGGCAAGGGATGTGGGGTCTGTTCCAATTCAGGATGGTTAGAGATTTTGGGATCCGGGATGACAGACCCAACTGTATTTGGATTTGTGAATTATGATCCTGAAGAAGTGACCGGTTTTGCATTTGGAATGGGTGTTGAACGAATCGCAATGCTCAAGTTTGGGATCAATGATATTCGACTTTTTTTCACAAATGATCTGAGGTTCCTGAAACAATTTTGAATTTTGGATTGCCGATTTCCGATTTTTGAAATCGAAAATCTAAAATCTTAAATCGGAAATAGAAGGAATTATGAAGGTCAGTCTCAATTGGCTCAAGGATTACGTTGAGATTCGGATGGGGATGAAAGAGCTGATCAATCTTCTGACCATGGCCGGTCTCGAGGTTGAGGAGGCCATCTCGACAGGTGAGGGATTTGAGAAGATCGTTGTGGCAGAGATCGGTTCCATCCGAAGGCACCCCAATGCGGATCGGCTGTTGTTAGTTGAGGCAAGAACCGATAAAGAGAGCTTTGCGATCGTCTGCGGTGCGACGAATATCAAAGCAGGGCAGAGAGTTCCCTTAGCCCTGGTGGGAACCCGGCTTCCGAATGGGGTCCAGATCAAGAAATCGAAGATTAGAGGGGAAGCTTCGGAAGGAATGCTCTGTTCGGAGATAGAGCTCGGTTTAGGCCAGGACGCTTCCGGAATCATGATCCTCTCACCGAGCGTGCCTTTAGGGTTGAATTTGGGTGAAGCATTAGGTATGAGAGACACCATCCTCGATATCAGCATCACACCGAATCGTCCGGACTGCCTCTGCGTGATCGGAGTGGCCCGAGAGATCGCCGCCTTAACCCATCAGAAAGTGAAGTCCCCACTCCTTTCTCTTTCTGATCGGGGAGAAGAGATCCATCAAAAAACTTCTGTCACGATTTTGGATCAAGACTTATGCCCCCGCTATGTGGCAAGGATGATCGAGGCCGTGAGGATCGGCCCTTCTCCCCATTGGATGAAAGATCGATTAGAAAAAGTGGGGATCCGGTCCATCAACAATGTGGTTGACGTGACCAACTTTGTGATGATGGAATGCGGACAACCTTTCCATGCTTTCGATTTTGAATTGCTGGAAGAGGGTCGGATTGTCGTTCGAAGAGCGAAGAGGGGTGAGGAATTTGTCACTCTGGATGGGGTGAAGAGGACTCTGGATGGTGAGATGCTCATGATCTGTGATGGTGTAAAACCAGTCGCCATTGCAGGTGTGATGGGAGGTCTCAATTCGGAGATCAGGGAAGATACGAAGATTGTCCTTCTGGAGAGTGCCTATTTCGATCCGATGGGAAATCGAAGGACTGCAATAAAACTCGGCCTGGAAACAGAGGCTGCATACCGTTTTGGGAGAGGGATCGATTATGGAAACTGTCTTTCTGCGGCGGACCGAGCGACACAATTGATTCAAGAATTGACTGGGGGGAGAGTGGTAGAAGGGGTAATAGATGCCTATTCGAAGTCCATCAAACCGAAGCCAATCCGTATGAGGGTCCAAAGGGTCAATCAGGTCTTAGGAACAGAGGTTCCTGCCAAACAGATGAGGGCTTACTTGGAAGATTTGGAATTGGATGTTCGAGAAGAAGATGAGAATATATTGCTTGTGACCCCTCCCTCTTTTCGAGGAGATTTGGAGCGGGAAATCGACCTCATAGAAGAGGTTGCCCGGATGAACGGGTATGAGAAAATCCCCATTACGCTCCCCAGGGGATCTCCCTCCTCAGAGCGGAGGAGCAAAGAGTTCGTTTTAGAAAGGAGGACGAAGGAGGTTCTCATTCACAACGGTTACCATGAGGTGGTCACTTACGGTTTTACCTCTCCCGCTTCCTGGGATATGATCGGGCTCCCTCGGGACGATCCGAGAAGACAACACATCCGAATCCTCAATCCTCTGACAGAAGATTTCTCAGTCATGAGAACCACGCTGATTCCGGGTCTGATGGAGACCGCACGCTATAATGTCTCCCGAAAAAATTCAGATCTTAAACTCTTTGAATTAAAAAAAGTTTTCCTTCCCCAGGAGGGAGAAAGACTTCCGAAAGAAGTTAAATCTCTGGCGGGGCTAGCCATGGGGTTTGACAGAGATTCCCATTGGGCATTTTCTCCGAGGCCCGTTGATTTTTATGATGTCAAAGGGTGCGTGGAAGATCTTTTAGATGGACTGCAAATGAAGGAAGCAAAATTTAATCGGGCGGAAGATATCCCTTATCTCCATCCGGGAAAGGCATCGAGGGTTGTGCTTGATCATGAGGTTCTGGGAGTCTTAGGAGAAGTCCATCCCGAGGTACTGGGTCATTATGAAGTTCATGGTAAGGTTTATCTGTTTGAAATGGACTTTGGCAAATTGGTGAAATGGGCAGGAGAGGAGAGGCGGTTTCAGTTGTTGCCAAAATTCCCCGCTGTTTACAGAGACCTTTCTATTGTGGTCGATGAATCCTTGGAAGCGGAAAGAGTGATGGAAGCGATCCGGACCTTCCGGCAACCCTTCGTCGAAGAGGTCACCCTTTTCGATATTTATCAAGGACCCCCTATCCCGGAGGGGAGAAAGGGAGTTACTTACCGAATCCGATACCAAGCAAGTGATCGGACGTTGACAGACGAAGAGGTGAATCAGTTTCATGAAAAGGTCATCTCCCAATTGAGGGAAATCTTTCAGATGGAATTGAGACGATAAGGAGTCCAAAGAAAGGAGGAGGCGAGCCATGACGAAAGTCGACATCGTTGAGAACATTTATGAGAAGGTTGGATTTTCTAAGAAAGAGGTGGCCAAGATTGTGGAGTCTATCTTTGATATCATCAAAGAGAACCTTCAGCACGAGGACAAAATCAAGATCTCCGGTTTTGGAAATTTTGTCGTACGGAAAAAAAAGGCAAGGCGAGGCCGAAACCCGCAAACGGGAGATGATATTGAAATCTCCTCCAGAAGAATTTTGACCTTCAAGCCAAGCCAGGTATTGAAGGCGGCCCTCAACCGTCCAGAGACATGACCTTTTCCGATTTTTAATCTCTATGAGGAGAACTTTGGTCAGGGTGCTTAGAAAGATAGAATATGAAAATCCAATCTCTTCCGAAAGGCTTTATTATCGGATCGGAGAGGTAAGCCGCATTACGGGCCTCAAACCCCACGTGCTTCGTTATTGGGAATCGGAATTTAAAGTCATCAAACCACACAAGGGGGGATCCCTTCAGCGGCTTTATCGAAGAAAAGACTTGGATCTTATCCTGAAGATCAAAAAACTTCTCTATCAAGATGGTTTTACGATCGCCGGAGCGAAAAAGAAGATTCGAGATCTGGAGAGAATGGAAAACAGGCAGCTGAAGTTGAAGCTGGTAGAGAAAAGATCGAACGGAAAAGATCATGAGTTGCTCGTTACCATTCGGGAGGAACTGAAGGGAATCAGAAAAATGCTGGAAAGTTCCATTTGATATACCAGTCGCCTTTGTTTGTCCCCATTTCGAAATAGACGCCGGTTCACACATTTTTCGGGAGCCATTAAATTAGGAAGGAATATGTCTAAAGTGATCATTGCCTTGCTCATTCTATTGTTCCCCATCATTGCCCTCCTTTTGTTTTATATCATCTTTTTTACCATCGCACTTCTGATCTTTTCAAGAAGGGAGAAAAAGGGTAGGGAGTTTTCCCTAAGGGCTGGGTGAGGATGTTCATGGAGTTGCGAAGGGGCTGGACTTTTGGTTTGAAATTGAATATATTAGTATTTGATTGATCGATTCAGGAATTGTGGAATGCAGGGATTCCTAATCCCTCAATCCCCCAATTCCTGAATTTTAGTTCTTGAGTTTCGGGGCGTGGCGCAGCCTGGTAGCGCACTGGCATGGGGTGTCAGGTGTCGGAGGTTCAAATCCTCTCGCCCCGACCATCTTTTTTACGGGCACGTGACACGCCTGCGTGCTGAAACGCCTGTCCGCCGAACAAGTCCTTTGGCGGTCGGGCACTTTGGCGTGCAAGCACGGGTCACCGACGCGTTATCTTCCAAATCCTGATGGCCGAAAAATTGAGGATTCTGGTCACCAATGATGATGGCATCCATTCGGAAGGCATTATCGCCTTGGCAAAAGTTCTCCAGGAGATCGGGGATGTGTGTGTCGTCGCCCCAGATAGGGAAAAAAGTACCATTGCACACTCCCTCACCCTGCATCGTCCACTCCGAGTAGAGAAAATTAAAAGGAATTTTTACGCAGTCGACGGGACTCCGGCCGATTGTGTCTATATCGGGGTGAATGTCATTTTCTCCAAGCGGCCCCAATTAATCGTCTCCGGAATTAACAAGGGAGGAAATTTAGGGGATGACGTCACCTATTCTGGAACCGTTTCCGCTGCCTTTGAAGGGACATTGTTGGGGATCCCTTCTTTTGCCATCTCCTTAGTCTCAAGGAGCCACTTCAAATTTCAGACAGCCGCACGCTTTGCTGTGAGGGTCGCACAGTATATCACGAAGAAAGGACTTCCAAAGGATACCTTTCTGAATATCAACGTCCCCAACCTCGATGAGAAGGAGATCAAATCCTATAAGATCACGCAACAGGGACGATGGACTCTTGACGGCAATGCAGTCGTAGAAAAAGTAGACCCGAGAGGGAAGAAGTACTATTGGATTGCTGGCGGACAGTTGGTCTTTGATAAAAGAGGGGATACGGATTTTGAGGCTGTCTCGAATTCCTATATTTCCATCACACCCCTCCACATTGATTTAACCGATTATGCTTCCATCGGGCATCTGAAGAAATGGAGACTGTGAAACCAGAGCTTAGCAAAACAATGGAATCATGGAATGGTGGAATGATGGGTTTGAAAAATAGAGAAGCATCTTTTTTCTTTTGAACCCCCATGATTCCAATATTATCTTATTCCAATATTCCATCATCATTAGGAGGAGAGCTATGAAGACTACACTGAGTATCATTAAAGCAGACATTGGAAGTATTGGGGGGCACATCCGGCCAAGCCAGAAATTGGTAGAGGAGGTTAGGAATTTTGTGGCTTCCAAAGGGAAAGGAATCATTTCTGATTTTTATATCAGCCATACCGGAGATGACATTGCCATTCTTTTTTCTCATTCACTGGGAAAAGGGAGCGAAAAGGTTCATCAAGTGGCTTGGGATGCCTTTGTCTCCGGGACAAAAGTGGCAAAAGAGCAGGGCCTTTACGGGGCAGGGCAGGATTTGTTGAAAGATTCCTTCTCAGGAAATGTAAGGGGGATGGGGCCTGCTGTAGCGGAGATGGAGTTTGAAGAAAGACCGAATGAACCGTTTCTCTTCTTCGCTGCAGATAAGACCGACCCCGGAGCGTATAGTCTTCCGCTTTACTTAGCTTTTGTAGATCCGATGTACAACGCAGGATTGATGCTCAGTCCTTCGATGAATAAAGGATTTCGATTCGTCATCATGGATGTCAACTATACAGAGGGGGATCGGGTCATTGAATTGAATGCCCCTGAGGAGATCTACGACATTGCCGCCCTTTTGAGGGATAACCAGCGCTTTGTGGTTGAAGCGATCTATTCCAGAAACAATGGAGAAATTGCTGCGTCAGTGAGCACAACTCGACTTCACAATATTGCCGGGAAGTATACAGGGAAGGACGACCCAGTGATGCTCGTGAGGGTTCAGGGTGCATTCCCAGCAACGGGTGAGGTTCTCGGCCCATTCAACATCGGGCATTATGTTGCGGGCTTTATGAGGGGAAGCCATACCGGTCCGTTGATGCCTGTCCGAATCAATTCAAGTATTTCTTACTTCGATGGACCACCCGTGGTCGCTTGTCATGCCTTCTGTGTTCACAACGGAAAATTGACCGAGCCTGCCGATGCCTTCGACCACCCTTATTGGGATTGGGTGAGAAATAAGGTGGCTCAGAAGGCGACAGACATCCGACAACAAGGTTTTTCTGGAGCAGCGATGTTGCCTTATGGTGAACTCGAATATGGCGGGATCGTAGAGAAGATGGGAATGTTAGATAAGAAATTTAAGGTGAAAAAATAGCGACCCAAGAGGAAATTTCAAGCACCAAATCCAAAATCCCAAACAGATTGCCAATGACGGTTTTGTCAAGTTCGAATTATGAAAAACCAAACTA
>Ga0315274_10010177_pt1 | contig 13543 bp, 14 predicted proteins | sample YL17G02_20_MG_FD_203700 | JGI IMG/M metagenome (GOLD analysis project Ga0315274, IMG submission 203700) | Sediment microbial communities from Yellowstone Lake, YNP, Wyoming, USA - YL17G02_20 | ecosystem: Environmental > Aquatic > Freshwater > Lake > Sediment | place: USA: Wyoming | collected...
GCCGCTCAGAAATCAGTCGACTGGCAATTTACGACATCCGACGCCCGAATCAAACTGAAACGGCTTTACCCACAGATACAATTAGCATGAGGTACTAGGCGATAGGGCGGGCCAAGAATCGACTGTGCAATCGCGGTCATGCAACGGAGGAAGTCTTCCGCTTGACCGGACGAAGGCGCACGGGTATCTTTAGGGGCCGTTTGACGGCCTTTTTTTCGCAGCGCGTCGGGCGCATGGCTTCCGGAGGGTCCGGTGGTGAGGATTGGGCACCTGCCTTTTGCCGCCTTGGTCTGGGCGGCTCTTGCCGCCCCTGCACTGGCAGGGGAAGGCATGCGAATAACCGCGAAGGAAATCGTCACCTGGGCCGAAGGCGGCGAGAGAGTTTTCGTCCTCGAGAAAGACGCTGGTATCGAGGCCCCGGGCGGGAGCCTGGCCGCTGACGCGATGGTCGTGAGGTTTGATGAGAAGGCCGCCGCCAGCGGCGGGACGATAGAGATTCGAGTATACAGCGAAAAGGCCGGCGTCGGATCCGTGACGGTTTTGACCGGCTCCGGCGAACTTGCCGTCGATGACACTGCCCTTAGATCCTCCAACGCACCCATCGAATCGGAACTCGTGGCGCGGGCAGACAAGGCCTTCCTGGCGGAGGCCGGATCCCGAACGGCCGACGCCGCCGCGGCGCCGGACGCAAAGGGCGCCGGCTCGGAAGGGACGGGGCACACGGCAGCCGCTTCCGGCACCGCGCAGGCGGGTGCGGCGGGCAAACCGGAAACCGGCGATTCAACCGCCGCCGGAGCCGGGGACAAGGAAACGAAGGCGGAGATCATCCCCGGAATGAGACTCCCCGAGGGTGAAAGCATAATCACCTATTCGCCGATCGACTCGGACTATTACGACAGCGAAATGGAGAAGATAGGCAACGCGACGCGCATCGTCATAACCGGCGGGATAGAGATAGCCCTGGGCGAATACAAGATGCGCGCGGGCAACATGGTCATCTACGCGATCGAGTCGGACGAAGGCAAGGTCAGCGAAGTCCAGATCTACGCGGAGGAGAACGTCAGGTTCATCACGCCGTCGGCGACATTGGACGCGGACAGGCTTTTCTACGATTCGGCCGGCAACAGCGCGCTCCTGGTCAGCGCCCGGCTCTACGCCCAACTCACCCGGGAGGGGCTGCCGCTGATTTTGAGGGCGGAAAGAGTCCGGTCATACGGCGGGACGCTCTACAAAGCGACCGAGGGCTACGCGACCACGTGCGAATTCGGGAAACCGCACTACAAACTGTGGGCGAAAAGCACGAGCATCATTCCCGTCAAGCACCCGGATGGGACGGACTCGGCGCTTGTGATATCCAGGGACAACAGGTTCTACGCGGGAGGGGTGCCGGTGCTGCGGTGGCCGAGGCTGTCGAGGGACATAAAGGAGATATACACGCCGCTCAGGCGACTGTCGATAGACAACAGCGACAGTTTCGGCAACTGCGTCTATACGACGTGGAGCCTCTTCGATTTCTTCGGCGGCGAAACGGCCTCTTCCTGGGCGGCGCGGATGAGCAAGTGGTCGCAGTTGGAAGGGTCCGTTGACTACAGGAGCAAGAGGGGCACGGGCGCGGGGCTCGAGTTCGACTATGACAGGCCGGAGATAAGGGGCGCGGCGGAGGGATACCACATAAAGGATCGCGGCACCGATGGGAACGGATTCGTGCCGCCGTCCGACGACCGCGGGCGGCTGAGGTGGCGGCAGAGGACGCGGTACGGACAATACCAGATAGATACGGAGTTGTCGTACATTTCGGACCGGGGCTTTCTGCCGGAATACTACGAACGGGAAACCAAGGAAGACAAGGCGCCGGAGACGTACCTGTACGTGAAACGGCCGTGGGAACACGCCCAGGCGGAATTCCTGTACAGGGCAAGGCTCAATGATTTTCAGACGCAGACGGAGTATCTGCCGCAGGGGAGGCTGGATTTCGTGGGGTATCCCCTCTGGGACGGCAGTGTCCTTTACAGTTCCACCACGAGGGCGGGCAACGTGCGTTTCAGCCCCGATGACGCATTCAGGATGCCGTCCCGGCAGACGCAGCGGTTTGACACCCTGCATTCGTTTGAGGCTCCGCTGCCGACAAGCAGCGGTTTTACGTTCACACCCTTCACGAGATTCAGGGAATCGTACTGGGACGACGCTGCGGACGGCCGGCACGCGGACAGGTTTGCGGGGTCCTGGGGGGCCAAGATAGCAGCGCCGCCGGTGTGGCGGACGTACGACGTGTCGAGCAGGTTGTTCAACGTCAACAGGATAAGGCACGTAGTGAACTTCGACGTGACGTACGAGGACGTGTACAATTCGACCCGGCGCCCGACGGAACTGTTGCCGTTTGACGACGTTGAATTTGTCGGGGAGACGAAGGCGGCGACCCTGGCGCTGAGACAGCGGTTCCAGACAAAGCGCGACGCGGTCGCCGAGGGGGAGGCACAGCGCCTCGTGAACCTCCTGACGCTGGACGCGGAGGCCGACTATTTCCCCGAGCCAGGCGACGACAACGCCGGAAGGGCATGGTCGAACGTAAGGGCCAACTCGCGCGCGGCGGTCACGGACGACGTGTCCGTCATCCTCGACGGGGACTACGATACGTATCAGGGCCGCTTTGACAAGGCCGCGGCCTGGCTCAGGGTCGACCATTACCCGCGTACGACGTTCTCGCTGGGCAACAGGTACATCAGGCCGGTTTCGTCGTCGGTGTTGACGGCCACGGTGGATCACGTGATAACGGACCGGTGGGACATATGCCTGGTAAGCCAGTACGACTTCGACCACGGCCAGATGCTCGACGAGCGTTTCGTGCTGAGGCGAAGGGTGCACGAGTTCGCAATCGAGTTCAAGGTGAAGTACGACAAGGGCCGGCACGACACGACCGTTGGGATTGACGTTTACCCGCTGGGGATCGGCGGAATCAGGCGGTTCTGACAAAAGGAGCGCAAAGCCATGGGACGCGCCGTCTATCCGGGGACGTTTGACCCCCTGACGTACGGGCACATCGACGTGATAAAGCGCGGCGCGGAGATATTCGACGAATTGCTCGTAGCCGTCGCCGGCTCGGGCGTGACGAAGAGCCCGCTGTTCTCGCAGGAGGAGCGCGTCGGCTTCCTGCGGAACAACACGAAGGACATGGGAAACGTCCGCGTGGAAGTGTTCAACTGCCTCGCGGTGGATTTCGTCCGATCGAAGAACATAAGGGTCATTCTGCGCGGCATCCGGACGATGTCCGATTTCGAATACGAATACCAGATGGCCCTCACGAATCGGAGGCTGGCGGAGGACGTCGAGACCGTGTTCGTCATGGCAAGCCTCGAATATTCGTTTATCAGCGCGCGCCTCATCCGCGAGATAATAGCGTACGGAGGGTCCGTGGCGGGTTTCGTGCCGCCCGACGTCGAGGCGGCGTTCAAACGGAAGTACCCCAAAATCGCGTAGGCGCGAGCGTTACCCGGAATCCGCGCCGGCCGCCGAATCACACCGGCGCCGGACCGCGTCAGGCGAAAAGATCCAGGTGAGCGGAGTTGTCGGCGTCCTTGCCTTCTTCGCCGCCGTCCGGCTCGCCGCGTCGGCCTCCAGAATTTCGCTCGCGCTCGGGGGGATTCTGTATCCTCTTCTGTCGTGTCTGATTTGTTTCCGCGACGCCTTCGCGTGCGAGTTCTTCGGCGCGGCGGATGCTGGCCTGCCGCCTTGCGTCTTCGTCGGCCTGGGCGGCCTGGCCGGCCTGTTGCTCCTTGAGGGCGCTGTGGACGTTTACGACGCCGCTTTGGATGGAGTGGCCGATAATCGACATCTCCCCTCCCTGGGAGACTTCCTCCCGGTTTGGCACCGGCAAAGGCCCATCCCTGGGCTATGCTACAAACTCTTCTTTCCTATCGGCCAACAGCCTGCGCATTCTTAAGAGAATGGCTGCGTGCATCTGGCTTACGCGCGATTCCGAAAGCGAGAGCGTCTCGCCTATTTCCTTCATGGTCAGTTCCTCGTAATAGTAGAGGACGATGATGAGACGCTCTTTCTTGTTGAGGCCCCTTGTGATAAGGTCTTTGAGGTCCTTTTTCTGCAACTGGCGCACGGGGTCCTCGCTGCGGCCGTCGCGAACGATGTCCAGTTCCTTGACGCCGTCCTCCTCGTCGTCGCCCCAGCGGCGGTCCAAAGACGTCATGGCAACGGCGTTTGCCTCCTTGACGATGTGATAGAAATCGCCGATCGTCAGGCCCATGCGCTCGGCCATTTCCTCCTCAGTGGGATTGCGGCCGAGTTCGACCCGCAGGCAGTCCCATGCGGCGTCGATCCGGTGGGCCCGCGAGCGGACGAGGCGGGGCACCCAGTCTTCGCTTCTCAATTGGTCGAGGATGGCCCCCCGTATCCGGGGCGTGCAGTAGGTTTCGAACTTGACGCCGCGCCCTATGTCGAACGCCTCGATGGCGCCCATGAGGCCGAAGACGCCGGCGCTGAACAGGTCGTCGAGCTCCACGCCCCTGGGAAGTTTGCCCCAGATGCGCTCCGCCGTATACCGCACAAGGGGCAGGTAGGCCGCCACGAGGGCGTCGAAGTGTTCTTTTGCGCCCGTACGTTTGTACTCGATCCACAGACGCGCGACCTGGTTCTTGTCCATCCTTTTCATTTATTTTCCTCTTTCTTGCCGGCTGTTTCGTCCCGGAGGTTTTCGATTTTCGGTTCGGGGTGGAGCGGCAGACGTGAGTCCACGGCCTCCTCCAGGGCCATCTGGGCGATGCGGCCCGCAACGTAGCCCACGAGCGACATGACAACCGCTGCGACGAGCGCGCGCATGAGGGCGGCGCTGAACTCCATCGCGCTCAGAGCCCCAATGATCGCCATCACGGCAAAAGCCACCAACCCGAGAGTAGAGGCCATTTTCCGCTGCACGGTCTACCTCCTGACAAGGCGCCTCAGGCGTTCGAGGAAACCGCCGTCGGAAGCGGGTGCCTGGGCAGTCCAAAAGCCCGATGCGATTTTCCTGACGCACGCTGCCGCGGCGCTTGCCGGAAAAGCGGCCACGAACGGCTGCCGCATTCGTACAGCGCGGGGCACGTGCGAGTCCGTAAACACGAAGCCGGCGTATTCCACGTCGACACGCAGGAACTGCCTGGCGACCGAGGCAATCCGCAGCGCCACCCTGTGCGCCTGCTCGCGCGAGTCGGCCTGGTTGACGACGACCGAAATCCTGCCGTGCTCGCGCTCTCGGCTGGCCAGTTTCACGACCGCGTAGGCGTCGGTGATGCTGGTCGGTTCAGGCGTGGTGACGACCAGGCACTCGTCGGCGGCGGCGGCGATCTTGATGACGTTTCGCGATATTCCCGCGCCCGTGTCGATGACAATGAGGTCCGCTTCGCGCTCGAGCGTCTGCAGTTGGGCCAGAAGCCTTGTCCGGTCGTCGTCCGGGAGGTCGGCGAGGTACGCTATGCCGTTGGCGCCGGGCACCAGGCGCACGGAAAACGGCGTGCTGATTGCGATTTCGTGCAGGCGCCTCCTTCCCGCGATCACGTCGGCAAGGCCCGCGGAGGGCGTCACGCCGCACAGGACGTCGATATTCGCCAGGCCGAAATCGGCGTCCACTATGAAGACCCGCCCCGCTGCAGGCGCGGCGGCGATTGCCAGGTTGAGGGCGAGGTTCGACTTGCCGACGCCGCCCTTGCCGCTGGTGACGGCAACCACCTTCGCCCGCGTGCGGGAGGCCTTCACGAGTTCCCGCAGTCTTGTCGCCTGGTCAACGACCACAGTTTTCCTCCCCGGCAATCAGTGCCGCCAACTGCTGGGGATGCGCGACCTCAATATCGTCGGGAACGTCCTGCCCCGTTGTCACGTAACTCACGGGCCGGTTGACTGTCCGAATGGCGTCCAGCAGTTTGCCGCAGGCCGGAAGTTCGTCGAGTTTCGTCAGGAGGACGCAGTCGGGCCTGTAGACGGAGAACTTTTCGAGCGTGTCTTCCAGAGCCGCGCCGTCGGACGTGACCGAGACCACCAGGTGCGTCTGCGCGGGCCGGTGTTTTTCGAAGAATGCCTTGAGGTCGTTGATCTTGAGGCGGTCCCGCTGGCTTCTGCCGGCCGTGTCAACCAGCACCACCGAGCAGCCCGCCAGGCGGGCGACGGCCTCACAGAGTTCCGACGGACTCAGGACGATCTCCAACGGTACGTCTATTATCTTCGCGTACGTCCGCAGTTGCTCCACGGCGGCGATCCTGTACGTGTCAAGCGTGATGAGGCCGACGCGGCTGCGCTCGCGCAGCGCGAAGTGAGCGGCGAGTTTCGCGATGGTAGTCGTCTTGCCGACGCCCGTGGGGCCCACGAACGCGACAACCGACGGGCCGCCCCCCTTGCCCGGCGAAATCGGGCCCGCCGGCCGGATGCACTCGGCTATGCGGGCCACGACGGCGGGCGCGATCGCACGGGGTTCTTTCTCGCCGTGGGGGGAAATCTTGGCGGCAAGGGGTTCGAGTACGTCCTGGGCGCAGGCGTCGCTTGCCCCGCGGCTGATGAGGTATTTGTGCCAGTGCTGAAGAGCCTCGGGCCAGAGGTTGACGCGGGAGGGACGCGCGTGCTTCAGCAGGTCCTCGAGCATCGTCCGCAGGCAGGAGACGTCGTTCTTGAGGCCGAGGATCTCCGTCGAACTGCCGGACACGGCGTTCCTGTAGGCCCTTTCCACGGGGGTCGAGCGCGAGACCGGCAGGCTGCGCGGCGAGACGTTGACTTCGTTGGACGCGGTGACCTCGATGACCTGGCTGCCCCCGAGGCCGAACACGGCGCCCCTGCGGAAAGAGCGGGTATGCAGGATTACGGCGTCGCGGCCGAGGTCGGATCTCACCTGTTCAAGGGCCGCTTCCATGGTTGACGCGGTGTATTTGCGTATGTTCATCTGGCCACCGTTATCATTCCCATTGACTCGATTTCGACTTCACGGGCGATTTCGTTGAACGCGAGTACCGCTACATTGGGCACAACGCCCTCGACGAGGCGTTTCAGGTGGAAGCGCACCTGCGAGTTCGTCATGATTATCGGCAGGTGCCCGGCATTGAAGAGTTTGTTGAGTTCCCCGACTGCGGCGGAGGTAATCTGCTGCGCGGCCTCCGGGGTCAGCGTCAGGTGCGAGCCGGTGTCGGAGTGTTGGACGGCGGCGCTGATTTTGTCCTCGAGCGCGGGGTCCACGGTAACGACGTAGATCTTGCCTTTCTCTTCGTACTGTCTCGAGATCCATCTGCCGAGGGCGTTGCGCACGCATTCGGTCAGCACCTGCGCGTCTTTGGTCCGCTGCGCATAATCGCTCAGGGTCTCGAGTATCGTTTCCAGGTCGCGGATGGAGACGCGCTCGCGCAGCAGGCCCTGCAGGACTTTCTGAACGTCGCCGGCGCGAAGGAGGTTGGGCACCAGTTCGTCCACGAGGGCGGCGTTGGTCTTTTTTACCTGGTCCAGCATTTCCTGGACCCTCTGGCGCGTGAGTATTTCGTGGGCGCGGGACTTGATTACCTCGGTGAGGTGGGTCGTGACGACCGAGGCCGCGTCAACCACCGTGTAGCCCATGTTCTCGGCGCGGGCGCGCTCGGCGGCGGTGACCCAGGTGGCGGGCAGCCCGAAGGCGGGTTCCTTCGTCTCGATGCCCTGGAGTTTGCCGCTTGCCAATCCCGAGTCCATCGCGAGATAGCAGTCGGTATAGGCAACGCCGCCGGCCACCGGCACGCCCTTGATCTTGATGACGTAGTCGTTGCTGCCGAGTTTGACGGCGTTGTCCCGTATTCGGATCGGCGGGATGACAAGGCCCGTTTCCTCGGCCAATTGGCGGCGGATGGCCTGGACCCGCTCGCGCAGATCCCCGCCCTGGGCCCGGTCGACCATCCGGATAAGGCCGTAGCCCACCTCGATCTCGAGGGCGTCGACGCCGGGCGCGGAGGTTATCTGTTCGGGCTCCGGGCGCTGGGCCTTTTGCTGCGCCGCTTTGGCCTTGGCGGCGGTCTTGACGTTATGCTCCATTATGTATGCAATCCCGCCGCACGCCGTGGCCAGCATCAGAAGCGGGATCTTGGGCAGGTCCGTGACGGCAAGGGCGACGAGAAAGCCGGCGGAAATAATGAGGGCCATCGGCTGGCCGAATACCTGGTTGAGGACGTCCTCGCCGAGGTTGGACACCGACGTCGCGCGAGTGACCAAAAGCGCCGCGGATATGCTTATGATGAACGCCGGAATCTGGCTTACCAGGCCGTCGCCGATGGTGAGCCTGGTGTAGACGCTGGCCGCCTCCGTAAGGTTCATGTCGTGGGATACGCCGATAATGAGGCCGCCGACAATGTTGATGATCGTGATGACGATGCCGGCTATCGCGTCGCCCCGCACGAATTTCGAAGCGCCGTCCATGGCCCCGTAGAAGTCGGCCTCGCGGGTTATGGCCTGGCGGCGCCTGCGCGCCTCGGCCTCGTCGATAAACCCGGCATTGAGGTCCGCGTCAATCGACATCTGCTTGCCCGGCATCCCGTCCAGGGTGAACCTCGCCGCTACTTCCGATATGCGTGTCGCCCCCTTGGTGATGACGACGAACTGGATCACAACGAGTATGCAGAATATCACGAAGCCGATGAGCGGCGAATCCCCGGCCACAAACGAGCCGAAGGCCTTTATCACGCTGCCGGCCGCGTCGAGTTTCAGTATGTACGCCCGCGACAGAATCAGCCGCGTCGACGCGACGTTGAGCACGAGCCGGAAAAGCGTCGTAATCAGGAGGACGCTCGGGAACACCGCGAATTCGAGGGGCTCCCGGACGTAGACCGTGGTAAGCATGATCAGTATGGCAAGCGTCATGTTGATCAGCAGCAGGAAACTCAGGATCACGGCCGGCAGCGGGAAAAGCAGCACCCCCAACAGCGCCACCACGGACACGGGCACCAGTGCCCCCCGGTAGCGCGCGAAGATGCGCCCGACTGCGCTCGCCTGCAATGCCAATACGGACATTTACCCCTCTGGTCTTAGCCGGCGGCTTCCGGCAGGGTCTTCCCCTTAAGCCTGTAGACGTACGCCAGTATCTCCGCCACCGCCTGGTAGAGTTCGACGGGAATCTGGGCGCCCACCTCGACCTTCCTGTACAGCATTTGCGCGATGGGCTTGTTCTCGACTATCGGGACGCCCGCCGCGGCTGCCAGTTCGCGGATCTTCCCTGCGATGAATCCGGCGCCTTTGGCCACGCAGACCGGGGCATCCATGGCGTCGGGGTCGTACTCCAGCGCAATAGCCAGTTCGGTGGGGTTGGTAATCACTACGTCCGCCTTGTGGACGTTGGCCATCATTCTCTGCATAGCAACCTGCCGCTGTATGCGCTTCCGGCGCTCGCGCGTCATGGGGTCCCCCTCCATGCGCCGGAGTTCTTCCTTCAACTCCTGCCTGGTCATCATGAGATCGCGCTCGTACTGCCATTTCTGAAAGCCGAAGTCCAGAAGCGCCAGCACCAGCAGCGCGGTGGCCACCCTGTAGCCGAATTTGAGGACGAGGCCCGAGGCAAAAGTGACGGCCTTGCCGGGAGCCAGGTCCACCGCGGCGCTCGTGGCCGGCAGGTAGGACTTTATGGTCACCCAGGCCACCGCCGCGATCACGAGCACCTTGAAGAGGCTGACCAACAGGCGAACGAAGCCCCGCTTGGACAGCATCCCGGAAAGGCCCCTGAAGGGGTCCAGGCGCGCGAAATCGGGCTTGAGCGGCTCGGCGGTCCAGACGAATCCGGACTGGACGAGGTTGGAGGCTATTCCGACCGCAAGGATCCCCAGGACAAGGGGCGCGCACGACGCAAAAATGAACACCGACGCGTAGGCGTAGTACTGCCTGATCGATTCCTCGGTCAGTGCGCCGAGGCAAAGCGAGTCGAGGGACTTCCTGGTTACCAGCGCCAGCGCCCCGAGCATGTCCTGCCCCGTAACCTGGAGTATCACAAGCGAACCCAGCAGCGTCAGCGCGGCGCAGAGGTCGTGCGACTTGGCGACCTGGCCCTTCTCGCGGGCCTCTTCGCGCCGCCGCGGCGTTGCTTCTTCAGTCCGTTCTTCGAAATCGGTTTCAGGCATAACTCACCGGGAGGCGGCAATCAGGATCGGCAGGTCCCTGAGCACGATGCCGATGGCCTTGGCCAGGAAATACCCGATCGACGGAAGCGTGAGAATCATCACCGTCAGGCCCACCATGATCCTCAGCGGGAAGCCCACTATGAGTATGTTCATCTGCGGGACCGTGCGGGCCACAAACCCCATCGCTACGGTGACCAGAAAGAGCGCCAGCAGCATCGGCGCGCTTATGGCGAAGGCAATCGCAAAGAGGTAGCCGAAGAGCTTTATGACCATTCCAAGCGCCCCGACCGTAAGGGCCGCGCCTCCGATCGGCACCGTCCGGAAACTCTGCACAAGCGCCGCAAGAAGTATGTGGTGTCCGTTGATGCCCAGAAAGATGAGCGTCGTGAAGAAGAAGTAAAATTCGCCGACCAGCGAACTCTGGGTCTCGAGGAACGGGTTGAAGACGCCGCCGATTTCGGTCCCCATCTGCTGGCCGACCTGCATCCCGCCGAGTTGCACCGCGACGAAGATGAGGCTCGCGGCAAAACCTATCAGCATGCCGATGATGGATTCCGTGGCCGCAACATACACGATGTAACGCAGGCTCAGCGCCGCCGGCGGGACAAAGCCGACGACGGGCAAAAGCACGAGCGCTATCACCATCGAAATCGCCACCTTCGCCTGCCCGGGCACGAGGGCCGAGCCGAAAACCGGAGCGAAAATCATGATCCCGCCGACCCTGAAAAGGATCAGGACGTAGGCGATGAACTCCTTAGTCGAGAACGCCACCAGGTCCACGGCTTTTTCCCCGATCAGTAAGGCACGTTCCTGATGCCAACGAAGATCTCCCTGGAATACTCAACGACAGTGCGTATGAAGAAAGGCAGCAGCAGGTAGAGCGCCGCCATCATCGCGAGGATTTTCGGAATGAACGAAAGCGTCTGTTCCTGGATCTGGGTCGCCGCCTGGAGAATGCTTATGACGATGCCCACCACCAGGCCTACGACCAGAAGCGGCAGCGAGAGAATGAGCGTTATCTCCAGCGCGTTTCTCGACACGTCACTGGCGACTTGAACGGGATCCACTCGTACACTCCTTTACATGAACGAAGCCATGAGCGAGCCGACCACAAGGTGCCAGCCGTCGGCAAGGACAAACAAGAGGAGTTTGAAGGGCAGGCTGATCAGGACCGGAGGCAGCATCAGCATCCCCATCGAAATGAGCACCGAGGAGATTACCATGTCTATGACCAGGAAAGGAAGGTACAGGCGAAAGCCCATTTCGAACGAAGTCTTGAGTTCGGAAATCATGAACGCCGGCATCAGTACGGTCGTCGGCACTTCCCTGTACGTGGTCTTCTCGGTAATCGTGATCTTCGAGAACTCCATGAACAGCCGTATGTCCTCCGGCCGGGTCTGGTTTATCATGAAGTCCCTGACGGGCACGATGCCGACGTCGAAGGCGGCCTTCGCGTCCTTGATATTTCCCGACATGTAGGGCGCCAGCGCCGTATCGTTAACCTTTTTCCAGGTCGGGCCCATCACCACGAAGGTCATGAAAAGCGCCAGGCTGATGAGGACCTGGTTGGGCGGCAACTGCTGGGTCGCAAGCGCCTGGCGCAGCAGGCTCAATACCACGATGATGCGGGTGAAACTCGTCGTCATTATGAGGATGGCCGGGGCCAGCGTGAGCACTGTGAGGATGGCCAATATCTCAAGTGAGGCCGCCACCTCGCGCGGGTTCGAGGCGGGCTCAACGCCGGGGATCTTCGGGATCACCACCTGCGCACAGGCCCGTTCCGGCAAAGCGACAAGCACGCCGGCGGCCAAAACCGACAGAAAAAGCGTCTTATGAAACCTGGTTAGACCGGTCACCTCTTTCCCCTCTCCATTCACGCGCGAAACAAAGCCTTAGCGAAACCCCTCCAGTTTCTTGGCAAGGCCGGCGAATCTGTCGGAAACGCTGTTGACCGCGGCGGACAGGTCCTCCCGGGTCGCGCGGTCTTTCTTGCGGGAACCGCTGATACCGGCTATTATCTCGCGGAAAGCCGCACTTGCGCCTTTGGACGAAGCGGCCTCGTACAGGCCCGCGATGCGTTCAACTTCAGCGGGGTCTGAAATCTCCGAGAGAAGCGTGACCGACTGCTGCGTAGCGCCCACGACGAGGACCTTTCCCGGGGCCTTTACGATGCAGACCATCTGCTTGGGCCCGAGGAACGTGCGGGACAGGACCTTCAAATTGTCGGACGAGTACATCCTGACGGCGCGCGGGGCGAAACGGCGCAGCGCCCACACAATGAGGGCCACAAGCGCGATCACCGCCGCCAGCGAAACAATGACGTTGAGCGCGCCGTCCAGGCCGACGGGCGAAGCGGCCGGCTTGGGCGGCGTGGCACGCCGGTCTGCCAGGACCGGCTGGTCTTCAATGCTGCCGACGGCGCCGCCGGAGCCTTCGGGCGCCGCGGCGGGGGGCTCGCCGCCCGCCCGCGCCGGACAAACGCCGCCGAGGACGGTCAAAACCACCAGCGCAAACAGCACTGTCCTATTCATCTTTTTCTTCCGCCTTGAGGCCGGCTTCAGGATCGACTATCTGCGTCACCCTGACGCAGAAGTTATCGTTGACCACCAGTATTTCGCCCCTCGCGACTAGGCGGTCGTTGACGAGGATGTCGATCGGGTCTCCCGCGAGTTTGTCGAGTTCGACGACGGCGCCTTTCCTGAGTTTCAGGATGTCCTCTATGGCCATTAGAGTGCGGCCGAGTTCGATCTTGACCTCCAGGTCGACGTCCATCAGCAGGTCGATGCTCCCGGGGGCTGCGGCGCCGGGCGGGGCCGGTTCGAGGTCCGGGAACTGCTCTTTCTTGGCCGGCGCCTCCGGCGCGGCGGCAGGAGCACCCGCCCCGGACGCGCTGACGAGTTTATCCAGGTCCTTCTGGTCGAGCAGCGCTTCTTTCGCCTGCCCTTCTTTTGCTGGGTTCTGGTCGGGCATCTTCCACCTCTTGGTTTATCAGTATGGACTGAAGTCGCCGAAGATGACTTCCTGCACGGCGTCTTCCCCGAGTTGTTCGTTTATCTTCGCCTTTATGGCAGCCTTGACCCCGGCGAGGTTTTCGGTGCGAACGTCTCTCGGGTCGGCGTCAAGAAATGCCCTCCGCGTAATCTCCTTGAATATCGCCTCGAATTTCCTGATCTTGGCTTCGAGTTCCGCGGCTCGCTCGGCCGGCACCGTGAGGGTGACGCTCATGCGAACTCCCATGGAACTGGCCCCGAGAGGGTCCATGGCTTTCTTGATCTCCAGCCTGCCGAGTTCTATTGTGGATATCCTGTCGAGGGGGCTGGTCATGCCGGGCTTCTCGCCTTCCTCCTTGCTCTTGGAAGGCTTCAGGACGCCCCATGACACGATGGCGATGATGATCAATAGAAACACTCCGATGACGGCCAGCATCGTCTTGCTTACGGCCGATTCTTTCTTCT
>Ga0315274_10010178_pt1 | contig 13543 bp, 7 predicted proteins | sample YL17G02_20_MG_FD_203700 | JGI IMG/M metagenome (GOLD analysis project Ga0315274, IMG submission 203700) | Sediment microbial communities from Yellowstone Lake, YNP, Wyoming, USA - YL17G02_20 | ecosystem: Environmental > Aquatic > Freshwater > Lake > Sediment | place: USA: Wyoming | collected...
GCTTGCTGCCACTGCGCGCGGACCAACTTCTCCTTCTCCAGCTTGTGCAAGACGGGATATACAGTCCCTTCCTGCCACACGAAGAGTCCCTCGGCCTCCTCGTTGATGCGCTTGATGATCTGGTAGCCGTAGCTGGCTTCTTTCGCGAGCACCGAAAGAATCAGCAAGCCCGTACTGGCTCCGACAAGTTCTTTTTGCGCTTTCATAGCAACTCACCTTGAAGTTCAAGGTATATCATACCATGATCTTCAAGGCATGTCAAGAGCCACGGAGAAAGACCTCAAGGAGCGTTTCCGCCCTTTGCGGAGGCGAACAGGATTGCTGAGCGCCGGTTCTGGGTAAAGGAAATGGAGACTCCCTCTGAAGTAAGGGCATTAGGAGCAGCGTCAGTGATTTCCTCCGTGTCAATATCTTCGACGCGGTAGGTCTCAGGTGTTGGTGCGAGAAGGCGGAAGGGGAGAGTGTACTCGAAGGCACCTTCGGCGTCCCAGCGGTAGATGATGGCGGCAGCTTTGGTTCTCGTGTGGTCGTAGAAGGTAACGGAGGCGGTTTGGGCGTTAGGGGTCGGGACTTGCACTTCGTAGAGATAGTCTGATTTGAGCTCATTGAGCCAGCGGTAGGTTGTGATCTCTTTGAGGATGATGTTGCGCTGTTGGTTGCCGATCTTGGACAGGTCAGCTACGAGCCCCCATGTTCCCGCCATCGCGCTACGGCAGTAGTAACGGAGTAGTTCGTCGTCATTTACGTCCATCTGGTCGGGATTGTTCGTCCAGCGGTTTGCCGCCCAGGGAAAGATGAATTCGAGGGAGCCGAGGGCCACTGAGATGTTCTCTCGCGCGTGGCCTAGGCCGTTATTCCCGCCGTCTTTCAACCATTGGCTCTGCGTGGCGAAGACGGTGAGCTCGTTCGTCATGCGGCCGCCACTCTGGCAGTTCTCGATGATGAGATCGGGATTCTTTGCGCGGACGGCTTTGAGAGCGTCTTGAAACGCGATGACGTTGCGCATGACGCCTTGGCGGGTGTGCGCGGAAAAGAGGAGTTGATCGTATTTCCACCATTGCGCGCCGTACTTCTCGCGAAGCATGGCGACGTGATCGACCAGCCTTTTCGGGAAATCGCAGCCGACAAGGTCGAGAAGGTAGCCGTCGATGAATTTCTCATAGGTGGGTGGCTGATCGACCTCGGGGGGCAGGGAGTGTTTCGAGGCATTGACAAACTGCGGGCACGTCCAGATGCCCGCGAGAACGCCCTTTGCCTTAACGGAACGCAGAATCTCCTCGAATTCTCCCGGTGCAAACCCGGTCTCGTTCCCAAGTTCAACTTGGGAACGAGGCACCCAACGAGGCGTCCAGTCGCCGACGCATTTGTACCATCCGGCATCGACAATGAAGGCGTCAAGCTTGTACGGGTCCATCGCGTCAACCTGGCGTTTCAGAAAAGCTGCATCGATATTGAACCGAGTTGTGTACCAGTTGTTGTACGTAAACGGATAGCTGGGCGGAGGTCCGCCATATAGGGCTTTCGCAAGTTCGGCGCGTTGCTTCATCCATTCAGCGCGCGCGAGGGGATCATCGGCGTCACGAACGGGCGTGATCATCAACACCGGGCCGTCGATGGACTCTCCCGGCGCCAACACAAGCTGCGTTTCATTCGGCGGAAGGAACACTTTGAAACCGAGCGTGTCGGCACTGCCCGTCAATTCGGCGCGCCATCCGCCACACCATTCGAGACCAAAGTACAGATGCCCTTGGCTCCCCTTCACGTCCCAATACGGGTTCATGCCGTCGTCCGGCGTATCCGAACTGTGGAGTCTGCTCCCCCACGAGGTCCCGTCCAGGGCAATGATCGGCTTCTCGACAGGCGCAAACGACAGTGCATGCCAACTCTTCACCGACTGGGCCCCTGGCGCCTTGCACCGCGCCGCCCACACGGGAAACCATTCCACGGGACAAGGCTCTCCCCCACCGTTCGTCATACGGCAGTGCAGCCGGATGAGACTACCTTGCTTGGCGAGTTCGACGGCCCAAGTTAATCTCACGTCGCGCGCGAGTTGCCGTTCGCACTCGGCCCGCAGGAAGTGATCTCCGTCGACTTGCTTCCACGGCCCCCCATTGAGCGCATCTCGGCCGGATTCTTGAGGCGGTTGCAGGGGCTGCGGCACGTTCTCCCCGAGGTCAGATCCCAAATCGGAAAGAAAAGGCGTTCCCGTGTCTTTCCATGCGGCTGCCTGGATAACAGGTATGCCCTTGTCGGAAAGACCGAGTCTCAATTGAACGGCATCATTCGCAAGCGTCATCGGTTCGGCGGCCATTACCATGATGGCCCACGCTCCCAATAGCAGCATCTGCACCTCCTGGCAATTTGTACCACCTTCTCTCAGAGCCTGTGAAGAAATCCAATACGCGCAACTCGTAGGTCCGAATTCCAATTCGGATCGTGAATAAACGACGATCCCATTTGGAAATGGGACCTACGCAATTGGTCACCTTCGATTTCTTCACAAGCTCTCAGTTGCGCGAATTCGTGTCGTGATTCCACCGGCTAAAGTGTGTAAGAAAGGGGATAGGGAGACGCCTGGAAATAAGGGGGATGGAGTCTCCGTCTCTGGAGAAGTCCGAACGGATTTCGGACCCACGCCGTCAGAGATCCTCCGACAAGGACATCCCCTTTATCTCTGCTATCCCCATATCTCCGTTTCTTACACCCTTTGGTTGCGGCTTTGCCGCGCTGTGCATCTTGTGTGGAATATAGCGGCGCTCACCCGTCCAGTCAAAGCGCGCGCATGATTTCCAGGCATCCTCGCTATTACGGACGGAACACTTGAACTTCGCTTGATTGTGCGCTATCTTATCCTCCTGCGCATCCGCCGCGGTGTTGCGGAATGGATGGCCTGGATCACAACCTGAGGAGAATCGCACATGCAAACCCCCGTTGCAGTCTTGATCGCCCTGATGTTGCTCAATCTCGTCGCTGTTCCGATTGCGCTCGCGCAGGAAACACGGATTCTATTCTACAGCCGGTCGGAGGGGTTCGAGCACAGCCCCGTCGTGCAGAAGGAAGGCAAACCCAGCATTGCCGAGAAGACCCTGAGCGACCTGGCATCGGAGAACGGAGCGCCGTTCACGAGCACGAAGGACGGCACGAAGATCACGGCAGACAACCTCAAGAACTTCGACCTTGTCATCTTCTACACGCAAGGCGACCTCACAAAGCCGGAGAGCAAGGACGGCGCGCCGCCGGTGGGTCCAAAGGCCGAAGCGGATCTGGTCGACTGGGTCAAGAATGGAGGCCGGTTCATGGGCTTCCACTCGGCTTCGGACACCTTCCACACGCCGCCCAGCGGAGAGGTGACACCTTATCTGAAAATGGTCGGCGCCGAATTCAGCGGCCACGGTCCGCAGTTTGAAGGGACCGTGAAAGTAGTTGACCCGACGCACCCGGCCATGGCCAACATTCCGCAGGACTGGAAGCTCCTTGAGGAATGGTACATGTTCAAGAATTTCAACAAGGGCACGGTGCACGTCCTTGCACTGCTCGATCCGGGCCCCGCGCGCGCAAAGGTAAAGGAGTACAACATCCCCGACTATCCGATCATCTGGTGCAGCGCGTTCGGAAAAGGCAAGGTATACTTCAGCGCACTGGGCCATCGCGATGAGCTCTGGCAGGATCCGATCTTCCAGAAGAGCATTGTGGACGCCGGCACGTGGCTCATGGGAGAAGGACAAGAGGGGATCGAACCCAATTTCGACAAGGTGGTCCCGAAGGACAAGCCCGCTGCTGAGAAACCCGCGGAAAAACCTGCGGAAAAGAAGTAACGCTCCACCTGTATTCCTACAAGAAGCCGGCACAGGATGACTTGACTCCGCAGCAAAGGATAGTCTTGGTCTGTGTCACATGAACGTGATCATGAATATGCCAGCTCAAAATCAGTCAAGGACCTGCGCGTCAAGACCCACGAGGCCGTCGAATCGAAATCGTCGGTGACCTGCGTCACATCGGCCAAGCCTTTTCCGCCGCTTCAGATCCGATCTTGGCGAACGACAGCTCACCGTGAGGCGGAAAAGGACGACGCCGGGCTTCGGTGAGTACGGGCCTTGAGGAATGACGGATTGAAGATGCTGCTTTGGTCTTTGCTCCATTGCTCGATCTTCTTGGGGGGGTACGCGCTTTGGCGCGGGATCGTGTAGTGGCCGGCGGTATCAACATCGATACCGCCCGGTTCAACGGCGCCGCCCGCCCGGCGGATAACCTGCTCCGCAACGCGCTGACACGCCTCTATCAGCGTGTCAAAGGAATAATCCGCATAGGAGAACTTCTCATTCCGGATGGCGTCCAGGCCCGAGGTCCATTGCGGCCCGAGTTTGCTGAATCCTTTCATGCAGCCCAGAATGCCGGCGGCGCTTGATGGATTGCAGTCTGAATCCTGCCCGCAACGGGTCGCCACTTCCAGGGTTCGGGCCATATCGCCGTTCCCGTAGAGCAGCCCTCCGACCACGTAAGCGCCGTTGAGTTTGGCGTTGATGTTGGCCTTGATGTCGGGTTCGCAGTCGAGATTGTCCTGCCATTTCGTCTCAATCTTGCGCCAGGTGGCCAGCCAGTCGGACGGACATTCATCGTGCCAGCGGAGCACGTCGGCGATGCACTGGTAATAGGAGGACTTCTTTGGAATGCAGGCCAGCCCGGCCTCGACCACGGCGCGCACATTCTGGTCTTCAAGGTAGGCCGCCGCGTACATGCCGGCGATGAACATGCCGCCATAGACGCCGTCGCCATAGCACATGATGTGGCCGAAAATATCGCACAAGCGGTTGGATTCGCGCGGCAAGCCCGGACAGAGGATCCCAAAGAGGTCCGACTCGATCTGAAAATCAATGTCATTGGCGTGCCGGTTGTATCTGGGGTTTCCGGAGCGTGGCGGCATGATGCCGTTGCGCACGTTCTCCCGGCCAAACAGGTTGGCGTGCCACAGTTCGTATTTGGTGGCGGCGAACGCTTTGCCGGCCTGCGCCGGAGTGATATCAAGCCCATACTGTTCCAGCGCCTTCAGGAACGTCATTTCGACGTAACAGTCGTCCTGTTTCAAGGCATTACTGATCCGTTCGGGTTTCCAGGGGAGCAGTTCGCCGAGGTTTGGCTGGCCTTGCCACAGAAAACCATCCACACCCCAGGCCCATTCCGTTTCCGCCCCGAAGCTGACGCCGATCATCTGGCCCGCATAGGCGCCTTTGCACTTGTCCAGGAACCGGGCTTTGTCCATGCGGACGGTTTCGGGCGCGGCCTCCGCGGCCATGCAGCAGACCAAGGTCAGGCCAATCACTTGCGCAAGGCCGGTGCACGATCGCACCGCTGCGCGCAGGCGTTTCATGGGTGTTCTCCTCTGATTGCTCTTCACTTAATCGTGAGCGTCTTTTCCGATTCCAGATTCTTCATCAACTCGTCTTTCTTGAACCACGTGGGCTTGAATTTGCGTTCGGCGTAAAGTTTCTCGGCTTGGTCCACATAGTGGGGCGAGTTTGGATCCGAGCTTTGTCCCCAGTTTAGAAGACTGTACGATTCGATGCCGTTCTTGTGCAGGAATGACAGCAGGATCGAACTCGAACCGTCGTGGCCGACGTATTTGCCCGACCCGGCGGGATTCTCACGGACGCCCACGTCCATGACCGTTTCGGTCATGGTCTTTTGGTTGTCGGCTCCGAACTCCGCGCCCGGGCAGGCGAAATACTTGCCGCCGCGGCCAATCAGGTTGATATCGCCCCATGTGACGCCCAGTCTCCCGTACTTGGCCTTTATCTCGGCCAGCGCTTTCGCGAGCAGGTCCAGAAGCTTGCTCTGGGCGGCCGGGCTGAGCGGTTTGTTGTCCGCGATATCCGCCACAGGGATGGCCGTGTCGCATTGCAGCCGCCAGAACTTCATTAGCGGCGCCGCCACGCTTTCCTTCGAGAACTGCCCGTCCCACTCGATGATATCCTTCACCGCCTTCGTGAATTCGGGGTCCGCCGTCTTCGCGCTCCCGGCCGCATCCACCGCGACCTTGAGGGCGCGTTGCCACGGCTTGGCCAGAACATCGTACACGTTCAGAGTGTAGTCCATGGCTTCTTCCTTGGTGACGGAGTCGTCGGCATCCAGCAACTCTCGCAGCCTCTCCCCACGATGGGTGCTGAAATCCCACGTGACGTTGTAGATGTACGGTTTGTACTTGTCCGGCGTCATCGGGGAATTTTTCATCATGTTTTCCGGACTCAGATTGCAGTTTTGGAAATAGCCTTGCGGCGGGTTCTTCACCTGCACCAGGTCGCGCAGGTCATGGAAGCCCAGCCATCGGGTCGCATCCGTGCCGCCCGGCACGGGAACCGACCAGTTGTACCCCTCGGGGCGGATCGGCACGCATCCGTTCCGGACGTATTGGATGTTGCCTTGAGTGTCCGCGAACGTGGTGTTCTGCTCCATCATCTGCCGCATCGACAGCGCATCATAGAACTCCTCGCAACTCCGCGCCGTCGACATCCGGTACATCTGCTCGAACAGTCCGTCCGCTTCGAGGTACGGCGATGCCCCGCAATACGCGACGCTTTTCGCGAGATCCGGTTCGGCCATTACGGGGCCGTAAATCGAATACAGCGCTGGCTTCTGTTGCGGTTGTTGTCCCTTAACCGCAATGCTAATCATCGTCTGTTCGAAGTCGCGCCATTGGCCGTTGTATTCGTATTGCAGTGGGTTCTTCGGATTCAGCTTAACCATGTACACGTCGGACGTGTCCGGACCGCCCGTCGTACATGCCCACGCCACCTGGCCCGAGTGCCCCAATGCCGGCAGAGGCGATCCCACCAGCCAGAACCCGCACTGGTCGTAGGCTCCGCCCGTATTATGGTCCGATATACGGGCGGCGTGCACGCGGGCTTCATGAAATACCGCCATGCCTTCCCACGTAAGGTGAGGGTCCGTCATGATGATCGCGCATCCCTCCGCCGACCGCGATGGAGAGACCGCAAAGGAATTCGAGCCGAACGGCGGTGCTTGCGCCTTCCTCGCGAGTTCGTTCATCAAGGTTTCGAGCGGCCAGTTGAGGATCATGGCGCGCCCGATGGCCGCGCACTGCCAGCCGTGCAGCTCCGTCGCGAACTCCGGTTTCCGTTCCGGATGTTCCTTCAGATACGCCTCGATGCCCCGCATGAAACGATCGCCGATTTCCTTGAGGTGCGCCGGCGCCGTCTTCCAATACTGCTCGCACCGTTCGGCGTTCTTCACCAGCCTCATGATGTAGTCCTGCTCGGCGTATTGCGGCCCGAACGCTTCAGCCATTGTTCCGGTCGCGGTCCGGACGTTCCTATAGACGTCTTCGAGGCGGTCTTCAGCCTGCGCGTACCCCATTGCGTAGGCCGCGTTTCCGAGCGTGTCCGCGTAGATATGCGGTACGCCCCACGTGTCGCGGTACAACTTGACCTGCTGGTTTCCCGCAGGGGCCGCCTGCCCCAACGCCTCCGCCGACAAGATCATCAGGGCGATTGAGACAAGAATCCGGGGAAGTTTCATGGTTCACTCCTGGAAAAATGGGACGCTTCCCTATTTCCGGCCTCCTCGGTGGGATCGCGTGCGCGCAAGGCTTCCGCGCGCGTGATAGAACCGCCGGAAATGGGGAAGCGTCCCGATTTTTCCCGGCGGACGGATCCGCGCTGGACGAGTCTCGGCTCGATCCATTGAGTGACTATGCCGCGGCCGGTCTGATTGCGGATGATCCTCAGGAGAAGCTCGGCAACCTGTCTGCCCAGCGCCTCCGGAAGAATGTCCACACTCGTTAGCGGCGGACCGAACAACTCGGCGAAATCGATCCCGTCAAAGCCGGCCACACTCAGATCGCCCGGAATCTCCAACGACAACTCGTGGGCCGCCCGGTACACCCCCATGGCTACCATGTCGTTAAAGCATAGTAGCGCCGTCGGACGCGTTTCAGGGTTTCTGAGCATATCGCGCGCCGCCTGGTACCCTGCCGCGGCGGTCTCGCCAGCGTCGACAATCAACGCGTCCGATACGGGGATGTCATGTTCTATCAGGCTCTCGATGAAGCCCAGTTTCCTATCCTTGGCGGCTTGGGAGAACGCCGGACCCGCGAGATGGCCCACCCGGCGATGGCCGTTCTCAATGATGTGGTTCGTGGCGAGTCGCATGCCCGCGCGGTTGTCGAAATTGACCGAATGGGTTTCGATGCCGTCCAGCTTCCCTTGCGTCACCAGAGGAATGCCCTGCCCGGCTATCTCTCGGGCATGTTCGCCCGTTGGGCCTTCCGCCCCCTTCAGAATGATGTACCCGGCGGGACGGTACGCGTGGAGACTCGCCAGCGTCTCAGGGTCCGCCTGATCCTCGGGGCGGACATTGTGAAAGAGGATATGATAGCCCTCGGTCTCCAAGACCGCATTGATTCCCCGAAACATCATCATGTGGAACGGGCTTCCAAGATTGGACACGAGAACCGCAACCATGCGGGACAACTCGGCCACCAGCGTCTTCGCAATCATGCCCGACTGGTAGTTCTCGTGGCGAATGCACTCCAGGACTCTCCGGCGTGTGCTCTCGCGAACGTTGCGCTTGCCGTTCAGCACGGCCGACACGGTGGAACGCGACACTCCGCTCAGGCGGGCGATCTCGTTCGTCGTAATGGAGCGTCTGGGTCTGTGCAAGCTATCGGCGTTCACGGCGTATCCACGATCTTCACGATGTCACCACCTCGATTATGGCAGACCCTATTGAAAAATGCAACAAATGGATCATAGATGGCAGTGGCATGGCTGAACAATAGGCGTTAATGTCGAATACTATATCGTAATTCAGAACGACGAAATACTAGAGTAGCCCTGCGTGTGGACCTGCGAATTGGCTTTGCGGGCAACGCCGAGGCATACATGATAAGTGCCTGGGCATTGACGTGCAGATCACAAGTCCGCCTGTTTATTTTGCAGATAGCGACCTGAAAGCATTGGCCCATCAAGCGCCCACATGGGCATTCTCGCGGCATCAGGATGTGTCAAGGAAAGGTGGGGTACCCCAGTTTTCCTGTTCATGAGCAACAAACAGCAGGTTAAATGATATGGTCATCTTGTCACCACGTTGCGTCATTTGTGTAAAATATCAGTAGAAGTATTTCTTACAAACATCTTGACTTTTGGGGGGCGATGTGCTAAGGTATTGCCGTGGTCGGCTTGTGTGGGCGGGCCATCGCCTGTGCGAAGGATTGTATCGGGCGGGCATTTCTAAGGTTAACAGTCTGAGTAGGGTTGACGAGAACAAGAGGAGGAAGGGACATGAGAAGGCAAGGTTTTACGTTGATCGAACTGTTGGTCGTGATCGCCATCATTGGCATTCTGGCGGCGATTTTGCTGCCGGCGCTGGCTCGTGCGCGCGAGTCGGCTCGGCGAGCAAGCTGTGCGAACAACCTCAAGCAGTGGGGGCTGATCTACAAGATGTACGCCAATGAGTCCAAAGGTGGGAAGTTCCCGCCGATGCAGATCGGCGCGTGGTTCGACGCAACCGGCACGTATCCTACCCCCGAAGGTAGCCCGATCGGCGAGGTAAGCTTTGGGCCCGCGCTGCCCACGATCTATCCGGAGTACCTGACCGATCCGAAGATCATGTTCTGCCCGTCGGACGCTTCGACTCCCATGTATCTGGACATGCAGAAGGATACCGACGGCAGCCTGTGCGGTGCTCCCGCGGATCCATGCACGGGATACATGTCGTGGCACGGCAGCGCCTGTATGCGCGGGATTGACACCAGCTACATGTACCTTGGGTGGTTGTTTGATCAGGTCGACGCCGACGATGAGCTAATGCCTTCAGGACCTTATGCTGGAGCGGCTACGCAGGCGATCCTTTGGTATGCTCTCCTACAGACCACTATTCCAGGCGAGCTGACGGCGCTTATCACGGCGAATGTAGAAGCTTTCGCCCCAAGTGCGGACAGGGACACAGAACTTGGCGCCCCGTACGGCAACAGCAGCTCTGCCACGATGTACAGGCTCCGCGAAGGGATTGAGCGCTTCCTGATTACGGACATCAACAACCCCGCTGCAACCGCCGTGGCCCAGAGCGAGGTGTTCATCATGTTTGATGGCGTGGCGACCAGGGCCACGGCCTACAACCATGTTCCGGGCGGTTCGAACGTCCTGTTCATGGACGGGCACGTGGAGTTCCAGAGGTATGACCAGAATGGTCCGGCGCCGTGCAGTGGGCCGCTGGCGACAATAGTTGGCCTGCTGGCGACGGACTTCTAACTCCTCGCGGGGTGTCGCGAGGTCTCCGGATCCGCCGGTCTGCTGATACCCTTGAGCACGCTCTTCGTGTCGGTGGCCAAACTCCGGAAGATGGTTTGGGACGCGCTCAGAAAGAGCAAGGACCATCTGCGGACGCTCGAGAGGATGGCATTCTAGCTCGCTGGGGCATCGGAGCCTCCGACCCAGCGCGTGGGCCAGGCCCCTGCGGTGCCCACCCTGTGCGGCGGACGCCGCAGGGGCTCCCGAAACGCGACGGCGGACCCGTGAGACAGCCCGTTCCCCTTCCAAGCAACGAAGCGAGTTCGCGATGCGCGACTTGCGGCGAGAGGGCTGAGGTAGGCATTCCCTGATAATCGGCGCATGTCAACTGCCGTGAGGGAACTGAACGAGTGGTTGGAGTACAGAAGGAAAGGTCTACTTGATGAGTCGTTTCAAGCCTCCGTATCTCGGCGCGGCCTACTATCCTGAGGCATGGCCGCCGGAGCAGGTCGACGAAGATATCCGCCTGATGCTCGAGGCGGGCTTGAATGTCGTTCGGATCGCGGAATTCGCCTGGAGCAGCATGGAGCCCGAGGAGGGCCGGTTCGAGCTCGGGTGGCTGCATCGCGTGGTGGACAAGCTTGGGGCAGCCGGCATTGCCACCATCATGTGCACGCCGTCGTGCACTCCCCCGGCGTGGTTGACGGCGAAGTATCCTGAGGTAGTCGTCGTGAATCATGCGGGCGTCCGGGCCGACCACGGATTCCGCCGTCACGTCTGCCCGAACAACCCTGTATACCGGGAATTCTGCGGGCGAATCACGATGAAGCTGGCCGAGGCGTTTGGACATGACGAACGCGTGATCGGTTGGCAGATCGACAACGAGGTGGACCTGTGGGAGGGTTGGGGGTGCTACTGTAACCTGTGCGTGCAGTTGTTCCGCGAAGGGCTGCGGCAGAAGTTTGGGTCGGTGGAGGCCTTGAATGCCGCTTGGGGTACGAACGTCTGGAGCCAGACCTATCAGTCTTTCTCACACGTTCCCGCACCCCATCCGAACTACTGTCATCATCCATCCCTGTTGACGGCGTGGGTGCAGTTCCAGAATGAGAGCCTGGTGAACTACGTTGCGCATCAGGCGGCGATACTGCACCAGCAGCCGCGCGATCTTGCGCCAGCCTTGCAGCGCGCAGACAAGGGGTTGCAACCCCTTGTCCACAACCGCGTGTCGCAACCCGTGGGCACGGACATGATGCCCATTCTTAGCGTGAGCTACGAGCAGATGCACCGAAACCTGGACCTCGTCCAGTACAACCACTATGACACGATGGACAATCTCTGGCGGCAGGTGTTCTGGATGGACTACGTGCGGCCGGTCAAGAAGGCGCCCTTCTGGAATACGGAAACCTCGACTTGCTGGAACGGCGGCGTCACGGCCAATGGTTACCGAGAGCCGGGGTTCTGTCGGGCCAATTCCTGGCTTCCGATCTCGCTCGGCGCCGAGGCCAATTTGTACTGGCTCTGGCGTTCGCACTGGAGCGGACAGGAGTTGATGCACGGATGCGTGGTTTCCAGTAGCGGGCGGCCCCTGCACATCATGAACGAGGTCCAGGAGGTGTCGGCGGGGTTCAAGACCGTTTCCGAGTTCCTTAACGGGACACGCCCGGAACCGCCCGGCCTGGCCGTGCACGTGTCCACGCTGGCTCACGCGCAACTTCGATTTCAGTCCATCGTTCCCGGCTTCGATTACGTCGAGTCCATGCTGAACCGGGTGTACCGTCCCCTGATGGGCGTGCATCTGCGCGCCGACGTCATTGATCCGGCCGCGCCGCTCGATGCCTATCGCCTGGTGTTCTCTCCGTTCCTTCCGGCGTTGGATGAGTCGGGTCTTCGGGAACGGATGCGCGCTTGGATCGAAGACGGTGGGACATGGGTCGTTGGACCGTTCTCCGACATTCGCACCTTGGAAGGAACGAAGCCGACGCACGCCCCGTTCGGCTGCCTCGAGGAGTGGGCCGGTGTGTCCTGCAAGTATGAATTGCCCGGGGCGCCGCGCGATTTCCCCCTGCGGTGGTTTGATGGAAGAAAGTCGCAAGGTTCGCTGTGGTATGCCGGATTCACGCCGGATGGGGCCAAGACCCTCGCCGCATACACGGAGGGCCCCTTGGCGGGACTCGCCGCGGTTACCGAGACGCAGCTCGGACAAGGACGCATCATCCTGCTCGGGACACTCTGCATTCCCGACGACTTGCAGAGGCTGATGCTCCGACTCGCGGAGCAGTGTGGGATTCTGCCCGCCGCCGATGCCACGCCGAACGTACTGGTCGTCCCCCGCGAAGGGGAAGCCGGCAAGGGCGTCATCGTGATAGAGATCGAGAACCGCCCGGGCGCGCTGACGTTGTCGTCGCCCGTACGGGACATGCTGGACGGCAACGAACACGTGGGCCGTGTGGAGATTGCCCCCTATCAGGTTATGGTTCTGTGCGCCGCGCAGGCGCCATAGACAGCGGCCCCGGTTCAGCGATAGGATGGGGGCCGGCTGCAATGTTCATTGCGGACCGGATCGCGCGCGGAAGCCTTGCGCGCGCGCGGAGTGTCGCCGCTTGCGGATACTCGGAACCATAAACGGCGTGTATCGCCAAGGATTTCTGCGACGCGGCGCGATGGCGTTGAGTGTGTTGTTTGCGGTCATGGGACTCGGTCTCGTGTTCGCATTGCCAGGGACGCCCCCGCGCAAGTATCCGGACCGCATTCCCGTGCGGTTCTGGCATATGTGGACGGCCGAATGGAAGGTCGTGGTGGAGCGCACTTGTGATCGCTTTAATAAGAGCCAGGATCTTTACGAAGTCATCCCGCTTTCAGTTCCGGGAACCGCCGCTGACTCGAAATTCCTCCTCGCGGTGGCGGGTGGCGATCCGCCGGACGTCATGGCGCAGTGGAACCAGGTGATCCCGAAGTGGGCGGAAAGCGGCCTGCTCATTCCTTTGAATGACCTGATGACGCCCGGCGAGTGGACGGGGTTCCTGCACACCGCCTATCCAGCGGTGCTGAAGCTCGGAACGTACAAAGGCAATCTGTATGGGATCACAACGGGTCTCGATGTCTATGCGTGTTATTGCCGTCTGGCGGATCTGCGCGAAGCGGACCTAAGCGTCCATCAGTTTCCCAAGACACTCGAAGAACTGGTCGATTGGGGGGAACGGCTTCACAAGTTTGGACCGGACGGCAGCCTGGTCCGGATGGGTTTCCTGCCGACCGGTTTTGTGATGTATGCGCCGATCTTCGGCGGAGGCTTCTACGATTGG
>Ga0315274_10010179_pt1 | contig 13542 bp, 10 predicted proteins | sample YL17G02_20_MG_FD_203700 | JGI IMG/M metagenome (GOLD analysis project Ga0315274, IMG submission 203700) | Sediment microbial communities from Yellowstone Lake, YNP, Wyoming, USA - YL17G02_20 | ecosystem: Environmental > Aquatic > Freshwater > Lake > Sediment | place: USA: Wyoming | collected...
GCCCGCCCCCCGCCGCAGCTGTGATGAAAAAAATTGATGAAAAAAAATTGAGGGCGGGGCGGGCATCGAAAAAAAAAAAAAAAACGCATGCTTCTGCCTGTGCTTCGGCGCGCCGCCCCCCCCCCCCTCCAAAACGCACCGCCCGCCGCCCGATGACGCCGTCAAAAACATCCGCCCCATCGGCCGCCTCCTGGCGCCGCCACCGGAAGGCCTGGCCGGTGGGGAGGGTGTGAGCTAGGACAAGCTCGGTCGGGGGCAGGCCAAGCGGGGTGAAGGGTGTGTGGCGAGGTGCGGTGGTAGCCATGGCGGCGATCGAGGAGGGTGCGCGAGGGCGGCGGACGACAGCAGCAGGGGAGGTGAGGCGTAGGAGGCGGGCGGCGGCCATGTATGGGGGGGAAATACGTGAAGTCGGCCGGAGTGGGGGCGGGAGTGAAAAAAAAGGGGAGAGGCTAGCGCGAGGCACTGCAAGGGGGGGGGTGCGAGTACACTCGCTCTTTTCGGATAGCGCGCGCTTTCCTTTTTTTTGTGCCACGCCCCCCCCCCCGCCCCCGCGTGAGCAAACCTTGGAACGCCTTGAAAAGCCAACCATGGGCCTCTCTACCTGCCTCGGAGACCGACCCGCCCGGTCGCCCGGTGCCGGAGGCGGCGACCCGCCCACGGGCCCCGCGACTTGGAAGGCAATGGCGGGCCGCAGCACCCCCGCCGCCGCCGCCTCCTCCGCCCCCACCCCTCCCCCCGCCTGGACCGAGGTCGCCGCCTCCGCCCTCGCCGCCGACGACCCCCCGTACGAGGACGCCCCCTCTCACGCGGACTGGCTGAGCGAGGAGGAGGAGGAGGGAGGGGCGGGGGCAGGGGCAACGACCCCGGCGGGCCCTGCCCCCGCTCCTCTCTCTCCGTCCCCTCCATCCTCCCCGCCAACCGCGGCCGACCTGGCCGCCCACGCGGCCGCCTTCGCGGGCGACGTCGCCGGCACGCTGGCCGCCCTGCGGTCCTTGCCCCCGCACCTGCGGGCCGCCACCGACCCGGCCCACGGCAACACGGTCCTCCAAATCGCCGCCCTGCGCGGGCACGGCGGGCTGGTCGGAGCCCTCCTGGCCTCGGGCCTGGTCCGGGCCGGCGGCCGGGGCGCCCGCCGGTGGACGGCCCTGGACGAGGCCGCCCTGCGCGGCGACCAGGCCATCATCACCGCGCTCGCCACCGCGCAGGCGGCGGAGGCCAAGGCGGCCCGGGCGGCCGCCCGGGCCGCCCTGGCGGCCGCCCTGACGGGCGCCCCCGACTTTGCCGCCTCCCTCCGGTGGGAGTTTGGGTCGCCCGTCCTGGGCCCCCTGCTGCGGGCGGTCGCCCCGCACGACACGTACCGGGTGTGGAAGGTCGGGTCCGCGCTGCGGATAGATGGGACGCTGCGCGGCCTGGACGTGCCCGGCGGTGGCGGGAGTGGCGGCAGCGGCCCGGCCCTCCCGTCCTGGCGGCGCGGCCCGTTTAGCCTGGTATGGCACGCGCCCTCCACGCCCCCTCCTCCTCCTTCCTCCGCTGGCGCCCCCGAGGAGTCGCCTGCCACTGCCTGGCTGATTGACCGGGCAAAGAACTCGTACGTGGACCTAGCGGCCGAGCGGCGGGCCGTCCTGCGGGAGAGCGGGACGGGGGGCGGGGCGGCCGACGCGGCCGCGGTCGCCGCCAAAGTCGCGGCTAGGGCCGCGGGCGGCCGGGCGCGGCTGGTGCCCGGGCCCCTGACTTTCACGCCCGCCCGGGCCTGGATGGGGCTGGGCGGGCCCGCCCAGTCCGTCAGGCTGCCCGGCGGCTTCACCGCGGCGCCCTTTGAGGTCGCGCTGCCGCTCACCAGTGCCGAGGCGTCCCGGGGGCGGCTGGACGTGGAGGGCGGGTGGGGCGGCGCCACCTGGGCGCGTTACCTGGCCACCCCGCCCGCTCCCGACACCCTGACCGTCCGGGCCGTCGACCCGCTGGCCATGGCAGGCATGCCCGGGCGGGGCGGCGGCGGCGGCGGCGGCGGCGGCGGCGGCGGGGGCGGCAGCAGCAGCAGCAGCAGCAGCCGGCCCTGCCAGCCACTCACGGCCAAGGTGTGGCTCGCCGGCGCTGACTTCCCCCTCCCCGGCACCGCCCTCGCCGCGGTCCTGGAGGTCGCCGCCGCCGCCTCCCCCCACCTGGCGCCCCTGGGCCGGTTTGCGAGGAAGGCGGCGGTCGCGGCGGCGGACGCGGCGGCGGCCGCGGAGGCGGCCCGGCGCAAGAAGGGCGGCGGCAGCGGCGGCGGCGGCGGCGAGGGTGGGCGCGACGCGGGCGGCGCGGGCGTGGCCGTCCGGCTCCACCTACCCCTCGCCCTCACCGTCCACGCCTCCCTGTCCATCCAGGCCGCCAGCCGGCTGGGCCCGTGCGACGAGGCCGTCCGGGAGGCGGCCACCTGGTTCGGACTGCCGCGCGGCTGCCGGGTCAAGGCCGCGGCCGACCTGGCGTTGGGCAAGGTCGTCACCCACGCGGCGACCTCGGCCGCGGCCGCGCGCGCGGCGGGAGGCGCCGGCGGCGCCGGCGGCCGGGGCAGCACCGCCTCCGACGAGGGTGGTGGTGGTGGTGGTGGGTCGCCTCACCTGGCCCGCCTCATCGCGCGGCGGCCGCGGACGGAGTCGGTGTACAGCTCGACGGTGGGCGACGAGTATGATGAGCTGGAGTTTTGAAAAAAAAATCAAAGCGACGCGGCGCGACGCTCGCTAAAGTGAGAGGAAGGGATGTGTTGGTGGGAGGGGTGTTGGTGGGAGGGATGGAGATGGATGAAAAAGGGTGCAGAACCACAGAAAAAAAACAACAGTCCACCACGCCCCCTTTTTCCTCTCCCTCTCAGAGGTCGTCGTATGAGACCAGCTCCCGCCCTCCACCCTGCGGGCGCCCGCCGACGCCTCCGCCCCCCCCTCCCCCCTGGGCTAGGGCCGCGTCGGCCACCGCCCGGGCCGCCGCCCGGGCCGCGACTGCGCGCGGGTGGTCGAGGGCCGGGTCCGGGGCGCCCGCCCGCCCGCCCGCGCTCCCATCCCCAACCGCGCCCATCGCCGCGCGGGCCAGGCGGACGGGGCGCCCCCCGAGGAGGAGCGGGTTGCGGGTGGCCAGGTCGAGCACCGCGGCCACATCCTCCGCGCCCTCCAGCGCCACATAGCCAAAACCGCCGCCGCCCGCGCCGCCGCCGCCGCCGCCGCCCGGAGCGACGTGGGCCGACACGACGGAGGCGAGCTGGGAGATTAGGTCGGCCAGGTCGGCGGGGGTCGTGCCGGGCGGGAGGTCGCCGACGAAGAGCGAGTGCGGGGCGGCCGGGGTGGAGCCGGGGGGGGGCGCGGGCGGCGGCGCGTCCCTCTGCCTCCCAAGCCTGGCCGCCTTTGCTGGTCGCCCTCCCGCCCCCTCCCCCTCCCCCTCCTCCTCCTCCTCCTCCTCCTCGCCTGATGGGGGTGGTGGAGCCGGCCGCCGCACGGTGGGCCGCCTGATGGTGGGCGCCTTGCGGGTGGTGGGGGCCGGGGCTGGGGCGGGCGCCGGGGCGGGCGCCGGGGCGGGCCCGGCAGGCGCGCGCGCTGGGGCGGGCGGGGGCGCGGCCGCCGCCCTTTTGGGTGCCTCTTCCTTCGGCCCCGCCCCGCCACCACCCGCCCGCCGCTCCGCCAGGGCCCGCTTAGCAGCGGCCAGGGCGTCCGCGGCGGACGGCCTCGCGCCGCCGTCCGCCGCGGCCGCCGCCTTGGCCGACGCCACGGCTTTGGCAGCAGCCGCAGCCTCCCAGACGCGTTTCGCTCCGTCGGCTGCCGCTTCCTTGGCGGCCGCCGCGTCCGCTTCCGCCGCCGCTGCTGCGGCCAGCTTAAGTTTGGCGCGGTCTAGAGCGGACACAGGGGCGGCGGTGCTGGTCGGGGCAGGCTGCTTAGGCGCGGGCGCGGCCGCCGTGGGTTGGGGCGGCGCGGCTGGACAGAGGGGATGAGGGTTGATGAAGAGACTGGTCGCTTTTTTGAATCTCGTCTTCCTCTCTCTCTCTCTCGCCTTTCCTCATCACGCACCTGTCGCACCTGGTCCGCCGGCACCTGCTGCTGCGGCGGCCTGTATGGAAAGTGAATGTGTGCGTGTTGCGTAAGAGGACGAGGGCGAAAAAAAATGCATGGGTGGCGACCGTTTCGCTCTCCCATCATCATCCCACCTTCTTCTTGCGCAACAGCTCGAATTTGCGCTCCAAGGCCAGCTCGGCCGCGGTCTTGGGGGGCATGACGCGTGGGGAGGCGTGAGAGGCGCGCGGCGCGCTAAAAAATGAAAGGGGGAACAGAGGAGAGCCGGCGCCCCTCTCTCGCCGCACAGAGCGGTTCTGACGAGCAGAAAAAAAAAAGAAGAGACAAAAACAAATGTCCGCCCCACCCTCCACCATCCGCCACCTCTTCATCACCCTGCGCCGCGGCCTGGCGGGCGTGCGGGAGGATCACCGGTCTGTCATCGCCTCGCTAGGCCTGAGGAAGCGGGAGCAGACCGTGCGGCGGCGGAACGACGCGGCGTTGCGGGGGGCGGTCGATAAGGTAAAGATAGGGAGAGGCGCGGATTTTGGGGATAGAGAGATGGGATGGCAAAGCTACGGCCATGGCTTGAGCGCGCGTCTGTGCAGTGGGGGCGGGGAGTGTGAGGAGGAGGAGGACGTGGGCGTGAGCGCTGGGGGCTTTTTCTTTTTCTTCCTCTCCCGGAACCACGCTGCTTGGACCCAGCCCGCCGGCGGCTAGCCTCAAAAGGCTCCACCTCTCTCCTCTCTCATCATCGCCCCTCTTCCCTCTCTTGCTGCACAGGTCTCCCACCTCGTGACAGTCGAGACCGACACGGCCCGGATGGCCCGCCTGGCGGTGGAGGCCGCGGAAAAGGCGCCCCGGCCAGAGTGGCGGTTTATGCACTAAGAATGGTTTTTAGGATGGGGTAGGGGGGAGGCCTCCGTCATGCGTGTGGGCGCTGGGGCGGCCTGGCGGGCGGGGTGCCCAAATGGATGGAGTGAGAAGGACGTGCTTAGAGAGAGAGAAAAAGAGAGAGAGAGAGAGAGGGAGAGGCGATGGCGTGCTGTTAGAGAGGGCTTGCCAGGCGAAAAGAAGGAAAGGATTTGGGGAGGGAGAGAGCGCCGCTGGCCCCCCTTGCTAAAAAAAAAAAAAAAACCCCGAGGCGCGCGCGCGAGGTTGTGTTGTGTGTTCGCTCTCTCTCCGTTCCGCGCCCACGCTGCGTCGCACCCGCACCCGCCCACCCACCCACCCACCCAAGTGTCGAGCATCTGCCCACACAAGCGATGGACGGGAGCAGCGCCTGGGCGGCGGGCGGCTCGTGCCACGCCCTCCTCGGCCAGCAGCAGCCCGCTGGCGACAGCCCCGCTGCTCCACACGCCGCCCCCGCCTTTCCCGCCGCCTCCCCACCGCACGCCCCCGTCCCCGCCCACGCCCACGCCCAGCCCGGCCTGTCCACCCTCGTCTCCGGCCTCCTGGGCCGCCGCCTGAGCGGAGGAGGAGGGAGCAGGGTGGTGGGAAACGGAGCGGCGGGCGCCGCTCAGGCAGCGCTCACGTCCCCGCGCCCGCCCGCCACCGCCTCGTCCGCCATGATGGACCGCCCTCTGGGCACCGCCCTCATGATGGACCGCCCCCTGGGCACCGCCCTCATGTCCGCCGTCTTTGAGCGGCGGTCGTCGGGGGGCGGCGGCGCTGGGAGCTCCAGCAACAGCCGGGCGGCTAAAATGCATGCGCTGTACAAGGCGAGCAAAGAGAGCGCGGGATGCTTGGACGAGACACGGGCGAGAGGCGAGATAGGCGGGAGGGGCGTGCGCAACCGCGCGCGCGCAGAAAGAAAGTGCGCCGTTTTTTTAAAAACATTCTCCCCTCTCTCTCTCTCTCTCCTCCCCTTCAACAGACCGAGCTCTGCCGCACCTGGCTCGCGGGCGCAACCTGCATCTATGGCGACCGATGCAATTTTGCGCACGGCGTGTGCGAGCTGCGGGCTCCCCCCGCCGTCCGCCTCAACTCCCGCGGGAGTGGTGGGGCAGGGTCGGGCCGCCCGTCCGCGTCCGCCAACGACTGGGGCCTGGACGGCTTCACCCAGCAGCAGCAACGTCACCAAGCACGCGCCCTGCGCCGGGCCGTCACGGACACGGCCGGGTGGGGCGAGGACGGCGGCCACCACCCCTCCTCCCACCACCCCTCCTTGACCCGTTCCCCCCCGCCCGGCCTGGCCGTGGCAGCTCTGTTGCTGGCCGCCACCACCGCGGACGCGGCAGACGAGGATGACGGTGGTGGGGACGGCTTCTTGCTGCCGCCGGTGTCTGCCTTTGGCGGCGGCGGTGGCGGGCACGGGGACGGGATCGACGGGAGCGGCCCCAGCCCCGGCCCTGGCCACCACCCCGACCCGTCCACCCCCTTCCTACCCCCACCCTCCGCGCACGCGTGGCTGACCACCGCCGCCCACCCCGCACCTTCGAACGGCCTGATCCTACTGGAGGACGACCTGCTGGGGTTCCGGGCCTTCATCACGCCCCCACCGACGTCGGCGGACCACGGAGAGTGGAGGCAGACGAGAAAAGCGGATCGGCGACCGCGCACGCAAGGAAGCCAGCTGCCTCCATTGCCTCCTCCGCCGCCGCTCGCCCCTCCTGTCGCCACCTCCCTGGACGACTGGGCGGCCTCGCCTGCTGACGCCGACCTCCAGCCTCTCCGCCCCAGCCCCTCCGGGCGGCGCCTGCCCGTGTTTGTGGAGCTGGCGGGCGAAGAATGAGAGTGAATGATTAATGTGGGGGTGGGGGTGGGGGTTGGTGTGGGGGTCGAGCAGAGTTGACAAAAAGGCGTTCCGCGACATTCCACGCGCCCGAACAGAGGGTGTTGTGTGCGTGCGTGCGTGCGTGTGCGCAAAAATGGGAAATGACAATCAAAGCCGGGGCAAGTTCTCTCCTCCAGGCGGCAGCGTGCCCCATCTCCCCCTCTCAACCTCTCTCTCCTTATCTCCTCCAGGCGGCAGCGCCTCATCTCCCCCTTCCAACCTCTCCCTCCTCATCTCCCATCACACCCGCCCCGCAGTCACGTCCACATACCCGGTCGCGATCGCAATGCCCAGGATGACAAAGGGGAAGAAGATGGCCAGGATGCCGATGATGGCGGCCGGGTCGGACAACGGCGACTTGCCAGACCGCTCAATCTTGGACTGCCAGTACCTGTTTTGGGAGAGATGGTAAAAAAAGGAATATGGGACGGGAAAAATGAGGGACGGAGTGCTGTCGTCCGGCGATCGGGCGTGGGCGCGGTGACGATGGGCGGTGGAGGCGCTGTGCGCTGGGAACGGCCCCGGGTGGTGGTGGTGGCAACCCCAAAAGGGAACGAGGCCCCGCTGGGGAAAGAAAAGAGTCTCGAGTTGCTCTCCTTTCCCTCTCCCTGTCCTCTCGCAGACTCACTCTTCGGGTTCCTCCTCCCGTGTCAGGGTCTTCTTGGCGTCCTCGCCGCCTGGTATGTGTGTGTGTGTGTGAGAAGAGAAGGAAATGAGCGAGAGGGAGAGAATCAAAAGGAGAGGGGGGCGGGTTGTAGATGAGGACGCGAGCGCAGGCGCGTAGCGGCGGGGCCCCGCTCGCGGTCCCGGGCACTGCGCACCCGCGGGACCTGCGTTTCGACACCCTTCTCCACATTTGGGCTATCCAGACCATTCTCCGCCCGTGCCGACAATGCATCAAGGATGAAGGCACAGGCGCCCCCACCCCCACCCAATTCGCGTTTCCCTCGCCCTCTCAAAAAACGCACCACCCGAGCCGATTGCGGCAACGCGGCCCGCGGCCAGCCGGGGCTGGACGATCTTATGCCCGGCCAGGCTGCTGCTACTGCTCCGGCGCGCCCTGGTCAGAGACTGGGGTTTGGAGGAGGCGAGGGCGAGGGCGGGCATTGTGGTAGAGAGAGAAGACACGGTGAGGAAAAAATCAGGACACACGCACTTGTGGTGGATGTTTTGCGCCCGCCTCTCCCATCCATGTAATCTCCCATCCATGTAATCGTCCGTCCCCCCATCACACCACCCCCACCTCCCCGTCCTCCGCCCCCGAGTTGGGCGGGAAGGGCGAGGCCCGGCACCCCCACCACAGGCCGTCAAAGCGCACGCAGCGCGCGCCCGGGTCGAGGCAGCACAGTCCCGGCCAGGGCGCGTCGGCGCAGGTGGGGCCGCCCCCACAGAAGCCACCGCTCCCGCCGCACTGTTCGCCTGTCTCCACGCCGCCTAGGCAGGCCGGGGCGGAGCCCGGCCCGCTCCCCAGGCGCCCCGGGAGCAAGGCTGAGCTGTCATTGTCGGCTCGCGGCGGCGGCGGGAAGGTCGGCCCCGCGGGCCCCGGCCACCACCCCGCCTCCCAGGGCGGGTGGGTCGCCACCGTCGTCGGCGGTGTCGGCGGCGGCTGGTCAGGGGGCGGCGCGCCCAGCTGGGGCGGCGGGGCCGAGCCGTTGTTGCCGCCCACGCCCCCGCCCACCCCGCCCCAGCCGGGTGGCCAGGCGTTGAGGCCGTGCGGCCAGAGCGCGTCGCCGACGACGGCCTCCGCCTCCGCCGCCGCCGCCTCCGCCGCCACCGCCGCCGCCCGGGCGCTCGTCAGGGTGTATCCCAGGCCGGTGGGCAGGCCCTCCCCGCTGCGGCCGCCGGGGATGGGTGCGGCCCCCTCGTCCGGCCGGCCCGCGCTGGCCGCAGCAGCAAAAGCATCCCCACCCCCGTCGCCATCATCCGACGCCTTCCCACCCAGCGGCACCGTCTCCAGGTTCGACCGCCCCGGGAACTGCACTTTCCCCGTCACCCGGCCCACGGGCTTGGACATGGCGACCGTGTCGTAGACGACGTCCCCGAAAATGCTGACCAGGCGCACGCGGGCCGGGAAGGTCCAGGCCACGCCGTCGGGGGACTGGAGCCTGAAATAATTGTCGGTCGTCCGGCCCATCGGCCACCACTGGCCGCGCGCGTACCAGTGCGCCGTCCGGACGGGGACGCGCGTGTTGGCGACCTGGAGCTTGAGGAACCACTGGTGCGAGCCCTGGAAGGAGTAGACGAAGGGCGTGGCGGCCACCGCGCACTGGACGGGTGTCCACCCGGCCCGCCACCGCCCGTCGCCCGCCTTTTCCAGGTCCAGGTCGCCGCCCCTGCATTCCGGGCACTGGTTGCTGACGAGGACGTACCGGATCGCCTGGCCGACCGGGTTGGCGCCGGCCCCGGGCCCCAGGCCACGGAATTTCAGGCAGAGGCCGCACACCTCCGACCCGAAGAATTGGGGCGCGTTCATGGCGACCCGGTAGGCCGTCCCGCGCGCCCACGCCTCGTTCTGGACGCCGGCGTAGTTGAAGGCGCACGAGCCGGAGGCGCCGGCGTCGCCGTAGTAGGTGGCCTGAGACGGAGGGGGAAGAAGGGGAGGGAGGCACCAAGGCCCGCGCGGCGGGGGAGAGGAGGGGTGGGTTGAGGTTGAGGGGGAGCGGGAAAAGGAGGCGAGTTTTTTTTCTTTTTTTTTTTCTTTTTTTTTTTCTGCATGCACTCTCCCCTTGCGCGCGTGCCCCGCAGCCTTGCGCGCGCTCAATTCACCCCCACGGGCATGACTCACATCTCCTACGTAGACATTGCCGAACAAGGACGCGGCGCCCGAGGCTTTCGTGGTGAGCTCGTCCTCGGCCGCGGCGGCCTTGGCAGCGGCGGATGACTCTGCCGTGAGCAGCTCAGCCGCCTCGGCTGGTGACGCGAGAGGAGAGGAAGACGCGGGGACGACGGCGGGCTGGGCGAGGGCTGATGGGCACGCGGCCAGGGCCAAGAAAGCCAGGGCCGCCGCCAGGGCGGCGTGGCGGTGCGCACCCATCTTTCAACAATTTCTCTGCGGTGAGAGAGCAAAGCGCTTCCACCCCTCCTATTCTCATTTCTTCTCTTCTCTCTCTCATCCTCAACTCAGAACTGGCCACTCAACACGTCCCCACGACATTTCCCTCTCCCCTTTTTCTCATCACAGGGCCCCCTCATGACCCGGCCGCACCAGGTGAGTGGTGGTGGCGACGTTGGCCGCGGGCACGGCCGCGGGCTGGGCTGCCCCGGCCGCCGCGGCTCCACCCGCCGCCACGGCCGCAGGCACGACGGCCACGGGCTGGGCTGCCCCGACGGCCGCCGCGGCTCCACCCGCCGCCACGGCCGCGGGCACGACGGCCGCGGGCTGGGCTGCCCCGACGGCCGCCGCGGCTCCACCCGCCGCCACGGCCGCGGGCACGACGGCCGCGGGCTGGGCTGCCCCGACGGCCGCCGCGGCTCCACCCGCCGCCACGGCCGCGGGCACGACGGCCGCGGGCTGGGCTGCCCCGACGGCCGCGGCCGCCGCCTCTACCGCGGGCGGCGCCTTCCCAGACAGGCGGGCCAGGACGGCCGCCACCCCTGACCCCCCCATCTCGTTTGTGAGGCCCTCCACCGCGCCCGCGCCCAGGGGCTTGAGCGGGTGGGCCTCCGTGTTGAGCACCCACGCGCCCGGCCCCGACAGGGGCAGCGTGTCGGCGGGCGCGAACAGGAGGTAAAAGTATTTCAGGGTCTCGGCCAGCCAGAAGGATTCCTGGCGGTCGTTGAGCGTGACGGCCGGGGCGGCCGCGGGCGCGGCGGCGCCGCCAGGGGCAGCGACCGTGCCACCGCCACCGCCCACCGCCACCGTCACGTCCTGGACGCCCGAGTACCCGCCGCTCGGCACGCGGGCCACCCGCTCGAACGCGGTGAACAGCTCCCAGCCCCAGTCCTGGTACTTGGCCTCGCCCGTCAGGCGGTGGAGCATGACGAGGGCTTCCACGGTCTCGGGGCGCAACAGGTTGAAGCGGGCGGCCTGGCCGGGCGCCATCGGCGCGCCCGCCCCGAACGTCACGTGCTCCGGCGCCAGCCCCGTCGGCTGGGTGGAGTACATGCGGTAACACGTCTCGGTCAGGCCCACGGCGGCAGTGGTGTAGCGGGCGGCCCTGTCGCCCGTGACAGCGCCCTCCAGGACGCCCAGCGCCATGTTGCCTGGCAGGAAGCAGGCCAGGTGCTCCATCTTGCCGACCAGGGCGCCGCCACCCACGCGCTCGCCCACGTACACCCGCCCGTCGGCCGGGTGCGTGGCCACCAGCCTGTCCAGGGTGTCATCCATGGCGGCCACCCACATGTCCCGGTACACGGACGCCGACCGCTCGGACTTGCCCTTCAGGAGCCAGGCCTTGAGGAGGTACTCGTAATACGAGTCGCTCATGCCGCCCTGGGTGACGGGCCCCGACGCGGCCGCGTCGCCCAGCTTGACGTAGATGGGCAGCAGGCCGGCGCCCGGGTGGCGGGCGTGGAGCTCGGCGACAATGCGTTCGGCGGCGTCGGCGTAGGACCGCTTGCCCGTTGCTTCGGACAGTTTGAGGAGCTCCAGCTGGACGGTCCCGATCTCGGCCAGCAGGGCCGCCTGGCCGCCGCCGATCCAGCCGGGCGTGGTCGCCGCGCCCGTCTTCAAATTGATGGAAGAGCGCGGAAAGCCGAGCGGCGTGTCGTAGGCCTTCAACAGGCGGCCCGCCAGGGCTTCCGCGCGCGGGACGAGCACGGGCCGGGCGGCCGGGGCCAGGTCAGCCGCGGCCAACAGGCCGCCCACCACCCGGATGGTGGCCTCAAAGGCCGAGACCGAGCAGTCCCGGTCGAAGGCCAGGCCGCCGGCCTCCCCCGCCGCCACCCAGTCCTTCGCCCGCTCAAACTCGGCGTCGAAGCCCATCAGCTTCAAAGTGTCCAGCGAGTCGACGAGGGTCGCCCCAAGCGAGCAAAAGGTTTCATACCCGCGCTTGCTCACGGGCGCCAGCTCGTCCGCGCCCCAAGCGTACCGGACATACCCAGCCCAGGCGTGAGCCATGGCGGCCCGGACGGCGAGGCGGCGGCGTTCGGCGCGCGGGGCACCGGGCGGTGGGGGCCCGGTCGCCACCGCGTCGCGGAGGGTGGAGGCTATGAGGGCGACCGACTCGGCGGGCAGGGGCGGCCAGGCAGGGGTGTCGGCGGTGGCGGCGTCGCCACCTGCAGGCGCAACATCAGCAGCAACAACATCAGCAGCAGTGGCAGCAGCTATAGTAGCAGCCTCACCACCACTAGCTCCCGCAGCCGCGCTTTCCAGGCGGGCCCGGGCGTGTTCGACGATCCCGGCGAGGCGGGCCGGGTCGACCGCGGCCGCGTCTGCGGCGGCCGCGCCTCCCGCCACCGCCGCCACGCCGACGCTGCCGGGCTCCGGGTGGGCAACGGGGACGGGCGGGACGACAGCGGCGGTGGCAGCAGCTGCAGGAGTAGCCAGCGTGGGTTCCGCCGCGGCCGCGGGCGGCGGCGGCGGCGGCAGGGCGGCGTCCGCGCCCGCGGCTGCCTGGCGCGGCCCGCCTGCGGCGAGTGCGCGTGAGGCGACCAGGGACGCCCGCGCGGTGGCCGCTGTTGCCGTCGAGGCCGCCGCCGTGGGGTTGGACGCTGCCGCTGCATGCATGTATAGGCCCAGGAAGGCGGCGACGATGAGGAAGGGCAGGAGGAGGCGCGTCCGGCGGGAGCGGAGGGGCTTGCCCTTGGAGTCCTTGGAGAGAGTCAGGGTTGGGAGGGAGCGTTTGAGACGGGGGTCGGCCGGTGAGAGCCCTCTCTCTCTCTACTTTCTCTCTCTCTCCTCACCACGTCGCACTCACCTCCCACGAGTCTGGGGCTCTCAATCGGGTGCGGCGCATGGTGCGTGCGTGCGTGTGTGAGTGATGGCAGTGGCCTGTGTGTGTGTGTGAAGAGAGAAAGATATGAATTGAGAGGGCCGGCCATTTTTTTTTTCGAACGACAGACAGCCCGAAAGAAGCGACGCGAGGGAGGCCCGCCAGGGCGGCAACGGCGCGTTTACGCACGCACAGGAAGCGCACTCTGAATCCTGTCCACCTCGTGCTGTTTTCTGGAGGAGGCGTACCTGATGGAAATCGGGGCTGCGGGCAACGACAACGAAACGGCGATGGAAACGAATGTGGGCCGCTCTCTCTCGCGGGGCGAGGAGCAAGGGCTCTCTCTCTCACGCTTATTTATCGCCCGGCCGTGTGCACAGGGGGGGGCGTCAACAAGTGGGTGGCAAGACTACGGCGCGCACGCACGTTCGTGACGCGCGCAGGAATCGGAAAGCGAGAGGAGAGAGAGAGAGAGACTGAGGGAGTGGGGGCGAGTGATAGACTGAGATAGACTAGCGCCCTCTTCTTACTCACTCTGTCTCTCCCCCCTTGCTGGGGCGCGCAGTTTCCGCGCTCCCTCCCGCCACCTCCTGCCCACACCGCACGCCGCCCAGCCGGTGTGTCCATACCTCGCCCCGATCCCGGGCAGGCGAGGGCCGCTCAGCTGGTCGCCCGTGGAAGCCTAGTAAAAAACATAACAAAAAATGATGCCAGCCCGCATGCGGGCTGGCTTTCTCCTGCTCCTGGCTGCCCTGGCGTCGGCCAACGACGTCGGCTCCAAGGACTGGATCGATAGCCCAATCACGTCGGGCAACAAGAGCCCGCCGGGGAATGTGACGGTGAGAGAGAGAGGTGGAGGCGAGAGCGAGAGGCACCTTCCGCC
>Ga0315274_10010180_pt1 | contig 13542 bp, 6 predicted proteins | sample YL17G02_20_MG_FD_203700 | JGI IMG/M metagenome (GOLD analysis project Ga0315274, IMG submission 203700) | Sediment microbial communities from Yellowstone Lake, YNP, Wyoming, USA - YL17G02_20 | ecosystem: Environmental > Aquatic > Freshwater > Lake > Sediment | place: USA: Wyoming | collected...
TGAAATGCAAGGCCTTTTGGACTTCTCGGATGCTTAGAGAGCGGCCATTCTTCAGGAGAAGCCAGTAAACTTTCCAATCTTTGCCGCGAAGAGCGTATTCAAACTCTGTCTCGTCTTGAACCTTCAAAGAATCGTACTCTTCTTCAGTTACCGTTCCAAGATTCGCTACTTATAATTCTAATCATTAGAACAATGCTTGCACTAGCTTTTTGCAAGGGCTGGCGTGTTGGTTTTAACACAGTCAGCAGTGGAGATGTCTCCCGAAGTCCCTAGTCCTATTCGGAATATCTTTTTCCTATGCTTATCTACTTGTCAAATCCAACCTATTAACACAGATAGAATTATCCTCTGTTTTGCTCGATTTTCAAATGGCTGACTTATCCTCCTAAGTAGTGTTGGGTCTCATGCAAAGCATTGTTCATCGATCGGGTGGCGAGCGCGCGCCAATACCCAAGTTCCAACCGATTGATCCTGTTCAGAGACTCCTATTGCGACCTGAGGATATTCAGGATCCATCTTATGGAGTTCGTCTCTAACTCGTTGCCTGAGCTCGACAGCGGGTTTGACACAATAATTAACAAAATCTTCATGTGTTGGCTCTCGGCTCGGGAATAGTAGCTTCATGAAACCTGTTGCTAAGCGTGTTATTGCCTTTCTGTCTCTTAGATCTTGGCAGTTTTCCAGTTGCATGTTTATGGAAACGTAGTCTGCGAAGCGCACGTCCTTTCTTAGTAGATGCAGTATCTCTGAGAAGAAATCTCCTTTGAAGCCTAAGTATCTTGACGGCGTGTCCTTTGTTACTCTGGGCAGATCCCATCCAGAGATTAGTCCATGTATACGGTCAATGAAGGCAGTTTCTCTAAGAAAGTTTGGAATTTCTTTGAACAGCCCATCATCCACATGTATTGGTTTTCTATTCTCGTCTAGGCTGATGTTGCCCATCATTACGAAACCGCATTCCGATGTACCCATTGTTTTTCCGCTTCTGCTGAATCTGCCTGATTCGAGGTAAACTCTCAAGCCGGCAACAACCTCGCCTTGACTGTCTCCCTTTATACTTTGCATTTCATCTAGCACTATTGCGTCGTACCGAGAAATGATTCCATTTGCTCCGGTTGCATCGTTGTGAAACAAAACGGCTGGGCGTAGGTTTCCTCCGCCTATAACCCTTGCATATCTTGACAGATTGTCATAGACGAACGATTTGCCCGTGCCTTTAGGTGCCATCTCAACCATGTTGACTCGGGGTTCAATAAGCGGGATTATTCTTGTTAGAAGGACAATCTTCTGTCTCTCAGACATCGCCATTGGATTGAAACCTATGCTAGAGACCATAAGATCTATCCATTCGTGGGTGTCGAAATAACGCCTGCACTCGGCAAAGTAGTCCACGTCTATACTATGGATTTGGAACGGTTTAAACGAGCGCATCCAGACTTGTCCTTTCTCTCCATAAACCGAGGGAGGAACATATTGGAGCTCTCCAATTCCCCATACTCCACTTGTCAGCATTAGGTCATTCTCTTCTACAATTGAATCCACAATAAACGCGTCATTCATATCCAAAAGAGGAATCCTCAGGCGTCTCTGACCTATTTTCAGGTTGACTTCAACGCTATAATCGTCGAGAAGATAAACAGTTTCCATGTTGATGAGTTTGTTCTTGATCTCTTCTTTTTGTCCTTTGCTCGGAAGGTATTTTGACAGGAAATCTGCAATTTGCTGTCGAGTCTTTTCAGTCAACGTTCCTTTCTCTGCGAAATTTGAGAGAATCCACTCACCAACGTAAGTAGGAATGGATCTAGCCCCAAATCCTGCTTGGTGTATGAGGCTCTTGTCAATAATGACCTCGCCATAATAGTCTAATGCTTTTTGCTCAAATGCTTCCATATTTCCACCTCACGGCAGTTCACCGAGTTTGAATGATGTTTCCATCAAAGATTTCATTTGCACCGTGAAGGTCTTTGTTTCAGTATATGCCTTCCCGAGAAACTCAAACTCGACAGCAATTTTCAAACCTTCGCTTGCATCAAAACTCTTGTAGAATCTGCAGATGATCTTTGACTTTGACAAACTTGCGGCATCAATCTTTTCGATTATTGGAGCTGGTTCGATTACTTCTATGTCCTTTCTCTCTTCTTGGGCTATTGAGGTTCTCACATCTTCAATGGAAGTCGAGTTTTCATTCACTATTTCGATTTCAACACTGGTTTTTGTCAAATATCGGAATTCATTCTGAAGCAATCTTAATGTTGGTTTCTTGAATGCGATTTCCCCACCTTCGAGGGTAATGAAAGGGACTATCGTTTCTTCGGGACACAATCCGCCATGGACGAAGAAATGTTCATTGGTTTTCCTGAATCGATAGTATCCTTTGGCGATCAGAGCATTTTCTGCTAAGCCAAATGATGCTGCATCGAGATAGTAACACTGGAATTTTATGTTCGAGGGAAGTCTGTCATATTCTTCTTGGGAAACCGTGAGGAATCTATGATGAGTATCGAGGGATTTTCCGACGAAGAAGGCAGGGTCTATCTCATTGTGTACGTTGGTTGGAATCATCGTCGAGCCATGATCTGAACACACAACAACTAGAGCGCTGTTAGTAAGGCCGTTCTGATTGAAAAAGCCAGTCACAAGATTTGTCAGATTCTGAAGTTCTGCCTCGACTGCTACGGAGTGTCTCTTTCCCAGTTTCCTTTCATCTTGGTGCAAGACGTCGTCTATTTGGATGCAATTTACAAACAATACGTCTCCTATCGACGCTTTTGCATTTTCCAATTCCACGGTGCTCTTAAGGTAAAAAAACTGTCTGTCTGGAAAGCACTGCCGCCATTCGCTTGAGATGAGAGAGTCATAGTCGAGAAGTATTTCAGATGCTTTTGGCTGTCCAGCAATTAGACAACGTTTGGATGTTTCTGCATCGGACGGTATCATTGAGAAATAAGGGGTTTTTCGAACAAGCCTAAATCCATGGTTTTGTAACAAGCTCGTCAGGACGTCTGCGAATTTGTAGTTGAAATTGTCTATTACCAAGATCAAGAGGCACTTGTCGGCTGTGTGCATGTCGATGATTGCTGGCAGGATCTTGTAGACAATGTTCGGAAAACTGCTTCTGATGTTGACGAAGTTGGAGTGCAGCCAATCTCCGAATGACTCAGATTGATTGGAAAGGTTCCTGTCCTCTTTATTTGTTTCTTCGAGCCAAAAGTGATACGGTAAGTATTCTCGTGTTGCCCATTCAAGCATTTTGGCAGCATCCCATGAGGATTCCGGAGGGCATGAGACATCGGGTCGCAACAGCAGAGCAAGTTTTCCGACCTAGGAGGTTATCTGACCTCCGGCCACGTCACTCCACAAGGATACTGGGGGGTTCCTAGAAAGATTTCGGCAATCCAAATCAGCAGGTTGTCTGTTCCCACTACGCTTCTTCCTGTATACTGCCACTGTCAGTAGGGTTGCCATCATGAATATCGGCAGAATGAGGAAAGATGAAAACTCCGGAATCGCCCAAGTCCCCAAAACTTTGACGTTAATTGTACTTGAGTGAGTGAAAGTGAAGCTCAGGAAACTGTGAGTCATGTTCTCAGTCTGAGTGAAGTTAGTTAGGGGATTGCCGTTAATCTCTATTACCCATGGGCTACCCACTAGGAGGCTTTTAGGGATGGTCAGATTGCAGAATCCATGTACGCCAGATAGGGCTGTGAAGTTTATGCTTATTTGAGGCGGTTGTTGACTAAAGATAAAATCGGAAGCGGTCGAATTGCTCAAGACCGACAGCGGGTAGTCGGTGCCGTCCAGTCTTGCGACAAACGTTCTTTGAGTCAGAGTTTCATTGACTAAGCCCATAAAATATCCCCAATCCCAATATGGGCCTGGGCAAGGTTTCACAACACCTGGGACCTCTGTGTGACCGATGATGTGGGCTCTGTCTTTGGGAATTCCGTATTTCTCACACAAGCTTCTGACCAGTGCGGCTGATGTTTGGTAGAGCTTCTCTGGAACCCAGTTGGGCGTATTCCAGTTGCCTTGGTCCTCATGCTCTATTCCAATGCTCTGCTGGTTATAGGCCCAATTGCCGGCATGCCAAGCAATGTCCTTCTCCCTTACCATCTGAACGATATCCCCCTCTTGGCTGATCAAGTAATGCGTTGAAACGTTGCTCGTTGGGTTCTTGAACCAATTGACAGCGCTGTCGATGTACCCATCCATAACATGAATGACTATGTAGGTGATGTTTCTCCAACCCAACGGCGTGTAGTTTGGCGACTCAATCCATCTGCCGTAAGCGTATTCCGAGATCGGACTCGGAGGAATCGTGAGGGGATATTGATCCGTGTCGTTCCCATGAACTATGTATGGTGTGTCTATTATGCCGTCGCTTCCAAGTTGATCTTGGTTCGGACCTATTCTTTCATCAACACTCCGCAATTCGCTCCAGTAGTTGCCACCGGACGGATAGCCATTGTCCCACTTGTTGAGGTTCGTTCCAAAAGAATACGAGAATACTTGTGGCGTATTGTTAATCAGAGTGTTGTGATAGATCGAATTGTTCAAGGCCCCCGCGAGATAGATCCCTCCGTAAGGGTTTGCTCTTATGTCATTCAACGTGATGGTCGTGTTCAATGCCTCCTCGAGAAAGATGCCGCACCAGTTGTTTGTGAGCCTGTTTGTGCACACTGTGTTGTTAATGCAATTCGAGAGGTAGATCCCTGCATGCTGGTTATTCGGCCCGTTGTTCTCTATGTTGTTCAAGGTTATGTTGCTGTTGCAAGAACTCGCAAGGCCAACGCCGCCGAAGAAGTTCCCTTCTATATAGTTTGAGTCTATAGTGAGATTTTCGGTATCACCGTAGCTACCATCTGCACGAACGCCGAAGCTATTGTCTACTATACTGTTGTTCTGAACGACTACCCCTGAGCAGCCTGTTATGTAGATTCCACCGCTGTACCAGTCTTGTCTGCCATTACGTATTTTGAAGGTTGAGACAAGGACATCGTTCGCTGTTACATTGATAACGTTACCAGTGCGGTTCCCATCTACTACTGTGCTTTCCCGGCTCTCTCCTATCAATGACAGTCTTTTGTTCACAAGCAGATTCTCATAGTAGACGCCATTGTCGACGAGGATCATGTGCCCATCCAGAGTTTCAGGGGCATCGATGGCACTCTGAATTGCCGCGTAGTTCAAGCCTGTATCAAGATTGTGAACTGGATAACCGTCGGAAGCTCTGACTTCAGCTGGATGGAATTGGATACCTGCCAAACATGACAACAACACAAGTGAGCCCAAAATGAAAAAAAGTTTCTTGCTCATCCCAGATCACATGATATGCTCTCCGCCTCAGTTCTTATGCTTTGTGGAAGCACCTTTGATTGGATCTCTATCGGCCCCAAGCTACTACTCCACATCGTCTTCCAAGTCGAAAGCAGGTTCGTCAACGTAGCTACCACAGACTGGACAGATCTCTTCGTCCTCGTCCAGTTCCGTGTCACAGATGGGACAGCGCCTCTCCTCCTTCTTGTCCTTGGTCACTAGGATTCCTCTTTGGAGAGTTTGAGGAACTCTTCCAGGAGCTTCTTAGGTTCCATATTCTTGAAGTCAGGAGTAATGATTAGACCGAGGCTGGTAGAACTCTGTTGTCTCTCATTCCACATTTTCTCTACGATTGGCCGCAGTAACTCCGTGAGTGCTCCTGACACCAGGTTCACGGCGTCCTCCATATCAGCTATCCGACCGTTTCCATTGCCGAGCTTACGCAACCTAAGGATGTTCGAGATTTTCCTGAAATCCCCCTTCAACTGAACGTTGTTGATGTACGTCTCGATGGATTGCTCTACTGCCTTCCCACACATCAGCTTTGCATTCCACTGATTAATTCCGTTTTCAGCACAGGTTCTCATGAAAAGCTTCCGGCCGCAATGCCAATGCAACTGCCCTCTAACGTTGATCAGGGCTCTCTTCGCGAGTTCCTTGAGAATCGCGTTGAGCGTGTCCTCATCCAAGTGCTGTTTTCTCGGGCTCTGCAACAAGTACTTGTTGTTCTTGTCTAGAACTGGAAGATACTTCGCTAGGAGGTCTTTCAGTTCTTGGCTGATGAAAGTGTGGGCTGTAATGCCTTCTTTATGCGTTCTTATGTCCAAAGCCACGGGAGCCTCTTGATCCTGAACGTCAAACCACTTCCATTCAAGTCTGCAGGCGTCGCCGACTCTTAGGCCAAGCAGCAGAAGTCCCAAAATCACCTGTTCCTTGAGATCCGCAACGCTAGCCATCTCCTGAACCTCAGCAATAGTCAAAAGATGGTCTCTTGTGGTCATCTCTGTCTTGTACATACCCAACGATTTCCTATACTTCACCTGAGTGTCAAAATACTTCAGATACTGAATGGGCCCATTAACCATGTTCCGAGCACTGTTCTGTGTGTACCCGTTGCTCTTCAGCCACACAAAGAATTTCTCGATCTTCTTGCCTGCCTCAGCGCTTCCAAGCAGACTCTCGATGGGCCCACCCAGAAACTCCTCGCACTTCTTTATCCCATGCTTGTAGCTCTTCCTAGTCTGGGGACTCAGAATAGTTGACAGGAAATCCTCCATTTTTCCCATATCCAATACCTTAGCCTCCTGAGGAAAAGAGCTTTTCCCTTGGACATGGAATCAGGATAACCCGACTACGATGCGGGTCTTCTCCCGCAAACCCCATTTTTTCTGTTTCGTCATGCAGTAGAACTTTCTTCTATAAACCAGTTCTACATAGAGGATCTTTCCACAAATGATATTTGCCGATTCAACCCACTATGCGAGTAGGGGAAAGGAACTTTATGAAGAGACTGGTTTCTGGAATAATGCTGACACTGCTTTTAATAAGCATGTCAACATTGGCATTTGACGTCCAAGCGTCTGTAAACACACCCACCCTTGCGCTAGCAGAATTAACCAACTCGGTTGTACTTGAATTCAATTTTCCTTTACCTGTCGTGACTGAAGGCCTTTCTTACGATTCTGTTGCAATGCCAGGGTTGTCGCAACATGGCGCTCCAGGCGAGCCAATTTTACCTTTCAAAGTAGTTAAAGCTTTGATTCCGCAAGGTAAAGATGTGCAAAGTGTTGGCGTGACCACCAGTAGCAGAAAAGTGTTGGAAGGCAGTTTCAATGTGGAGTACGGCAAAACACCCGTACATATTTCTTCCAATATCACTGTTGTTGACAAACCCAACCAGGTAATCTACAATTCCGCAAATCCTTATCCCGGCATGTTGTTTTCACAGATGTCGGAACAATGCCTAAGAGGCTACAAAATACTTCCGCTAGAACTTCATCCGGTACAGTATATCCCAAAAACAAACGAATTATTTCACTTCGAAACCATGACCGTGACTATACGTTTAAAGGAAACAGGTAAAATATCTTCATTGTTCAGAAAATTGCCACAAGACAGAGCGCTCGCTCTAGGCGTTGTCGATAACCCTGATGGGGTGGAAACATACTTCAAACCGGTAACGTCCCTGCGACAGCTATCCCTCGTAGATCCCTTGCATTCATATAATTACGTGATCATAACAAATAATGCTCTAAAGTCTTCATTTCAACCGTTAGTCGATTGGAAAATCCAGAAGGGACTCAATGCAACGATTGTTTTGGTGGAGGATATTATGAATGATCCAGACTATTATTGCGATGGCTTGTTTGGCGATGGTTGTGGCACTCCAAAATTTAATGACACCCAAGCGCATATTCGAAATTTCATAAAAGACGCTTATCAAAACTGGGGCACTGAGTATGTTTTGTTGGGAGGAGATGATGAAATTATCCCTTGTAGAGGTGTCTACGCCGACATTCCATGCGATATGTATTATGGAACCCTTGATGGAAGCTGGGATAAAGACAACGATACTGTATTCGGGGAATACGAGTTCCAAAATGGAACCCTTGTAGATGAAGCAGATTTCTTTGCAGAAGTTTATATCGGAAGGGCGACAGTCGACACCTTACAAGAGGCAACGAACTTTGTCAGCAAAAATATAGCGTACGAACAAGCCTCTCTTTTTCCTTTCTTCTCAGCGAATTATCTTAAGAAGGCATTAATGATCGGAGAAAAACTTGACAGCATTACCGAGGGTGGAAACGGGAAAGACCTTGTTTCGGACATAATACCGCAGTATACAACAACAAGATTGTATGATAGGGACGGAACATTCAATCTTATCGCTGTTATTAATGAACTGAACAGCGGACCACATATAGTTAATCATGACGGACATGCAGGGTATACAAGCGTTATGGGATTATCCATAACAGATGTTGATAGCCTCACTAACACAGAATATTTCATGGTATACAGTATAGGCTGCTATTCGGCCGCGTTTGACGAGGCAACGAGTGGACCCGCTGAAGCAATCGCAGAACATTTCATCTTTGATCCGCATGGTGCCTTTGCATACATAGGTAACTCAAGGTACGGGTGGTATTATCCTGGTTCAACAGAAGGGGATGGAGAACGTTATGACAGATCATTTTTCCGAGTGTTGAACAGCGGTGTGAGAAACTTGGGCAAGGCTTTACAGTTCTCAAAGGAACAAGAACCAGGACTTGATAGGTGGACCTACTTCACTCTTAATTTGCTGGGAGACCCTGAAACTGAAATAGTCACAGCAATTATGGCTCCAACGGCTCACTTTGAAACAAGGACGGACTTGTTGACTCCCCCACGTATTGGAGGGCTTGTAAACCTTAGAGGCACAGCAAGGCGAGGCACAGTTGCGGGTGCAACATTCAACTATTTCACGATAGAATTTGGCTATGGGACAAACCCCACGTATTGGATGTCTACTGGAATAAATCTAACAAACAATGGCTTGAGCGAAATGGTCAACGGAACTCTAGCGACATGGGATACAAGCCAAGTCACCGCTGGAACTTACACGTTAAAACTAGGCGTTTTTGATGTGGACGGCTTAGTCGGAGAAGACAGATGGGTGGTTCTCGTTTCGAGTGGTTGGGCAAAAGAAAGAGTGGTCCATTCAGACACCGACGCTTCCGGCTACGATTGTCGCAGCTCGATAGCCACCGACGGTTTTGGTAACTTGTTTGTTGCAAACGACTATTACAACATGAGCACTGGATATTATGAAATTCAGGTGTCTAAATCTTCTGATGGTGGAAACAGCTGGACAGTAGTCAAAAAAACGTACGACTCAACCCATAATGTGCGTTATCCATCAATCACTATTGATCCATATAGCAATGATATTTTTGTAGCAGTTGAGCGTGAATGGACGCCTAATGATCATGATATTTTTGTCGTGTGTCGCGTTAATGGCGTGTGGAGTTGGAACCCCGTAGCTAACGTTTTGGGAAGCGATGACCGTTTCCCAAGCATTACCTCTGAATATCAATATGGATCAGCAAATGCGCAGTACATCTCTTACGAGTATGTACATACTTATGATGACCGAGACTTGATGTTTGCTAGTTCAACGGACCATGGAGCTAACTGGTCCGTCAAGAAGCTTTGGGGCAGTTGGCCTGATTACAATGTACATGCACAAACGTGTATTACGAACGCTGAGGGTTACATCTATATCGCTTATAAATGGGGCGCTGACTACAATAGTCCTTGCGAAATCATTCTAGCTCGTTCTGTCGACTTCGGCAACACTTGGACACAGCTCATGGACGTTGATGGATTGCCCAATGGTTGCAGTTTTCCATCTATTGCTGCAACACACGGTGGTGGCACCGTCTTGGTTGCCTTCCAATATGATTGGTCTGCAGACGATATTGATGTTTGGTATTCATACAGCACCAATAAAGGAACTACATGGGTGAAAGGATGCGGTCTATTCATTTCTGGCTCGGAAGATGAAACAATGCCAGCAGTCGTCGTTGATGGACAAGGAATGAGCGGAAATAACGTCATGGGCTACTTCCATGCGGTGTGTCAATCAGGTCATTATATCGGATACAAAAAGGCGCACTACGACAGTCTTCCAAGCTGGAGTCAGTTGCGGATTGCTAACGAAAAATGCATTTACTGTGGTCTAGCTATCACAACACAGTTCAGAAATGGAACTGGGCAGTTTTACCCAAGCGTCACATGGATTGATGACCGACCACAAAGTTATGGCTATGGTTACACTCTATACTACTCTACCCCTGGAGCAGACATTTATTTCAACTCGGATCCTCCGGGCAGGACATTAGAAATTGATGGGAATGCCTATATCACTCCAGTTAAATTGAATCGGATAGCTGGTTACAACCACACTGTGAACGCTCCTTCACCGCAATATGATAGTTTTGACACTCGATTTGCCTGGACAGGATGGAGCGACTTAGGTGATCAAACACACGAGATAACAGCTGGCACATCAGACACAACACTGTCAGCCTATTTTAGAACGCAATACTATCTTACGATCAATGACAACGGCCTACCGCTAGTGTCTGAAACGGTAAGCGTGGAGAGCCCACACCCATATCCAAACAACTACAACAACACGTGGACATTGACTCAACCCGGGGCCTCACGAATGAGGTGCCATTTTGGCTACATCCGCACAGAATCCAACTATGATTACATTTACGTATTAGATAACTCAGGAAACATCTGCGGCATTTATACGGGAGATTTTGATGATGTGTGGAGTGTATGGGTGCCAAGCGACACAATCATGATACGCTTGACTTCAGACTTCAGCATAGTTGATGACGGGTTCATAATAGACCAGTTAGAGTGGCCAAGCCGCGCAACAGCAACTATAGACGGTGTTAACTGCGAACTACCCAAGAGCTTTTGGTGGGATAACAGCTCACCCCATTCTGTAAATGTCTCCTCAACCATCGGTGATATTGTCTTGCCCGGAAAACGATACGTTTTCACGGAGTGGAGCGGCTTATTGTCATCAACATCCAATAACATCACATTTACAGTAACCACACCCGGAATTCTAACTGCAAACTATAAAACACAATATCATTTGACAATAAACACCGATCCAGACGGCTTGACTCCCCAACCGATCGTTACTCCATTTGGACCGTGGTATGACAATAGTACACTGGTGACATGCACTGCTCAGGCTGTGAATGGATACGCCTTTGATCATTGGACTGTTGATGAAACAAATCAGGGACAAGGCATTAACCCAATAACGATAATCATGAATGAACCACACACAGCCATCGCACATTACTCCGCACATGACATTGCTACAACAAACGTTACTCCGTCCAAAACCGTTATAGGACAAAACTATTCCCTATCCATCTACGTAACTGTTGAAAACCAAGGAGACTACACAGAAACCTTCAACGTCACAGTCTACGCCAACACAACTTCCATTGCGTCACAAAACGTTACCCTGACAAGCGGAAACTCCACGACCCTAACCTTCACGTGGAACACTACTGGCTTTCCAGAAGGTAATTACACTATAAGCGCACATGCCTTACCATTAGAGGGCGAAACTGACATAAATGACAACTTGTACGTTGACGGAACGGTAAGAATCGACATAACACCACCTACGATTTTTATTCTTTCCCCACAAAACAAGACCTATTGCTCAAGTTCAATTCCATTAGCTTTTGAACTCAGTGAGCCGATTTCATGGGTCGGTTATTCCCTGGACAATCAGTCAAATGTCACCATTAGCGGCAACATGACTCTGGCTGGGCTGTCGGATGGTTCTCATAAGTTAATTGTCTACGCTAACGACACTGTTGGAAACATTGGTTATTCAAACATTGTTTACTTCACCATAGACACTACTCCACCGAGCATCAACATAATATCACCGCAAAACAACACCTATTACTCAGAATCCGTTCCGCTAACCTTTGAGATCAACGAAACAGCATTTTGGATTGGTTACTCTCTAGATAACCAGTCAAATGTGACAATAAATGGCAACACAATGATAAACATGGAAGACGGATTACATCAGATAATAGTCTATGCCAACGATACATGGGGGAATATAGGTTCTTCTAAACCCATCTACTTCAGGGTCAATTCGTCCCATTATGCTCCTTGGAAAACAAGTTTCATAGGCTTAGGCGGATACCCAATTGTGGATGTCGCTGTTTACAATGGGAAACTGTATGCAACAGCTGACAGCCACCTCTATGTTTATGATGGAAGCAGTTGGAACATAATTGATGCACCACTCTACGTGATCTCGCTTGAACCCTACGAAGACAAACTCATTGTTGGCGGACAAGGCGGACTATATTCATTCAACGGAACAACATTCAACCTAATCTTTACTGTTCCAACTTACATCAAGGTGTTGGGAATCTTCAACAATACCTTGTATGCAGGAACATTTCTAGACAAACCTCCAACCCTATACTACTGTAATGGGTCAGCCGATAATCCAGATAATTGGCACGCTGACACAGACTTCTCAGTCATAGTGAACTTCTTTGGTCCTTTCGGCAGCATCGACTCTTTCGCAGAATACAATGGCAACGGGTATGTGACTTCTGGAGGAACTGTTTATTGTTACAATGAAACAGGTTGGAGCATCGCCAAAACATACGATGATGTTTATGCCTTTCTTGATATGCAAGTCCACAATGGCAAATTATACCTAGCAACAAGAGATCAAGGTTGGAGAACACCTTACTACATGGGCTATTCAGGATTCAGCGGAAGAGTAATCGAGTTTGATGGAGAGAAGTGGACAACGGTGTTTGACCATGACTATTGGATCTATTCGCTGGAAGTCTACGACAACAAGCTCTACGCTGGGACAGCAAACAAAATCTACACTTACAACGGAACAAGCTGGGAAGTCTCTTTCAACGCAACGGAAGGAGCATACTACGCTATATCTATGATAACCTATGACGGTAAGATTTATGTGGGTATGGGCAACGGCTACATATTCGCAGACCCAGCACCACTCAAAGCAGAACATGAAACCATTGTAGTTCCAGAGTTTTCATCAACAACCATCCTAGCAGTCTTCACGGCCGTAACCATGCTTGCAGCAGCCTTGACCAAAAAGAACCCAACCAAAAGACTCGATTAAGCCCTATTCCCAATTTTCTTTCTTCCAGAACAGGTAGACCTTTGTCTGCATCAGAAAACCGCAGATCTTGACAAGTCCTGCAAGCTGCTCCAACGTTGCAGCATTCACCTTCCTCTCGTAATCCCCCATATGCCCGAGTGGAAGCCCTAAGCTGAAAAACTTTGAGAAGCGTGGATGGTCGGCTCTGACGAAGGCCTCCCTAACCATTTCCAGGCCGTCGGCATTGAGTGCTTGAAGTTTCTGGAACACATAGTTCCCGCTTCCAAGCAGCTGATCATTAAACTTGACCTCTTGAAGGGCTCTGGAAACCCGTAGAATCTCCCTCTGAGGCTCCTGCTCAGCCGCCTTCTTCATCCCCGCCTTCTCGCCAAACGGATTATACTTGGCCATCACCGCGGACATCTCTACACATTCCGTACCCGCCAAAAGCAAAGTTTTGCGGACAAGTCCGCAGCCGAGACCAGACGCAGAAAATGGCGCCAGAGAGCCCACAACAAACAGCCTAC
>Ga0315274_10010182_pt1 | contig 13536 bp, 12 predicted proteins | sample YL17G02_20_MG_FD_203700 | JGI IMG/M metagenome (GOLD analysis project Ga0315274, IMG submission 203700) | Sediment microbial communities from Yellowstone Lake, YNP, Wyoming, USA - YL17G02_20 | ecosystem: Environmental > Aquatic > Freshwater > Lake > Sediment | place: USA: Wyoming | collected...
CTCGACGGTGACGACCGGGCGCTCCAGGGTGCGGCTCACCCGGACCGGCTTGTCGACGACGACGTCCTCGACGGTGACGACCGGGCGCTCCAGGGTGCGGCTCACCCGGACCGGCTTGTCGACGACCGTGTCCTGCACGGTGACGACCGGGCGCTCCAGGGTCCGGGTGACCCGGACCGGCTTGTCGACGACCTCATCGACCACCGTCACCACGGGACGTTCGACCATCCGCGATACCTGCGCGGGCCTATCGACCACCTTGTCCACGGTGTCGACCACCAGTCGCTCGATCACCCGCTCCAGGGTGACCGCCTTGTCGACGATCTTCTCGACGGGGCGTTCCACCAGTCGCTGGATGGTGTACGTCTTGTCGATGATGTTGTCGACGATGTTGAGCGGTTGGTTGGGGATCTTGTCAGCCACAGGTGCTCCTTGCTCGCGCGCCCCAGCTCTCGGTGAGCGGTCCGAGGCGGCCAGGTCGTCTCTATTCCGGTTAGGCCACCAAAATAAGCGACATGATGATCGCTCGCACGGTTTCGGCGAAATATTGAGGCCGAATCAATCGACGGGCCTCGCTCGACTGTCGGCCGAGACGGTCAGCAATACAACGGAGTCGTTGGACCCCCACCTCAATTTCTCCGGCGCCCGGGCACTCAACAGGACCTCTACAGATTTAAGTGTCGGCGAGTTCGCGCAGCGCAACGAGTTGCCGGCAGTAGTGATCCGCGGAGTCTGCCGCCACGGTGCAGGTCACCGCGGTAGCTCCGGCCGCCCGCAGACGCTGCAACCGGTCTCGCGCATCGTCGGCGTCCCCCAGTGGGTCGATGGCACGCCCGGTGGGCAGTACCACTTCGAAGCCGGCCGGAAGGTCCAACCCGCCCAGCATGTCGGCGAGCGCAGCGGTGCTGAGGCCGTAAGGCATCCAGCCATCCCCGAGTCGCACCGCCCGCCGCAGTGAGCGCGCCGTGCGCCCACCCACCCAGATGGGCACCCGGGGTTGTACGGCGCATGGTTCGACGGCGAGCCCGCTGTAGTTGTAGAAACCGCCGCTGTAACTCGGCCTGGTGGTGGACATCGATTCCCGCAGTGCGGCGATCGCGTCGTCGGCGCGTTCCCCCCGGCCGTCGAACGGTGCCCCCAGCAGGCCGAACTCTGCCGCCAGGGAGCCCACCCCGACTCCGAGCACCAGCCGCCCGCCACTGAGCCGGTCCAGCGTGCCGTAGCGCTTCGCGATCTCCAGTGGGTGGTGATAACCCAGCACGAGCACCGCCGTCGCCAGCCTGATCCGGGTGGTGTGAGCCGCCAGAAAAGCCAGCGTGGACAAGGGGTCCCAGTAGGTCAGGCCGCGGCCGGCGGCCTCGGTGACCGGTATGGCGACGTGTTCGGCGCAGGTGAGGAAATCCAGGCCCGCCTCGTCGGCTGCGACCGCGACCCGAACCAGATCCTCGACGGCCGCCTCGGACTCCCAGGGTGATGACACACCCGGCAACTGCATGACCGCCGGGGTCGACAAACCGATCAGCACTCCGCCGTTCTATCACCAGAGCCAGGGGTGTGACCCTCTTCGCGCCAACGGGTCGCGAACGCTTTTCGGGCCTGGCCGTGGGCCCGCCTGCGGGCCGGGTGCGGTATGGGTGGCGGTCACGACGCGTGGTAAGCCTGAGGCATGTCGGACAGCCTCTTCGAGGTGCCGGGTGACGATTCGGGATCGGCGCCGGCCGCTGCGGGGTTCAACCAAACACCGGCCTCGGCGCCGCTTGCCGTTCGGATGCGGCCGGCCTCACTCGACGAGGTCGTCGGACAGCAGCATCTGCTCGCCGCGGCATCACCGCTGCGCCGCCTGGTCGAAGGCTCCGGCGCGGCATCGGTGATCCTGTACGGCCCGCCGGGCACCGGCAAGACCACGCTGGCCTCGCTGATCTCCCATGCCACGGGGCGGCGCTTCGAGGCGCTGTCGGCGCTGAGCGCCGGCGTGAAGGAGGTGCGGGCGGTCATCGACACCGCCCGCCGGGCGGCGGTCCACGGCGAGCAGACAGTGCTGTTCATCGATGAGGTGCACCGATTTTCCAAGGTTCAGCAGGACGCCCTGTTGGCCGCCGTCGAGAACCGGGTGGTGCTGCTCGTCGCGGCCACCACCGAGAACCCGTCCTTCGCGGTGGTCGCCCCGCTGCTCTCGCGCTCGCTGATCCTGCAGTTGCAGCCGCTCACCCCCGATGGCATCCGCACAGTGCTGGAGCGGGCGATCGCCGACCCGCGCGGATTGGGCGGGGTGCCCGAGGTCACCGCTGATGCGGTCGAGACGCTGGTCCAACTCTCCGCCGGGGACGCCCGCCGGGCGCTGACCGCCCTCGAGGTCGCCGCGGAGACGGCGGCGGCGGCCGGCGGCGCGGTCACGGTGGAGACCGTCGAACAGTCCCTGGACCGGGCGGCGGTCCGCTACGACCGCGACGGCGACCAGCACTACGACGTCGTCAGCGCCTTCATCAAGTCGATCCGGGGCTCCGATGTCGATGCTGCCCTGCACTACCTGGCCCGGATGCTGGTAGCAGGCGAGGATCCGAGGTTCCTGGCGCGCCGGCTGATGATTCTGGCCAGCGAGGACATCGGCATGGCCGACCCCACCGCTTTGCCGACCGCGGTCGCGGCCGCCCAGACCGTGGCGCTTATCGGGATGCCGGAGGCCCAATTGACGCTCGCGCACGCCACCGTGCACCTTGCCACCGCCCCCAAGTCCAATGCGGTCACCACAGCGCTGAGTGCGGCCATGAGCGACATCCGGGCCGGCAAGGCGGGGCTGGTGCCGGCCCACCTGCGCGACGGCCACTACTCGGGTGCCGCCCGGCTGGGAAACGCCCAAGCCTACCGGTATCCCCACGACGACCCCGATGGCGTTGTGTCGCAGCAATATCCGCCTGACGAGGTGATTGGCATGGACTACTACCGGCCCACCACGCATGGCGCCGAGCGGGAGATCAGCGGCCGGTTGGACAAGCTGCGGGCGATCGTCCGGCGCACGCGCAAGCCCTAGTGGCGACGTTCGTTCCCAGGGCCGGTGTGCATCGACCCGGCCCGGCGAAGTTTTCGCCGGTCCGGCGTTGTCTCTCAGTGCTGGTCGTTGCTGGTCTGTGCTGGTCAGAACCGACCGGTAAGGTAATGCGGTCGACGCCGGCGGTGCGCCCGCCCGGGCGCATCCGAACACCAGGACCCCAAGGACAGCCCACCCGTGCAGACCCATGAGATCAGGAAGCGGTTCCTCGACCACTTCGTCAACACAGGCCACGCCGAAGTGCCCAGCGCCTCGGTGATCCTCGACGATCCCAATCTGCTGTTCGTCAACGCCGGAATGGTCCAGTTCGTCCCCTACTTCCTGGGCCAACGCACCGCCCCGTACAAGACCGCCACCAGCATCCAGAAGTGCATCCGCACCCCGGACATCGACGAGGTGGGCATCACCACCCGGCACAACACCTTCTTTCAGATGGCCGGCAACTTCTCGTTCGGCGACTACTTCAAGCGCGGGGCCATCGAACTGGCCTGGTCCCTGCTGACCAACCCGCTCTCCGAGGGCGGCTATGGCCTCGACCCCGAACTGCTATGGGCCACCGTGTTTTACGACGACGACGAAGCCATCCAGCTGTGGCAGGAGCTGACCGGGCTGCCCCCCGAGCGCATCCAGCGCCGCGGCATGGCCGACAACTACTGGTCGATGGGGATCCCCGGTCCGTGCGGGCCGTGCTCGGAGATCTACTACGACCGCGGGCCCGAGTACGGGATCGAGGGTGGGCCCGAGGCCAACGAGGACCGCTACATCGAGATCTGGAACCTCGTGTTCATGCAGAACGAGCGCGGCGAGGGCACCTCCAAGGACGACTTCGAGATCCTGGGCCCATTGCCGCGTCAGAACATCGACACCGGCATGGGAGTGGAGCGGATCGCCTGCCTGCTCCAAAACGTCGACAACGTCTACGAAACCGACCTGATGCGCCCGGTGATCGACAAGGTCGGGCAGTTCGCGCCACGCGGCTACGGTGCGGGCAGCCATGACGACGACGTGCGCTACCGGGTCATCGCCGACCACAGCCGCACCTCGGCCATCATCATCGCCGACGGAGTCATCCCGTTCAACGAGGGCCGGGGCTACGTCCTGCGCCGGCTGCTGCGCCGAATCATCCGCGCCGCAAAGCTTCTCGGTGTCGAGCGCCCGATAATCGGCGAACTGATGACCACCGTGCGCGACGCGATGGGGCCGTCCTACCCCGAACTGGTGACGGACTTCGACCGGATCAACCGCATCGCAGTGGCCGAGGAGACGGCCTTCAACCGGACGCTGGCCGCCGGGTCCCGGCTGTTCGAGCACGCTGCCGCCGCCACCCGTTCGGCAGGCAGGAGTGAACTGGGCGGTTCCGACGCGTTCGCCCTGCACGACACCTACGGCTTCCCGATCGAGCTCACCCTGGAGATGGCCGCTGAAGCCGGGTTGAGCGTTGACGAACTGGGATTCCGCGAGCTGATGGCCGAGCAGCGGCGGCGAGCCAAGGCCGACGCCGCCGCTCGCAAGCACGCCCATGCCGACCTGTCGGGGTTCCGTGAGCTCGTCGACGCCGGCCCCACCGAATTCACCGGCTTCGAGGAGCTCAGCTCGCAGGCCCGCATCCTGGGCATCTTCGTCGACGGCAAACGAGTGCCGGTGGTGGCCCATCAGCCGCGGGTGCATTCTCAGACGGTGCCGCCGGAGCGGGTGGAGATCGTGCTCGACCGCACGCCCCTGTATGCGGAGTCAGGTGGTCAGATCGCCGACGCGGGCTGGATCACCGGCACCGGCAGCAGCGAGTCGGCCAAAGCCGCCGTCACCGACGTGCAGAAGATCGCCAAGTCACTGTGGGTGCACCGGGTCAACGTCGAATCCGGCGAGTTCGTCGAAGGCGACACCATCGTCGCTGCCGTCGACCCGAAGTGGCGCCACGGCGCTACCCAGGGCCACTCCGGCACCCACATGGTTCATGGGGCGCTGCGACAAGTGCTGGGCCCCAACGCCGTTCAGGCCGGATCCCTCAACCGGCCCGGATACCTCCGTTTCGACTTCAACTGGCAGGGCGCATTGACGGACACCCAGAGCTCCCAGATTCAAGAAGTGGCCAACGGGGCGGTCCAGGCCGATTACCAGGTGAACACCTTCGTCACCGGAATCGAGAAGGCCAAGTCGATGGGCGCCATGGCGCTGTTCGGCGAGCAATACCCCGACGAGGTCCGCGTCGTGGAGATCGGCGGACCGTTCTCCCTTGAACTGTGCGGCGGCACGCACGTCCGCAATTCCGCGCAGATCGGACCGGTCACCATCCTCGGCGAGTCCTCGGTGGGTTCGGGAGTGCGCCGGGTAGAGGCTTACGTTGGGCTCGATTCGTTCCGGCACCTGGCCAAGGAGCGCGCCCTGATGGCCGGTCTGGCGTCGTCGCTGAAAGTGCCCTCCGATGAGGTGCCGGCCCGGGTCGCCACCCTTGTCGAGCGGCTCAAGGCCGCAGAGAAGGAACTGGAACGCGCCCGGCTCTCGACGGCACGCGCTGCGGCCGGGAATGCCGCCGCCGCCGCTGAGCAGGTGGGTAAGGTCCGCCTGGTGGCCCAGCGAATGGCAGCGGGGATGACCGCCGCGGACCTGCGGTCCCTGGCTGGGGACATCCGTGGGCGTCTCGGCTCCGATCCGGGCGTGGTGGTCCTGGTCGCCGAGGTCCCCCAGCTCGGTGACGGCGCTGCCGTGCCGTTCGTGGTGGCGGCCAACCAGGCCGCCCAGGACGCCGGCGTGCGGGCCAACGACGTGGTGACGGCTCTGGCAGCCGCGGTCGGCGGCCGCGGCGGCGGCAAGGCCGACCTCGCGCAGGGCTCGGGCAAAGATCCGTCCGGCATTGATGCCGGACTGGCCGCAGTTCGCGCGGAGCTGGCCCGGAGCTGATTTCCATGGTGTCCGAGCGCAACCGCACGCCTGATCGGCCAGGCGCCGACGACCCCGGGCGGGGCCGTCGGCTCGGGGTGGACGTCGGCACTGTCCGCATCGGGGTATCTGTCAGTGACCCCGACGGCATTCTCGCAACGCCGGTGGAGACCGTGCGCCGCGACCGCGGTGTCGCCCATCTGCGCCGACTCGCCTCGCTGGTCGGGGAGCTGGAGGTCGTTGAGGTCGTGGTGGGACTGCCGCGCACCCTTGCGAACCGCACCGGATCCTCGGCCGACGACGCCGTCGCAGTTGCCGAGGCCCTGGCCGGGCGGATCCCTCCGGTGCCGGTCCGGCTTGCCGACGAGCGCCTGACCACCGTCAGCGCGGCACGTTTCCTGCGGGACGCGGGGGTGCGTGCCAAGGAACAACGGGGGATGATCGACCAGGCTGCCGCCGTGGCAATCCTGCAGGGCTGGCTTGACCAACGCCGCAACGCGGCCACGACGCCGAAAGAGTGAGATGTCCGAAGACGTGATGCCCGAAGACGTGACACCGGCGGTGCGCGCGGAGCCCCAGGCTGTCGGCGCGCCCCGGCGGACCGGGGCGAAACGCCGCGAACCGGCCAGGGGCAACCGCCGGCTCCTGGCCATGCTCGGTGCACTGGTCGTCGCCGCGGTCGGGGTCTGGCTGCTGGGCCCCAAGCTGTTAGGCGGACCCACGTTGCCCCGTGACTACACCGGGGAAGGCAAGGACGACATCGTCATCCAGGTCCACCCGGGCGACTCGGGCTCGGTGATCGCCCAGAACCTGATGGACAAGGACATCATCGCCGATGCCGGGATGTTCACCGCCGCGGCCTCCGGCAACGCCAAGCTGGCCGCTATCCAGCCCGGTTACTACAAACTGCGCACGAAGATCCCGGCCGCGACTGCGGTGCAGAAACTGACGGACCCCGCGTCGCGGGTCGGCAAGCTGGTGATCCCGGAGGGCAAGCAACTCGACGACATCAAGGCCGTCGGCTCCGGAGTGGTCACCGAGGGCATCTTCACCCTGGTCTCGGATGCCAGCTGCGTTGATCTCAACGGCACCAAGAAGTGTGTGTCGGCTAAGGACCTGCGGGCGGCGGCCGAGGACGGGCCGCTGTCGTCGTTGAAGGTGCCGGAATGGGCCATCAAGGGGGCCGGCGTGATGGGGCAGAACTACCGGCGCCTCGAAGGTCTGATAGCCCCGGGCGCCTGGAACGTCGACCCATCCGCGTCGGCCAGGGACATCCTCTCCAAGCTCATCGCCGAGAGCGGTGAGCACTACGTGGAAGGCGGACTGCTGGATGCGGCCAAGACGATGAACATCTCGCCCTACGAGGTGCTGATCGTCGCTTCGCTGGTGCAGAAGGAGGCGCAGCCCGCCGACTTCGCCAAGGTGGCCCGCGTCATCTACAACCGGCTGGCCAGCGATTACGACCGGCTGGAGTTCGACTCCACCGTCAATTACCCGCTGGACCGCCAGGAGGTGGCCACCACCGACGAGGACCGCGCCGCGGAGACGCCGTGGAACACCTACGCCAAAGCAGGTCTGCCGGCCACGCCGATCTGCTCACCGGGCGACGATGCGCTGGCAGCGGCCGAACGCCCCGAACCGGGTGACTGGCTGTACTTCGTCACCATCGACTCCGACGGCACCACGTTGTTCACCAGCGACTACCAGGAACACCTGGCCAACCGCGACAAGGCGCTCAACAACGGCTTTCTCGATTCCGGGCGATGAAGGCCAGTGAAGAGCTCAATTCGGCCGGGGCGGTAGTCGTCAGTGACGGCGCGTAAGGCCGCCGTTCTCGGTTCCCCTGTCGCGCATTCCCGTTCGCCGCAACTTCATCTGGCGGCCTACCGGGCGCTGGGCCTCGATGACTGGAGCTATGACCGAATCGAATGCACGGCCGGCGAATTGCCCTCTGTCGTCGGCCGTTTCGGGCCGGAGTGGGTCGGCGTGTCGGTGACCATGCCCGGCAAGTTCGCCGCGCTGCGATTCGCCGACGAACGCACCGAACGCGCCGAACTGGTCGGCTCGGCAAACACCCTGGTTCGCACCCCCGCCGGCTGGCGCGCCGACAACACCGACATCGACGGGGTGGCCGGTGCATTGGGTCAGTGCCGCGGGTTGCACCGGGCCGTCGTACTGGGTTCGGGGGGAACGGCGCCCGCGGCCGTGGTGGCATTGGCCGGACTCGGGGTCGCCGAGATCACCGTGGCAGCCCGGAGCCAGGACGCAGCAGCCAGATTGGTCGACCTCGGCGCCACACTCGGCGTGGCGACTTCGTTCCACGACCTCGGTGAACCCACCCTGACGGCCACGGTGGACCGCGCTGACGTCCTGGTCAGCACCATCCCGGCGGAAGCCGCGGCCGGCCACGCGTCCACCTTCGGGCGCGTTCCCGTGCTGCTCGACGCAATCTACGACCCCTGGCCCACGCCGCTGGCCCAGGCGGTCGCCGCCTCCGGCGGCGAGGTCATCAGCGGGTTGCAGATGCTGCTGCACCAGGCGTTCAGCCAGGTCGAGCAATTCACAGGCCGGCCCGCACCGCGAAAGCAGATGGCGGCCGCCCTGGGTTAACGTGCCCGCCATGGGCGCTGTCGGGGCAGTTGGCTGTGCCGCCGTGGTGATCTGGGCGGGCGCGCTGTCGGCGGTGGACCTGCGAGAGCGCCGGCTGCCCAACCTGTTGACCCTGGGCGGTGCGGCGGTCATTCTGGCCGGCTCGCTGATCTGCGGCCGCGGCCCGTCCGCGCTGGCGGGTGCGGCGGTGCTGGGCGGGCTGTATCTGGTTGTGTACCTGGCCAACCCGGCCGGACTCGGTGGAGGTGACGTCAAGCTGGCGGTGGCACTGGGCGCGCTGACGGGGTCGATTGGGACACCTGTGTGGCTTCTGGCCGCCCTCGGTGCTCCCGTCCTGACTGCGGTGGCCGGGACGGCGGCGGTGCTGCGCCGCCGCGGCGCCTCGGGATCTTCGTCAGTAGTGCCGCACGGCCCGTCGATGTGCGTGGCGAGCCTGGTCGCCGCCGCTCTGGAAGTGTTCTAGCTGTTGCGCGGCTGATTGGGTCGCGGGTGGGCGACGTGGGAAGATGGAGCCGTGTTGCGATGGACCACCGCAGGTGAATCCCACGGCCGTGCGCTGGTGGCCATGGTCGAGGGAATGGTGGCCGGCGTCGAGGTCACGTCCGCCGACATCGCCGTCCAGTTGGCCCGCCGCCGGCTCGGGTACGGCCGGGGCGCCCGGATGAAGTTCGAGCAGGACGAGGTCACCGTGCTCGCCGGCGTCCGGCACGGCAGCACCCTCGGCGGCCCGATCGCCATCGAGATCGGCAACACCGAGTGGCCCAAGTGGGAGATGGTGATGGCATCCGATCCCGTCGCCGCCGCCGAACTCGACGTGGCGCGCAACGCCCCCCTGACCCGTCCGCGCCCCGGACACGCGGACTACGCGGGCATGCTCAAGTATGGATTCGACGACGCCCGGCCGGTGCTGGAACGTGCCAGCGCCCGGGAAACCGCGGCCCGGGTTGCGGCCGCCACGATCGCCCGGGGGTTCCTGCGGCAGGCGCTCGGGGTCGAGGTTCTCTCGCACGTGGTCTCGATTGGTGCCTCGACCCCTTACGACGGGCCGCCGCCGACCGCAGCCGACTTGCCAGGTATCGACGACAGCCCGGTGCGCGCGTTCGGCGCCGCCGCCGAGGAGTCGATGATCGCCGAGATCGAAGCGGCGAAGAAGGACGGCGACACCCTCGGCGGGGTCGTCGAAGTCGTCGCCCACGGACTCCCGGTCGGCCTTGGCTCCTTCACCAGCGGCGAGAACCGGCTCGACAGCCAACTGGCCGCGGCTGTGATGGGTGTCCAGGCGATCAAGGGCGTCGAGATCGGCGACGGGTTCGAGACGGCCCGCCGGCGTGGCACCGGAGCCCATGACGAGATGTTCCCGGGACCCGCCGGTGTGGTGCGCTCCACGAACCGGGCCGGCGGCCTCGAGGGCGGGATGACCAACGGGCAGCCGCTGCGGGTGCGGGCGGCCATGAAACCGATCTCCACGGTGCCGCGCGCGCTGTCCACCGTGGACCTGGCCACCGGCGAACAGGCCGTGGCGATCCACCAGCGTTCGGACGTGTGCGCGGTTCCGGCCGCGGGTGTGGTGGTCGAGGCCATGGTCGCGCTGGTGCTGGCACGAGCGGCACTGGACAAATTCGGCGGCGACTCGCTCACCGAGACCCGACGCAACATCGAGGGCTATCTTCGCGAGATCACCGCGCGCGAGGCGTTCGGGTCTGATTCGGTACGGCTGTCGGGGTAGCGGGATGGCGCCGAAAGCCGTGTTGATCGGGCTGCCCGGCTCGGGCAAATCCACCATCGGGCGGCGGCTCTCCAAAGCCCTGGGGCTCACCTTTCTGGACACCGACGCCGAGATCGAACGGCGCACCGGGCGCACCATCGCCGAGATCTTCGGCACCGACGGCGAACCGGGCTTCCGCCGGATCGAGGAGGAGGTGATCCGTGCGGCCCTGCACGACCACGAGGGCATCCTGTCCCTGGGCGGGGGCGCGGTCACCGCGGACGGCGTGCGCGACGCCCTGGCCGGGCATACCGTGATCTACCTTGAGATCAGTGCCGCCGAAGGAGTTCGGCGCACCAGTGGCGGCACGGTCCGTCCGCTGCTGGCCGGACCCGACCGGGCCGAGAAGTTCCGCACGTTGATGAGCGAGCGGGTACCGCTCTACCGCCGGGTGGCCACCATCCGGATCAACACCAACCGGCGAAATCCCGGTGCTGTCGTCCGCAATATCATTGGCCTGCTTGAGGATTCGCGGCAGCAGCAGTCGCGTGGCCGGCGGCCGCCCTGGCGGCGGGCGGCGGTAACGCCGCGGGCGGCCACCCCGGCACCGCGGGCGGCCACCCCGGCACCGCGGGCGGCCACCCCGGCACCGCCGGCGGCCTCTGCCCCGGCTGCCGGTGCCGCTGCGGCTGCCACCGACCCGGGCCCCGTCACCCCCGCCACCCTGGCCCGCCGTGCCGGAGTGCGCAAATGAGCGCGTCGCAGTCGGTCGCCATCGACGTCGCCGTCGACCCGCCGTATCCGGTGATCATCGGGACCGGATTGCTCGAGACGTTGGGCGAACTACTCGCCGGCCGCCACAAAGTGGTCGTCCTGCACCAGCCGGTCATGACCGCAACCGCCGAGGTGATCCGGAAGCAGCTGTTGGACAAGGGAATCGATGCGCACCGCATTGAGCTGCCCGATGCCGAAGCCGGCAAGGACCTGCCGGTCGTCGCCTTCATCTGGGAGGTACTGGGGCGCATCGGGGTCGGCCGCAAGGACGCCATCGTCAGCCTCGGCGGGGGAGCAGCCACCGATGTCGCCGGCTTCGCCGCGGCGACCTGGCTGCGTGGGGTGGACATCGTGCATGTGCCCACCACGCTGCTGGCCATGGTCGACGCCGCCGTCGGCGGCAAGACCGGGATCAACACCGATGCCGGGAAGAACCTCGTCGGGGCGTTCCATCAGCCAGCCGCCGTCCTCGTCGACCTCGCGCTGCTGGAGACGTTGCCGCGCAACGAACTCGTGGCCGGGATGGCCGAGATCGTCAAGGCCGGATTCATCGCCGACCCGGCGATTCTCGAGCTGATCGAGGCCGACCCGCAGGCCGCCCTCGACCCGCGCGGTCCGGTGCTGGCCGAGCTGATTCGGCGGGCTATTCAGGTGAAGGCCGACGTGGTGGCCGCCGACGAGAAGGAGTCGGCGCTGCGCGAGATCCTCAACTACGGGCACACCCTGGCCCACGCCATCGAGCGGCGGGAGCGCTATCGGTGGCGCCACGGCGCCGCGGTATCGGTGGGACTGGTCTTCGCGGCCGAGTTGGCCCGGCTCGCAGGGCGTCTCGACGATGCCACCGTGCAGCGGCACCGCGATGTGCTGACCGCGCTGGGCCTCCCGGTGGTCTATGACGCCGACGCTCTGCCCGACCTGCTCAAATTCATGGCCGGGGACAAGAAGAACCGTTCGGGGACACTGCGATTCGTGGTCCTCGACAGCCTGGCCCGACCCGGCCGCCTGGAAGGGCCGGACCCGGCTCTGCTGGCGGCCGCATACGCGGAGGTGGCGCAGCCGATGAGCCGCCCGGGCGACGAGGAGACAGCGCAGTGACGATCGTGGTGCTCAACGGCCCCAACCTCGGCCGTCTCGGCCGGCGAGAGCCGGAGGTCTACGGCAGTCTCAGCCACGACGATCTGGTGGCGATGATCGAGGCCGAGGCGGCACAACTGGGCGTGTCGGTGGTGGTACGGCAGAGCGACAGCGAAGCGCAACTACTGGAGTGGGTGCATGATGCAGCCGACGCCGCGAGTCCGGTGGTTCTGAACGCCGGCGCCCTGACCCATACCTCGATCGCGCTGCGGGACGCCTGCGCGGAACTGCGAGCCCCCCTCGTCGAGGTGCACATCTCCAATGTGCATGCGCGGGAGGAGTTTCGGCACCACTCCTACCTGAGCGGCATCGCGACCGGGGTGATCGTCGGTCTGGGGGTGCAGGGCTACCTGCTGGCGCTGCGGTACCTGGCCGCCGAGAACTGAGCGGCTCCCGCCGAGCGTGGCGGGCCGCTAGCGCGGGGTGTCGCGGCCCTCGATGTCGTCGATCTCCGAGTCGATCCGGTCGGCCTGGCTTCGGATCTGGCGGGTGATCTCTTCGGTCTCGTCGTTGAACTCCTCCCGCTCGGCGAGGGCGACCTGGGACGGATACTCCTCCGGGTACTCCAGGTCGGTGGCTCCAGCCGTGGCCGGGATCGGATAAATGGGTCCGGTACGAGGCTCATCGTCGCGAACCGCGTCGAACACGTCTTCGTGTGTGCGCCCATAAACGCGCACGCGCGGCTTGTCGGGGCGCCGGTGGTCGACCAGTCGCCGGCCCAGAGCCACTGTGACCATCGCCGGCAGGAACACCAGCAGCGCGGTGAACGCGGCCAACGCCGTGACCTCGGGGACAATGCCTTCGGCATAGACGGCCGTGTAGAAGCGCGAGATGAGCGACGTCACCAGTCCACTGAGCACGCCGGCGAGCAGTCCCGCCATCAGCCACCGCATGGCCAGGTCACCCCGGCGGTCCGGGTCGGGATTGGCCCGCGCGTCGGCCATGCCGTCCAGGAAACCCCAGATCAGGGCCCCGATGACGATCAGCCCGAGCAGCGCGAAGCTGATGGTGCCGGCGTTGGTGGGGTTGGCGTTGATCAGCGTTCCCTGCGCCAGTCGGAGCAGTACCATCCCGATCGCGAACACCAGTCCGCGCGGTAGCCAGGTCGTCATGGGAGATCAGCCTAGCGAGTACCGTCATCGACCGTGACACATTCCCACCGGCGCGACCGGTTGGCGGCGGATCTGGCCGCCCGGGGGCTCGACGCGATCCTCGTTAGTGACCTGGTCAATGTGCGATATCTGACGGGCTTCACCGGCTCCAACGCCGCGCTGCTGGTGTTCACCGCCGACACGCCGCCGGTGCTGGCCACCGACTCCCGGTACCGGACTCAGGCGGCGCGCCAGGCGCCCGGCCTGCACACCGCGATCGAACGGGCGTGCGGCCGCCA
>Ga0315274_10010183_pt1 | contig 13536 bp, 18 predicted proteins | sample YL17G02_20_MG_FD_203700 | JGI IMG/M metagenome (GOLD analysis project Ga0315274, IMG submission 203700) | Sediment microbial communities from Yellowstone Lake, YNP, Wyoming, USA - YL17G02_20 | ecosystem: Environmental > Aquatic > Freshwater > Lake > Sediment | place: USA: Wyoming | collected...
GCGATCACGGGGTGGGCCGCGCCGTAAGTCCGGCGGCCTTCTTCGAGCGTTAGCCGCGGCGAGATCTCCAGGGCGTCGAGCCCGAGGTTCTCGGGAATGAACCCGAGTTGGCCGATGATGCCGAAACCCTCGCGGTCGACGTGGGACGCCACGGCCAATCCCCGGAAAGCATGAACGGCGTCGACGACGTCGTCGAGGGAAAGTAACGCCGCTCCGGCCAGGAACCTCGCGTTGAACCCCAAAACCTCGTCCTCCGCGTCGGCCACGACCTGCGGACCGAAGACCTCCGGATCGTTCTCCCCCGGCAAGGCCGCGTAAACGCGCTCTTGGAGGGCGAGGGCCGCCTCGACCTCATCGAAGAGGGCCAGGACGTGGACCTCTTCCCGGGACGTGATCTCCAGCCCGGGCAGGACCCGAATCCCCAGCCGGCCCGCGGCTTCGGCCACAGCTCCGGCGTTCTCGGCGGAATTGTGGTCGCAGATCCCGACGAGGTCGAGCTCTTTCCGCTTCGCCGCGGCGGCGATCGTCCGCGGGGACATGAGGATCTCGGCGCAGGGCGATAGGCAGGTATGGACGTGGAGGTCGGCCCGGAACGTTTTCACCGCTCTTTTATTTTTTAAACGCGTTGAAGAGAACGCCGGTGATCGAGAACTCGGATTCCGACGTCCCGAAAATCACCACATTTTCTTCCCGGGCCTTCCGCAGGGCGGCTTCGTCAGGTTTCCGGCCGTTGACGAGAATGATGGCCGCCAGGTTCTTAAGCTTGGCCACGGCGACGATATTCTCGTGGGTTTGGCAAGTGATCCAGACGTTTTTCTCCTTAGCGTTTCCCATGACGTCGCTCAGGAGGTCGCTGGTGTAGCCCCCGCTGACCGTTACGTCGAAATTTCCCTGGGGCTGGAGCACGTTCAGGGTCAACAGCCCCGCCAGGTCCTTGAGATTCATGGTTTCCCTCCTTGGGTGGGCTCTCTCTCCGGCTCGGGGGCTCCTGGGGACCGCCCTCGGCCGGCCGCCTTCACCAGACAGTCGTGGGCGAAGGCCTCTCCGCGAACGACGTCCTCGGCAAAGGAAAGACACGTCGGCGCCCCGCAGGCGCCGCAGTCGATTTTCGGAAGCGTTTCATACAGGGCGTCTTTTTCCTTCCGCTTGGCGATCGCCCGGGCCAGGTTCTGGTCCAGGGGCCTGATCGGACGGGCTTCGATTTTCTCTTCCAGGGAGAAAAAACGCTCTTTGTAAAGACGCCGGACCTCCCGGATGTCGGGACAGGCCTTGATCTTTTCGAACTCCAGCGTCTCGATGAGCTTGAGGATCTTGTTGTAGGAGACGTAGACATTTTCCACGGTCAGGGACCCGCCGACACAACCTTGCAAACAGGAATAAGCCTCGATGAAATCGATGTTGGCGAGCTTCCCCCGCTCGATGTCGTCAAAGACTTTGATGACGTCGGCGAGGCCGGATACGGTCAGGGAGTTGCGGAGACGAAGCGTCCGGCAGATCCCGCCGACCATCGCCCAGCCGATGCCCAGAATGCAAATGTTTTCGAGGCTTTTCCGGTAGCTCTCCTGGGGGACGCCCTCCATGGCGGCCAGGAGCGGGCCGTAGATGTCGGCGATGGCGATCGCCCCGTCGAGATAAGACCGCTTCGCCCCGGCCGGTTGAAGGATGGAGACCATCTTCGACGGACAGGGCGTCAGATAAAAGGCGCCGATGTCCTTTTCAGGGAGCTCATATTGGCGGGCTTTGATCTTCTTAATCTCGCGGGCGGCGATCTCACGGGGGACGTCGAGAGGGACGATATGGGCCAGGAGGTTGGGGTATTTCACTTGAATGAGGCGGACGATCACCGGGCAGGCGTTGGCGATGAGCGGCCTGGGCCCCTGATGGTCGCGGACGTACTCCTGGAGGGCGAAGCTCACCATCCCGCAGATCTGGGCCTGGTCGTAGGCGTCGTCGAAGCCCACGGTCTTCAGGCTGGCGAGGATCTTGTCGGGCAGGATCTCCCGGCCGAATTGAGCATATAGGGCCGGCGAGGGGATGGCGACCGTGTGGCGGAAGCGGGTCAGCTCGCCGACGGGATTGGTCAGGGGAACGATCGCCCCGTGGGGGCAGGCGGTGATGCACTCTCCGCAGTGGACGCACCTGTCCTCGATGAACCGGGCTCGGCCGTCCTTGACCCGGATGGCCTGGGTGGGGCAGGCTCGGAGGCATTTCATCCGGCCTTCGCATTTCTGCGGATCGACCCGGACCGACGCGACGAACGAGGTCATGTCCGGTCCTCACCCGGCCGACGAAGGTCGAACGAGATGTCGAGGTTCGTGCCCCGGCCGACTTCGGAGGTGATTTCGAACCGGTCGGCGTTCTTCTTGATGTTGGGCAGTCCCATCCCCGCCCCGAAGCCCATCTCCCGCATCTCCGGCGTGGCCGTGGAGTAGCCTTCCTGCATCGCCAGGGCGATGTCGGGAATGCCGGGGCCTTGGTCGCGGAGGCGGAGCTGGACAAGATCGGGGGTGACGACAAGCATCATTTCGCCCCGATCGGCGTACATGACGATGTTCATTTCCGATTCGTAAGCCGCGATGGCGACGCGACGGATCACCCCGGAATCGATGCCGATATCCTCGAGGATGTCTTTCACCGTCGTCGAGGCGCTCCCGGCCCGGCCGAAATTTCGTCCGGCGATCTCGAAGGAACGGGAAAGAGCTTCGGCGTCGACGGGCTCCCCCGGACACGCGGGTCCGGCAAGGTCGCAGACGCCCGGCAAACCCTGGCCATAGAGGATCCCGCAGGCCTCGTACATCATCTTTCGCGTGGTGAAGAGCGGGATCCGCTTGGTCGTGGCGAGGGCCACGCATTCCTCGTCCGGCTTTTTTCCCCGGACATAGACGATGGCCTTGGCCCCGATGATATCGGCCGTCCGGACGGACTGGGCGCTCGCCAGGCCAGTTAGAAGGACCTGGCCGGGCCGGCCGAAGGCCAGGACGTCGCTCATGAGGTCCGAGCCGCAGGCCGAGCGGATCTCGGACTCGAGCGGAACGTCGCCTCCCCCGACCAGGTCGGCTTGAAGAAGGCGCTGGATATCTTTGAGGGTCATGCTTGAGGAGCCGGTTTTTCGATCCGCTTGATGATCAGAGGGCCTTTGCGGATGATCCGCTCGGACGGCGTTACGGTTGTCGGGCAGTTCTCCCAGCAGGCCCCGCAGCCGTTGCATTTGTCCAGGGCGACATAGCGGGCCTTCTTCCGGATCTTGGCCTTGAAATTCCCGACGAATCCCGAAATCTCCTCGACCTCGCTCCAGGTCAGGAGCTCGATGTTGGGGTGCTTCCCCACTTCGCTCATCTTGGGGGTGAGAATGCAGGCCGAGCAGTCGAGCGTCGGGAAGGTCTTGTCGAGCTGGGCCATGTGCCCGCCGATCGACGGCTCGCGCTCGACGAGATACACTTTTTTGCCGGATTTGGCGTAGGTGAGGGCGGCGTGGATTCCGGCAATCCCTCCGCCGACGATCAGAACCTCGGGGCGCACCGGCACTTCCGTCCTTTGGAGGGGATCGTGAAGAGCGACCCGGCGGACGGCCGCGGAGACGAGGGCTTTGGCCTTCTTGGTCGCGTCGTCCGGCTTGAGCGTGACCCAGGAAACCTGCTCCCGGATGTTCGACATCTGGAAAAAGAAGGGATTGAGGCCGCCCGCCGCCGTCGCTCTCCGGAAGGTCGGCTCGTGCATGAGAGGCGAGCAGGAGGCGACGACGACCCGGTTCAGGCCGTGGTCCTCGATGCTCTTTTTGATCAGGTCTTGGCCCGGATCGGAGCACATGAACTTGTACTCCTTGGCGACGAAGACGTCGTCGAGCTTGGCGGCGAAGGCGACGACTTCATCTACATTCACTTTGCCGGCGATGTTCGTCCCGCAGTGGCAGACGAAGACACCGATCCGCGGTTGTCCGTTTTGGGTCATCGCGCACCTCCCGTCGAGAGCTTGTTCCAGAGGGGTTGAAGCGGGACGATCGACCGGGAAAAGCCGAGGTCTTTCTTATCGACCCCCAAGGCGAGGCCGAGGAGCTGGCTGAAATAGAGGATGGGCATGCGGATATCCTCCCCGAAGCGTTTGACGATCTTGTCCTGGGTGACCTCGAGGTTGAACTGGCAGAGCGGACAGATCGTGACGACGCAGTCGGCGCCCTTGCGCTTGGCCTCCTTGAGGAGGATGTAGTTCAGGCGGAGGCCCACTTCCTCGATCGTCCCCGTGAGGGAGCCGCCGCAGCACCGCGTCTTGGCGGTGAAATCGACGGGCCGGGCGCCGGCGGCGGCCATGAGGGCGTCGAGCGAGGTGGGATAATCCGGGTCGTCGAAGTCCGTGTAGGGACGGACAAGCTGACAGCCGTAATAACAGGCCACGTTCCAACCGGCGAGCGGGCGTCGGACCATGGACTTGATTTTATCGAACCCGACTTCGTTCTTGAGGACCTCGAGAGGATGCTTGACCGCGACCGTCCCCCGGTATTCGCAGCCGGCGGTCTTGAGGTCGGCCCTGATCTTGGCCGCCTTCGCCTCACGGCTCGTGAGGAAGGCGTTCGATTTCCGGAGGGTCAAATAACAACCGGCGCAGGGGGCGATAATGTCCCGGTTTGCCTGCTCGGCCAGAGAGAGGTTGCGCCCGCAGATGGCCGCGGCCAAGGTGTCGTCCACCGAAAAATAGGCCGTCGCCCCGCAGCAGTTCCAGTCCTCGAGCTCCTCGAGCGGCAGCCCGATTTCCCGGAAAACGGGAAGAATCGACTCCTCGTAGTGACGCGAATTCCCTTTCAACGAACAGCCGGGGAAATAGGCGTAGCGGTTCATCGGGCTCCCTCCTTCACCGCTTTGACCAGGGTGCGGAGCTGTTTCTTGTTCTTGATGGATTCCCGGCGAAGCGATAGACGCCCCGTCTTCATCAGCTTGAGTCCCAAGGGGGCCATCTTGAGCATCCCGAAGAGGCGGCGGGACTTGAGGTAGAGGCCGAGGATGAGCCACAGCTCGGAATTCCGGCCGTGCTTCGCGATTATGCGCGACATCTCTCGGTCCAGGACGGGAATGACGAACCGCTTCGGGTAAATTTTCTCTTCGGTGGCCTTCCGCTTGAGGGCGTACATCACGTCGGTGATCTTGATCTTGGCCGGGCACCGGACCTGGCAGGTGTAGCACGAAGGACAGAGCCAGATGGTGAAGCTCCGGAGGGCTTCGTCCCTGAAGCCGTTCTTCACCATGGCGATGATCTTGCGCGGCGGATGGTCCATGTATACGGACATGGGGCAGGAGCTGCTGCACGTCCCGCACTGGATACACCTCTCGATCTCCCGGCATCCCGACATCTCCGTGATCTCGTCCAGGAAGCCCGGGTAGAGCTCTTCTTCGTACTTGACCTTTCTCTCGATTTTCATGAAACCTCCTTGGGCGGGATGACGCTCGGGGTAAGTCCGAAAGGATTTCCCGGAACAGTCGAGATCATGAAAAAAGGACGGATAGCGCGGCTGGATGATGGAAGGGGAGGCTGAGCGGGAGAATCACCCGCCCTAAAATGACTATGACACCGATGATGACAGGAAATGGGAGACCTCCCGTTTCGACTTTTCCCTCAATCAATTCTATTCCCGAAGAAAAGCGAAAGTCAAGTAAAAAGTGGCATTTTTCCGCATTTTATATGGGGCATTATTCCACACATAATTTCTTTTTCGCCTCGCCCCTGCGCAGGGGATCACGGCGTCCACGCTTCGAACGCTCGACTTTTCGCTCGGAAACATTCGGGCGGCAATAAAGCCGGTCCGCCGCCGCGGGACCGGCAGGTCGCTGACCGTCGTACAGTTTCAACATCGCGCGTCCTCAAGAGAGCCCGCGGCCGGGGGTGATACGATAGGCAAGCGAAAGAGCAAACGGTGCGACGGTCCGGGCAGGTCAGGATTGACAGACGCCGGCGTTTCGCATAAAAATAGAGGAGAAAATTTGAGGAAAGGCAGGTTAGGATGAGCGGCAAATACATCCTCGAAGGACACAAACCGAAAACGAATCTGGCGGACGAAGACACCCAGGCATTCGATGGACGCCGCTTTGCCACCGTCGAGAAGGCAGCGGCGAAGGCCAGAGAACTTTTGGACAAAGACAACGCCCTGGGCCTGACCGTGATTTACAAAGAGGGACCCAACGGCGCCCGGGAAGGGATCAAGCTCATCTTCAAGTCCGAAGATGGAACGATCGAAGATACGCCCCTCTACTGGGGCGGCGACGACTGCTGTTATGAGGGCTGACTTTTTCTAATACTTGCCGTCCATCTGGAATTCGGCGCTGTCCAGCCAGAATCCCGAGCCCGTTACGGAGTCGTACTGGGTTTGGAGAAGGTCGTAGTGGAACCGTTCCTCGTCGGCAATGGCGTTGAAGATGTCCGTCGCCTTCGGATCGTCCCCCTGGACGGCGCATGATTTAAAAAACTCGATCGCTCGGAGCTCCAACTCCATCCCGATCCGCAAGGCTTCGATTTCGCTCTTATCCTCGGCCCGCTTCATCCTGGCCGCAAGCTCTTCGATTACCGCCGCCTTCCCGGCCATTTCGTCCGCCTTCCACTCGTCGCTCTGGATGACCTCGCTGAACAGCTTGCCGAAGGCGACGAGATGCTTGACTTCTTCCTCGGCCAGGCGGCGGAACATCTTCCGGCCCAAGGCGTTGTGAGTCACAGCGGCGGCGTGGAGGAAGAATTCGCGGCCCCGGATCTCGAGCTTGATCGCTTCGCGGATAAAACTTTGAACGTGTTCGCTCAGGTTCGCCATTCCGGACTCCTCATCGATGAATTTCCTCCCGGTCGCGCGGGAATGTCTGGACGAAAAACGGCCCTCTGTCCAAGCGGCCCGGGTAGAGCGGGATTTTAATCCAAGCGCCGAATCCATGCAACTCCCGATTTCGCCGAGGTTTCCGGCCCGGCAAAACGGAAATGGGCCCGAGGCCTTGGTGGCCGACTTCGCGCTGATTTAATGGCCGGACAGAATAATTCAGGCCATCAGCGGGGCGTAGAAATCGTTCCCCTTGTCGTCGACGAGGATGAAGGCCGGGAAGTCCTTGACCGTGATTTTGAGCGAATATTATTACGTTCCTAATATCGGAACTCAATTATTGACACTGAATAAGGAACATTATATAATCATGGGGTGCATGTCGTCAAAAAGCCGACTCTTATCGAGTTTTGGAGGCGGCACGCCGACTCAAAAAGCCCTTTGGAAGCATGGTGGCATGAGGCCAAAATCACACGATGGGAGGCGCCGGCGGTTATTAAAGCGCGCTATCCGACGGCGAGCATCTTGCGAAGCAATAGAGTCGTTTTTAACATCGGAGGCCGGAAGTACCGATTGGTCGTGAAAATCAATTATCCGGCCCAGACGGTCTTCATCCGATTCATCGGCACGCATCAGGAATACGACAAGATCGATGCGGAGGAAGTTTGATGGTCCACAAACTCATTAAATCCGAAGGCGATTACTCCGCCGCTCTGGCCCGCATCGAGCGGTTGATGGACGCGGTCTCGGGCACTCCCGATGCGGACGAACTCGAGCTCCTCGCCACTCTCGTCGAGCTTTACGAGGACTCCCGGTTTCCCCTGTCGATTCCGAGCCCGGCCGAGGCGATCAAATTCCGGCTCGAACAACTCGGCCTTAATCGCCAAGATCTGGTCCCTCTGATCGGCAGTCGCAGCAAAGTCTCCGAGGTCCTCAGCGGAAAAACGGCTCTGTCCATGAAAATGGTCCGGGCGCTCCACGAGAAACTCGGAATTCCGGCCGACCTCCTGGTCAGGAAGCCGGAATCATGTTTTCCGGCCGATCTCCAAAATCTGGATTGGGAGCGCTTCCCCCTGAAAGAAATGGCCCGAAGAGGATTGATCGAAGACTTCAGCGATATAAAATCTCGCTCTGAGGACGTTTTCCGCCCCTTGATCGACCAGGCCGGCGGCTTTGAACTTGTCGCGGCCGTCCTTTTTCGGAGGGAAAAAAGTCCCCGGCAAAACACGAAAACGGACGCCTACGCTTTGTGGGCGTGGTGTCTTCAGGCCCTGGCGTCGGCAAGACGGCTCCTTTCCGACGTTCGCTATCTAAAAGGATCCTTAACGTCCGACGTCCTTCGCGATATTGCTAAGCTCAGCTTTTTCGTGGAAGGCCCCATCCTGGCTCGAGAATATCTTAAAAAGCTCGGCGTTATTCTCGTCGTCGTCCCTCATTTCCCCAAAACGTATCTGGACGCCGCGTCGTTCATCTTAGAGAACGGGACTCCCGTCGTGGCTATGACCTTGAGACACGACCGCGCCGACAATTTTTGGTTCTGCCTGATCCACGAACTTGTCCACATCGCCCGGCATCTTTCCGATAAGAACGATATGATCGTCGACGACCTGGACTTGTGGGAATGTGGCCTAGCCTCGGAGGATCCGCGCGAACGGGAGGCCGATCAAGAAACAGAAAAAGCGTTGGTTTCCGATCCGGAGATCGAACGAGGCCTTACGAAGGAACGCCTTTCGACCGCCGAACTCATTTCTCTCGCCCGGCATCTGAGGGTCCATCCAGCCGTCATAGCCGGCAGGATTCGGCACAGGACGAAGGATTATCGGCTTTTTTCGAGACATCTCGGCCGCGGCGAAATTCGCGAGCGTTTCGCGGAATTCGGAAAGCGAGAATAAGAACTCAGGCCATCAGCGGGGCGGAGAAATCGTTCCCCTTGTCGTCGACCAGAATGAAGGCCGGGAAGTCCTTTTTACACCAAAAAGATCCCGGATTTTTGGGCTTTCGCCCGCAACTCTTTACGGAAAGCCGAATGCCGCCTGTATTTATCCTTGACGCGGTCGATGAGCATCCGGCCTTCGGTTGTTCGGTCATTGCTCCAATAGACTTCCGCGATGGCCAACAGCAATTCCGCCGCCTTCCAGTAGCTTTAAAAAGATGAAGCGGACGGAAATCATCCGGGGACTGGTCGCCGGGTGGATGGGGTCCGGAATGGACCTTTCGACCTTCGAGACGGAAGAAGACATCGCCGCGGCGCAGAGAAAGGAAATCCATGATCAAGCGATTGAAACACTTAGCTGGGAGGGCGCTGGCGAGATTCGTTTCGCTGAGGAAGGCACGGAGGTACCGGCTTCTGTCCAGGACTGGGGTCAACCCATTTTACTCGGTCTCCCCACAGGGCAGCCTGTCCTACGACGAAGCGAGGAGTCGACTTGGCAGGGATAACTTCAGCGTTCCCAACCTGTCCGGGTTCTATCACGGTATACTGAGGGATTGGTGGGAAAAGTATGGCCTGGGTGAGACGTGCCTGCTCGTCTCGGAGACGCAGGCCGTGAGTCGGGTATTCCGGGAGGCCTGGCCTAAGACCAAGTTCGTCACCACCGACTATTATCTCAACCTGCAGCCACACCCGCAATGCGATCTGGTCTGGAATCTCTGTTCCTCCGAAGTTCCCCCTGAGTTCAAGGGGGCTTTCGCAAGCATCGTTTTCCAGGCGACGATCGAGCATTTAATTGACCCGGTGCAGGCGCTTCGCAATCTGGCGGCATGCTCTCCATGCAGACGCACACGCCGGCCTACCAGTATCACGGCTACCCGAAGGACTACCTCCGTTACTTCCCGGATTGGTTCAAGGACGTCGGCGGGGTTCTTGGCAACTTGGCGCTGGTCGAATTGTTGTGCCTGGACGGACACGCGTTCGCGGCTTATCGCCATCTCTGAGACGGTCCGGCTTACGAACGCGTTGGCTTCAACCGCCTCGGATAGGCCGAAAACCGACGCTTGACGGGTCTCGAGGCCAAGGCCGCCTTTCCGAGTGCTCTTTCCCCTACCGCCAGAAGAGCGGCCTTCCTGTGCTTATTCTGATGAATCTGGCCACTGATTCTGGTTCATTCCGGCCACGTGACTTATAGACTTATAGGAATTTGCTTTTCTGTTCCGCCCGGATACGGACCCTGACACGTCTTAAAATCCCATCCTTCCCTCGCAAATAAGCATAGAACCCCGTTCAGAGAATGTCAAGGACGGTCGAGGACGTGGCTGGCCGGCGCAGCCCTAGGCCTCCCGCCGCCCCATCGGCCGGAAACCGCCCAGCCCTCTCCCTCCGGGCTCGGGAACCGTCACAGAAAATATTCGGCCGGAGGATCGGCAACCATGAGATCCTGAAAGGAGCCCTCCGGCGGCGGCCTCTCCGCGACGAAGGTCAAACGCAGATGATCGATGATCCGGTCCACGACGACGTGGTCCGTGAGGAAGGCGACGATCTTCATCCGCCCCCCGCAGCGGGGACAGAGCATGCCTCCCTGCGGCGCGCTCTTCTCCGTTACACCTACAACGCCGTGATGACCTTTCCCAAGCCCGCTCGGCCCGGACTCAAGCCATCAGCGGGGGGTAGAAATCGTTCCCTTTATCGTCGACCGCCTCCATCCCGAGCTCGGGATAGGCGATGACCTCCTGGCTGGTGATGCAGTCCTTGGCCGGACGGGCCGCCGGGCCGCCGATCGAGCCGAGATCAAAGCCGCGCTAGGTCTTGCCCGACCTTTTATTCCGCGCAACGAGTCATTTTATTGAACGGCGGGGTGTCTGTGTCGGGTAGGTGATCAGGACTTTTCTTCCGCTGCGGGAGCAATCGCAGGATACCCACCGGTTTGAGAGGATGTCTTCGCCCGGTTCAACAGCCCCCACCCCTCGATCAGCTTTCAAGACATCACCGCCGGGCTGGGCCGGCTCAGTCGGCGCGGGCCGCTCATCGTCCAATCGCTCCTGGCCGCGGGACCGAGCGGAAACCTGGCGCCGGAGCATATCGCCGACTGGGCAGCGCGCCTGTCCGAAATCGGCCCGGCCGCCGTTCAGATCTACACCCTGTCCAGGGGATATCCCGATGCCGGCCTCGTCCCCGGCTCGCGGGAGGAACTGAGCCTGGCCCTCGAGGAAGCCGCCCGGCCCGGCGTCGCCGCCGAGATTTTTTAACGGAAGCCTCTTCGCTCGATTATTACGATCGCTTTGAGGTTGTCGTCCATCCGAGATGATTATAGAAATTACTTTTTCGTGCAGTGGTTGACTTTCGCGCCATCCCGGCTCAAAATGCGGACACCATTTTTTCATCCACGAGGACGCCGCATGCCTATCGATGCCAGACGCCGACAAAAAGCCTTATTGAAAAAACGAAAAAAAGACAAAGAACGACAGAAAAAAAGACGCCAAGCTTACCGCCGGCCGGATTCTTCTCAAGAAATCCATTGGCTGAAAAACGCGGGGAAGTATCCTCTCCTGGAATGCCTGATCGGCGAGGGATGGGAGGACCACGGGATCGCTCCAATTCTCGTCTCGCGACGACAACCCGACGGACGCATCGTTCTTGGATCGTTCCTTGTCGATATCTACTGCCTCGGGGTGAAGGATACGTTCTTCCAGGCCGGCCTGATGCGCTCCGAGTATGAAACGCTGAAGCGGGACGTCTTTTTGGAAATTCCCGGCGTGCCTTGTCCTCCCGGGAAAGCCGGCCGGATCATCTTCGGCGCGATCGATTACGCCAAGAGATGGGGATTTGAACCTCAGGCGGATTATGAGTTATCGCGATTCGTCCTCCAAAACCTTCCGGAAGACGGCGGCGATGAGCCGGTCACCTTCGGATACGAGGGGAAGCCGTTTTACGTCGCCGGCCCCCACGATGACTTCGAGGCGATCATCGCGACCCTGAAGCGGACTGCCGGAGAGGGAAATTTTGATTTCATGGCGCCGCTCAAGATCAGCGAGGAACGGTCCGCGGGCGATGAAGGCCAGCCGAATCGGAAAGAGCGGCGGCCGGCCGATTTCAGGCAAAAACATCCAGAACTCGCGGCGCGGCTCTACCGGGCGATCAACGATCAGGATAAGAAGAACAAGACAACGGCCGAGCTCCTTGCCGAATATCAGGCCGCTCTTCAGTTGAAAAGAGTTCTGGAAAGCTCGCCGGGCCGCCTGGAGGATATCGAAGACGATTTGGGCGTCTGGCTTTTGGACTGGCTTTTGAGCCTTCCCTTCGACCTCGCCCGCCAAGGTCTGGTCAACGAAGCCGCCGACCTCGGAAAACAGTTTGCCGAAGTCCATGCTCCCGAGCATTTTCTCGGCGACCGGGGTCTTATCCTGGCCATATACGGCCGCGCGGAGGGAGCGATCGCCCAAGTCGACGAGAATCTGGTTCGCTGGCCGAATGATCCCTGGATCGTCATCCATGCCGGCGACGCCTACCTTGCCCTTAAAGACTATAAGAAAGCGGAAATATATTTCCGCCGCGCTTCTTCATCGGCCGGCGACGACGAGTCCGTCCGCGAGGCGGCCCGCGAACGGCTGATCGCCATCGAGGAAGAACAAACGCGGTCGGACGAAATCGACGCCCTTATAACCACCGAGGGCAAGGAGCAAGAAGACGAATTACAGAGCCTCCCCCCTCCGAAGATCGAAGTCCAGGCCAGGATCGTCCCCTCGCGCGACCGGAAGGATCGAAACGCTCCCTGCGCCTGCGGCAGCGGCAAGAAATACAAGACGTGTTGCGGGAAGAAGAAGTGGTGGCGTTTTTGGTGAGCCGGAGTCGAGATCGTTTCTCGCAGATCGGAAAAATTTCCCGACGTCGAGGGCCTTTAAAAAACAACGATGTCAATAGAGTCAACGAAGCCGTTGAGTTGAAATTTTTCAGATTTACGTTTATAGTCAGGAAAAATGAGTCCTACGGTCTTGAGGTGGAAAGGCTATCGATTCTACTTCCTTTCCAACGAGGAGAAACGGATCCACATCCATGTCACGGGCGAGGACGGCGAAGCGAAATATTGGCTCGAGCCGATCATTTCCCTCGCTCTATCTCATGGATTGAATCCGAGGCAATTGAGCGAGATTCAAAGGATCGTCGAGGAGCATAGAAATGAAATCCGGAAAGCATGGGAAACGCACTTCCATCAGCGTTGAAAATATTACCCCAACGGGGCTCTGGCTTTATGTGAACGAGAGGGAATATTTTTTAAGTTATCGGGATTTTCCTTTTTTCGCGGATCAAACGATTAAATCTATTCAAAACGTTCAATTGCTCCATGGCTATCATCTGTACTGGCCCGAATTGGATATCGACTTGGAAATCGACAACCTGGAAAATCCCGAGAAATATCCGCTGAAGTCTAAAGTCCGGAAAGAGTCCATCCGGACTCATCCCAGGACTGCGGCTCGACTTTAAGTCGTCCCCCCTCTATCTCCTTCCCGAATCCAACCTCCTCCTCAAGCCCCAGCTCGAAGCCCAGCTCAAGCCGGGGATCCGGGTCCTCTCCCATAATTATTCGATCGAGGGATGGAAGGCGAAGGGCCGGCGGACCGAGACGGTAGTGGACGAGAAAGGCATCGCCCATGCCGTCTATCTCTAGAAACGCTAACCAGGCGGGTTTCTTTAGTCTTTCAATAGCTTTTTCTGAGAATGGGCAGGACCGGCTTCGCGGCCGGGATAGGCGCAGCCGAGGTGATCGTCGGCCTTGCGGGTTAGCTTCCGGCCAAGATCGTCGCCTTTATTACGGATTATT
>Ga0315274_10010185_pt1 | contig 13536 bp, 5 predicted proteins | sample YL17G02_20_MG_FD_203700 | JGI IMG/M metagenome (GOLD analysis project Ga0315274, IMG submission 203700) | Sediment microbial communities from Yellowstone Lake, YNP, Wyoming, USA - YL17G02_20 | ecosystem: Environmental > Aquatic > Freshwater > Lake > Sediment | place: USA: Wyoming | collected...
CACGCACTTCCGCAAACACCGCTTGGGCGGGCACAGACGATCTCTCCTCCCCCTGGCTCGCTTCGGGCGCCTCCCGGTTCAGGCGGCGGCGCCAATTGGGGAAGCTGTGCACGCGCAACCCATAGGCAAAGCAATAATCCTGAATCGATAACCCGCTCTCGGCTTGGGCTTTCAGATGCTCGCGTCCCCACTCGCGCTTCCACGCCCAACTCCGTTTCCAACGCCTCGGCCCAGTATCCCCCATCGTCTAACCTTTCATATCCGATGGCGTCATTGTCTCTCAAACCACCGAAATGCGGAATACGGCCTTCACCGGACGGATACGGAAAACCGGTGCGCGGGCAAGGATGTGGAAGGGAATACGCATTCCGTCCAGGAGACCTGAGTCCCCGTATTTATCTTGAACGCAACTCCTTCGAGGGTCAACCCGAGAAAAGGGGCCGGAACACAAAGATCATCGGTTCGAATCAGCCCCTCCGCGACCTTGGGTCTCATGAAAGATGGGGTGGGTCCACGCCAGCGGCGGGAATCAGTGGCTTGTGCCAAAATGCCGTATCAGGTATAATCCAAATGTGTACTGCGTGCGGCTTGAGAGTGTGCAGTCTTGACGCGGGGGCCGATAGCATGCATTATACTGAGGTAGTTTCGCAAGGGCAGTCTGCATCCGGTCAATATGAGTCCCTGATGCAGTTCTTGGGGACTGCCGAATGGTGTTCTTGTGTCGTCTACGAACCTTTGCGTGATGTCTGGGATTCACGTTTCTCTGAAGGAGCCGGTTTTGTAAGTCCGTGAAGTTCGCCTTCTTGGACGATTCCTCTTCTGAGGATACGCCAGATGTGAAGATTGGGCGATACAGGCGGGATGTCGAGGCCCGCCTGAGTTGGCGCAGTTTGGCTCAGATCGGGTGAAGCCATGAACAAAAGCAGGGCTGCACAACCAGAGCGTACGTCGCGTGCGTATCCCGTTGCATCTCAGCGTCTCCTGCGGGGTCGGCGGAGTACCAGTCCGACTTCCCCGACAGCAGGGAATACCGGCCCAATTGCCATGGGCCGTAGGAAGCGGGTAGGAAAAGTACGTGCGCAGGCGTTGGGGAACACACGTCGAAGGGAGGGGCTCGTCCATGACCAGTGACAACTCAAACGGCGAGTTCGACTTGATCGCTCGTGAGGGGAAGCAAACTAGGGGTCCCGATTCGCCGAAGCCGCTCCAACCCATTGAGGAGACGGTCGCGGGCGGCATTTTGCCGCGTGACAGCGGCCCAATTGACCCTCTGATTCATGCCCGTCTGGGAAACATGGTGATTGAGTCCTCTTTGGGAGGAGGAAGCTTTGGACAGGTGTATCTCGCTCGAGACGAGAAGCTCGGACGCCGTGTGGCCGTGAAGCTGCTGCGTGACGCCCTGGATCCACAGCACCGCAAACTGTTCGAACGCGAGGCCCGGGCCATTGCCGCTCTCTCCAGGCATCCGTCCATTGTCCAGATTTTCGAATGGGGTGAGTACAACGGTCATGCCTATTTCGCGTTAGAGTACGTCGAAAGCAGCGCTTGGGGCCTCCTTAGCGAGTATCCGGCGGGGCTTCCCGTGGCTATGGCTATTCAGATCGCCTTGCAAGCCGCGGAAGGGTTGGCGTATGCGCACAAACAAGGCATCCTCCATAGGGATGTGAAACCGGGCAATATTCTTATCGATAAGGAGACGCGTAAGGCGAAGCTTGCCGACTTCGGGTTGGCCCAGATGGACCGGCCGGACACGACCCAAACCCTGACGGTCAGCGGCTCGCCGGCGTACATGTCGCCGGAACAGACTGCCGGAGGCCGTGTGGATGCCCGGTCGGACATCTTCTCCCTGGGCGTTACCCTCTACGAACTCCTTTCGAACAAGAGGCCGTTCAAGGGGCAGACGGCGAGTGAGGTCATGGCGAACATCCAGCAAGGCAACCGAATCTCGCTCCGGGAACACAGATCGGATTTGCCCGACGGCATCGTGGAAGTCGTGGAAAAAGCGACCGCCCACGACCCCTCTGACCGCTTCCAGTCCGCGGATGAATTTGCGGCCCAACTCCGGCTGATCCTCCGCTCGTTGAGCCGCAGCGGCACCGTGCCCAAACTCGGTGGGACCCCGAGTCGGAAAGCCAAGCGGCGCTCATGGATGATCGCGACCGGCGCAGTAGCGGCGGCGCTCCTGATAGTCCTGTCACTAACCCACCTTTCCCAGTTCGGTGTCCCGCCTGTGGGCGGCCCCACCGTCGCCTTGGCCGCCGCGAAACAATCCCTCGACCAAGATAACGCGGCAGAGGCGGAACGTTTGTACACCGCGTTCCTGCAACAGTCTCCGGGCGACGCCCAAGGCTTGTATGGATTGGGGTATGCCCTGTACCGGCAGGGCAAGTACCCCTATGCATCCAGTGTATTTGGTCAGATTCCGGACGAGTCCGTCAGAATCGACGGGATAGCCGCTGTCGCATACGGAGAAGAGCGGGAAAAGGCGCGGCCCAAGCTTGAACAGGCCGAGAGCGTAGCCTGCACTCCCTATCCCAGGTCTCTGTTGGCGTCGCTCGATATCGGTGAAGAGAAATACGAGGATGCGGCGCGTTTGCTGAATACCGTGGACGAAAAGCGGTTCGCGTTCGCATGGCAGCGCGCTTCGTATCTTAAGGCGCTGGGCCAAGCCTGTTATCACCTGGGAGAATATGAGAAGGCTGCCGAAGTCTTTGACCGACTCAGCCAATCACCGAAGACCGCCGATACCTCGTTCGCCGCCTACTATGTCGAAATGGCGCGGGACAAGCTCGACGAAAAGCAACGCGCAGCGGTCATACAACAGGCGGACGAAATCCGAAAGCTGTTTGACCAGGCGCCGCCGCCCGAACACGCGCAGGTGGACGGCTGGACGAGCCGGCCGATTCGTTTCTTCATCCTGCCGGTGGCGGTCGTCCACTGCCCCTTGGCGCTGGAAACGGGCCTTGCGGATGTGCTCCCGCGCATACTCGGCAAGACCCTCCAGGAGACCTCTTCGCTGCAGCTCGTGAACCGCGAGCACTTGCAGGATGTCCTAGAAGAACAGCAACTGAGCGCCTTGCTAAGCTCGAAGGATAAGCTGCAACTCTGCAGACTGCTCGGGGCGCGTCTCGTGATCGAATGCAGGTTTGAACGCCTGTTCCAAAAGGACTTCTTGGCCATCACTATTGTCGACGCGGAGACCACGCGGGCCATCCCCATGGATGACATCAGTTTGACCGCCCGAATTGAACCCCAAGGCTGGTTAAACGACCTTGCGCAGAAACTCCACGACACCATTGCGGACGCCTACCCGGTCCGCGGCAAGATCACCGTCGACAGCACCAGGGTCCTGGCCGACATTGGGGCGTCGGTGGGTGCAAAGGTTGGAATGGAGTTTTTCGTCGCCACCGAGCCCGACCTGCACCATCTGCTGCCCAATCGCATTGCGCGCATTGCGGAGATCACCGGCGAGGGCAGCGCGACGGTCGCACTCGAGGGCCTGCAACTTGCCGATATTCCGCCCACCGGCCTGTTCATCACCGAAAGGAAAGCAGCAGCTCATGCGGCGCCGTAGTCACAGACGATATTGCGGGCAAACGATCGTCTTCTTGCTGGGGATGTGCGTCTTGGCGGCCGGGTGCCTCACCAGTTCCCCAAAGGGAAGCTTGGAGCGTGACGGAAAACGCTATGGCATTGTCAAGGGAGCGTTCCATTCGCGGTGGTGGAATTATTACGAACGCGGCTGCTCGTTTGCCGATGGCGCGTTTTGGCCCGAGGCGGAACGCGACTTGCAGATGGCGCTGGCTCTGCGCAAGAAAGACCAATTGTGGCCGCGGACATACGGGCTTCATTTCCTTCCCGAGTATTTCCCCCACCGGGAATTGGGCGTGGTCTTGTTTCACCAGGACCGGCTGGACGAGGCCGCGTCCGAGTTGGAGGCCAGTCTCGAGCAACAGTTCTCGGCGCGCGCCGCCTACTTCCTCAACGAGGCGCGCAAGCGAACGGTTTCACTGAACAAGAGCGAATTCGGACCGCCGCAGATCGATGTCGCATCCGTGGCCAGCCCCACGGCCACGACGAAGGTGCGCGTGAGCGGCAACGCCCGCGCCGAGGCCTTTCTTGCGAGCATCACCGTGAACGGAATTGCCTGTCCCTTGCGCGTCTTCAAGCAAGAAGATCGTTTCGACCAGGAAATCACCCTTGCGCCCGGCCCGAATACCGTCCTGGCAGAAGTCCGAGACCTGCGGGGAAGGCAGGCGCGCGTTTCCCAGGAAATCCTGGTTGATCTGGACGGGCCTGCGGTCAGTTTTGACGAGCCAGTCGCGGCGCCCGGGGCGATCCGCGGAGTCGTATCTGACACGTCCGGGGTCAGCGACCTGCGAATAGCGGATCAAGTTGTTTCCTTATCGCCGGAAGGCGGCGGGCAATACAAGTTTTCGTTCAACTGCGGCGCCGTCAATCTGAAATCGCCCGTCGTTTATGAAGCCACGGACAAACTGGGCAATGCGACCCGCGGCCCCGTCCCGTTCAAGACCGTCATGCTGTCGCAACGTTACAACGCCGCGTCCTTTGCCGCGTATGCCCCATCGGCGCGCCCGATCGCCGGCGCTTTGTGGGGAGTCTACGCGGACGACACGCTCGTGGCGGTCACAAGAATGGCGGCCGCGTCCGAATCGGCGAATGCGTTGTCCGCCAGTTTCTCCAATGTCGCCGCGGGCCGGAAATACCTGTTGGACGAGATCGCGGTTGGCGTCGTTATCGAAGGCGCAAAGCCCATCGTCAAGGCGACGCTGAACGGCGCGCCCCTCTCTTTGATTCCGGGACGCGCCACACAACGGTTGACGCGCCGCGTGCCGCTGACCCCCGGGCCGAATCGGCTGGAGCTCACAGCGGAAGACGAGACCGGCGCCCAAGCCGCCGCGGACGTGACCGTGGAGCGCCAACCCTCCGCCGTCGATCAAGCCGGGGGCCGGCTGAACGTCGCGGTGCTCGGAAATGTCTGGAAAGGAAACAGCCCGCAACTGGAGAACGAGGCGTCCTTCATCGTGGAGAGGTTTCAACGGGAATTAGCCCGGAGGGAACGGTTCGGCCTGATTGATCGGAGCCTGTTGCCGGAGGTGCTGGTCGAACAGCGGCTCAACGCCGCACTCGGCTCGCGCGACGAACGGCTGGCCCTTGTCCGGCTCGTGCCCGCGGAGCTCATGATCATAGGCCGCGTGCGGCGCGACGCGAATTCCATCGAACTGGTCGCCGAGGCCATCAGTTCCGAGACGTCGCTTTTTGTCGGGCGCGCCGACGTGGCCGGTCCCGCGAACACTCTCGACGAACTGCGCCAGTTGGTGAACGACCTGGCGTTGCGATTCATCCAGGAATTCCCGCGCGCCCAGGGGCAAGTGGCTCTGGTGAAGGCCCCCGGGCAATTGGTCACGAACCTCGGCGCGTCGCAGAACCTGCGCGAATCCATGAAACTGGTCGTATTCCGGTATGGACAGGAAATCCTGGATCCCACTACAAAGGAAAGTCTCGGCAAAGATACCCTCGTGCTCGGCGATGCCATTGTTGAGTCCGTGGATGAGAAGAAAAGCACCGCGCAACGTGTGGTCAAACCGGATCAGGCTGCGCCTGAGCCGATCCAGGTGGGGGATTGCGTCGTTGTCAAGTAGTGCGCTAACAAGGAGAATCGGGCGCTTGATTGCGGGTGCGTTGCTCGTTTGCACGGGGGCGCTGTCGCAGGAGTTGGAGATCTCGATATCGCCCAATCCCGTCGGTTCGGGTGCGCGTGCCGCGGGCATGGCCGACGCCTTCCTGGCCGTGGCCGATGACGCCACCGCGGCCTCGTGGAACCCGGCGGGCCTGATTCAACTCGAACGCCCAGAGGTCTCAATAGTGGGTTCTCTGAACGCCATCTACGAGCGCCTCGACGCCGATGACCATCCTGAGTTCAATTCAGACCAAAACGATTGGAATGCCGACCTGAATTATCTGAGTTTTGTTTACCCGCTGCCGAAACTCGTGCTGGGACACAATCTCACCGTGTCCCTGAGCTACCAGCGCAAATACGATTTCTCCCGCCGGCTCAGATTGAAATACAACACAAACGCGGTGTTGGCGAGGAACGTGCTCAGTTCGTTTCTCAAGATGGATTTCGAGCAGACGGGCGGTCTGAGCGCGTTTACGCCAGCGGTGGCGGTCGAGATCACACCGCGCCTGTCTGTGGGAGTGGCCCTCAACATCTGGCGATCCAGTTTCCTTTCCGAGAACAGTTGGGAGCAACAGACCCAGACCAAGATCGCGGTGCACGGAAGCGTGATGACGGATACGTTGGTGTCCAGCAAGGACCGGTATGAGGACTTCTCGGGCGAAAACCTGACGCTCGGCGTCCTCTGGCGGGCGACGGAGAAATGGAGCCTCGGTCTGCGGCACGACACGGGATTCACGGGCGAAGCCGATTTCCGTTCCAGCAACCTTATACGCGGCATGAACCTGCCCTCGGCGCACAACCTGTTCGCCGGAATCTACACGCAGGTCGACACGGTGAAGGAAACGCGCAAAATAACGTTTCCGGCGTCGTGGGCGGCCGGTGTCGCGTTCCGGACCAGCGACCGCCTGACGCTGTCCTGCGACGTCACGCGCACGGACTGGAACGACTACTACTTCGAGGACGGCGCGGGCCGGAAGTTCTCGCTCACGAACGCAGCACCGTTGAACCAAATACTGGCCAAACCACCCCACTTTGACCCGACCTATACAATTCGCCTTGGCGCGGAATACGTATTCATTCCTAAAAGCCCCGAAGAAGAAACCCTCAAATACCTCTGGACGTTGCGGGGCGGCCTGTTTCGTGATGAAGAACCGGCCTCCGGTGCGCGGCGATCGGACCCGTCGTCTGGCCGCGGCAGCGGGAATCCCGAAGCATTCTATGGCGCGGCGCTGGGTGTGGGGTGTCAGATGCTCCAGCGCGTCAACATCGATGTGGCGTATCAAGTCCGGTTCGGGAACGGCGTCAACAAGGATCTGGTCCGGGGCATCAAGGGATTTGATGAAGACGTCGTCCAACACCGCATTCTGGTTTCGACAGTCGTCTATTTTTGAGCGGTGCGGTCCGGATGGTCCGGCGTTTATGTGGGTAATGTAATGCCGCACACGCGGCTGGGACGGGAAGGAGAGTTTGCTCCTCCGTGATCGAGCGGAGGGTTTGTGCTCAGACGGCGATACTTGAGGTGACAGACTCAAACCATCCTGCGCGTGGTGGAACGTTCTTCGCCAAGGCAGGCAAGGAGGAGAGTACTGACATGAAGACTAGTGTGTGCTTCTTGATTGCATTGCTGGGCGTCATGGGGAGTGCATCCGGCGCGACGTGGTATGTGGACGCGAACAACCCGACGCCGGCGGCTGACGGCTCGTCGTGGCTCCTCGCGTTCCCGTCCATTTCGATGGCCATCAGTGTCGCGGGACCTAGGGACGAGATCTGGGTTGCCGGCGGAACGTATTTCGAGTCGATCGCACTGAAAGAGGATCTTTCGGCATACGGCGGTTTCGTGGGCGCCTACCAGGGTCTGCCGGGCGAGACTCTGCGCTCCGAACGAAACCCGACGGTCAATGAAACCATCATCGACGGCTCGCACGCCCGACAGGGCCTCCCCGCGTTCCATGTCGTGATTGGGAACAACAACTCCGTATTGGACGGCTTCACGATCGCGGGCGGCGTCGGCAACGGCGGCTTGATGGACGGCAACGGCGCGGGCATGCTCAACCTCAACGTTGTCAGTGTGGCCGTGGTCAACTGCAAGTTCGTGGGGAATACGGCCGAAGCATACGGTGGTGCGATATACAGCGAAGACGCCGACGTGCAGGTCACCGGCTGCATTTTCACGGGGAACGTGGCGTCGCAGGGCGGGGGCGTGTACAACAAGAATGGGACGGTCGCCCTTACTCGGTGCAACTTCATGGTCAATCGTGCGACGCAGGACGGCGGTGCTGCGGCCTTGCTGTCGGACCAGCTTGAACTGCCGCAGACGATCGACGCGTGTGCGTTTTCACGAAATGAGGCGGCGCTGTCCGGCGGGGCGATCTTCGTGAACGGCGGCGTGCCCACGATTACCAACGGGTTATTCCGAAAGAACTCCGCGGGCAGCGGCGGGGCGCTGTCGAATGAACGAACCGGCAGCGTGGTTCAACTGTGGAACTGCACGTTCATGGACAACCTGGCCGCCATGGGTGCGGCGATCAACAACAATGCGACGTCACCCATCACCGCCACAAACTGTATCTTCTGGGATGCGCCTTCGGTCGGGGAATTCCACGATCCCGCGGGGGGGGAGACTGTTTTGGTCATGTTTTCGGACGTGCGCGGCCAAGGACTCTTTCCGGGACAAAGCAACATCAATGCGGATCCGCAATTCGTGCAGCATTTCTTCAGCACGACGTTGCCCGGGGCCGACGTGTCCCTTGCGCCGTCGTCTCCGTGTCTGAACACGGGGACGGCGGACGGCGCACCCAGCACGGATATCCTGGGCGATCCGCGACCGACCCTAGGTGCAGTAGTCGACATGGGCGCACACCAGCACGCCACGCAGGCGCTGTCTCTGGACCTGCCGCCCATCCTGCTCCTAAACGCGGATGCATACCCGGTCTCCGGGACCGCGCCGCCGGGATCGTTAGTGGTGGTCACCGGCGGAGACGAGATGTTCCCGGATGGCCGGCCGCGGCGGCCCGTGTTACAGCAACTCGGCCCGGAAGACTCGCAGTTCAATATGGCCGTGCCCTTGCGGCAGAACGGCGTCAACATGCTCACCGTTACGGTTCTGCGAGCGGACGGCTCGTTTGCCCCTTCCGTTCATTGCACCCTCATCGAAGGCGACGCGTTTCCCAAGCCGCCCCAAGACGGCGGATTCCCGAACCCCAAGGCATTGGCGAGCCTTCAGATTGTCCCTATGTCGCCCCCCTATGACGACGACGGCAACTTCGTGTTCCGGTGTGACGCTTACTACGACGGCGATCAGACGCCCTATGACGTCACGGCCTACGTGACTTGGGACGCCGAAGACGGCAACATCAACCATGAAGGCGGCCGATACGTTCCCGGCAGTGTGCAAACGCTCATCACCGCGTCGTTCGGCGGGCTGCAGGACAGCCTCCTGTACATGCCGAGCCTGGGCAAAAGCGAAAAGGCGACAAGCCACTCCGTCATGAGCCATGTGACCAACGGCTACCTGGTAACCGCCCTGACCGGCTGCTCCGTCAAAGCCGGAACCTACGCGCTCACCGATTGCGGGGCCGGCAACTACTCAAGACTGATCCTGGATAACCAGTATACGGTGTCCGCCAGCAAGACCTCCCCCAGCCCCGGCTTCCTATCGATTTCCGCCCCGGGCCAATCCAACGTCGGCAAGACGCTCAGGGTTAATTTCGCGCTCTGGCCAAACGATCCGTTCAATCCGGGCGTGTCCACGTGGAGTCCGGGCAAGAGCGAGAAGTCCGGCGGGGATCCCCTGGTGGAGGGCGTATTGGGCGACGAGGCAAAAGACGCCTACTATACGGTGAACACAGCCAACGTGACACTCGTCCTATCAGCCCTAGGCCTCGATTCCTATCTGAAGGACGTGACACTCACGATCACCGACCCAGACGGCCGCACCGGAAAGCCCACGAGAATCCTTAATTCGCTTTCGCCGTCGTTAACCTTTGAACCGTACAGGCTGGGGCCGTTCCTGGCGTCGCAGCATCCCAACGGTATCTATCGCGCGGATATCCCATTGACCGCGGGACCGAGCCCCAATCCGTACAAGATAACGATCAATGCTACGAACGCCAATGGCGGCAGCACCTCGCATACGGTTTGGGTGCTCTATACCCCTGAACCCAAGCCGCCCTTCCAGTTCAGCAATGTTGCGGGCAGCGGCTGGCATGAAGAAGGGTCCGCGCTGGTCCTCGAGGTCGCCGTGCAGGGCGCATGGGGCGAGCTTACCTATCAGTGGTCCAGGGAAGGCATCGATATCCCCGACGCCACGGGCGCCGTTTACCGTATCGACGAGCCCACAACAGCGAATTCCGGAAGGTATCGTTGCACGGCCACAGATGATAGCACCAAGGCGATTATCTTCATGGACTTCGTTGTGTCGATCTTCCCAGAGGGCAGTCTGCCGGTTGCCGGCTTGATCGGCCTTGGCGCATTGCTTACGGCGCTGTTGGGCGGCGGTGCGGTCATGCTTCGCAAGTCCCGCAAGGCGTAAGTGAGCTGTATATAGAAACGGTTTTGTGGTTTTGTACACTCATCTGTGTCGACCGGTGCGCAGGTGGCGTCCGTGATGATGGTAAGTGCTTATGGAAAGGAAGTGAACATGTCCAGAATAAGCCTCATGATGATCGTGTTGTTGCTGTGTGCGCTCTGGTGCGGAACAGGAAGGGCGACCGTGTTGCGGGTCGACGCGCAGGCTACGGGGACCCCGATTGACGGGTTGTCCTGGGACAAGGCATTTCGCACGCTTTACGACGCCCTGGCCATGGCAACCAGCGGCGATGAGATTTGGATGGCTGGCGGCACGTATACGCCTGCCCCGGCCAAAGGCGCAGAGACCTTTTTGCTGGTCCCGGGCGTCAGCATCTATGGAGGATTCACACCCGGCGCATCAAGCCGGGCGGAGCGCGACCCGGCACACGTCAAGACGATTTTGAGCGGCGACCTCAATCATGACGACATCGCGGATTTCGAAGCCCAAGACTTCCAACAGATGGACGAAAATAGCCTGCATGTGGTAACCCTGTCTGCCGGCGCACCCGAGGCGACCCTCCTCGACGGTCTGGTGATTACGGCGGGCTATGCCAACATACTCGAGGGAGAGCCCACAGATACCGATATCTCTGGGGCCGGCATCACGGTGACTGGCGGTACCCTCAACGCGAACAACTGTACCATCGAAAAGAATGTTGCAATGTCGCTTGGCGCCGGTCTTTGTGCGATGATCCGCGCCGACGTTACGAGCTGCCAGGGCGTGTGCCCCACCGTGAACCTTACCGGCTGCGTTTTCCAGTCGAATGTGTGCGCCGGCGGCGGGGCCATTCAAGTTGGCCCTGGTGGGGTAGTCAACGTCTCGCGCAGCCTTTTCGCGAAGAATAGTGCCACGTTTGGCGGCGCGATTCACGTTGGCGCCGCGACTCCTCTCCCGGGCGCGCAACTCGTGGCCGTAAACTGCGTTTTCGCCGATAACATAGCCTGGTGGAAAGGCGGAGCCGTCTACGCCTTCGCCAATGACGTCGAAGTTGCCACGGAACTGCGGTACTGCACACTGAGCGGCAACCGCCTCGAAATGGGCGAGGACGAGCCCGGGGGCGGGGCGCTCTTTCATACTGACGCCCACACGACCGTCGTCAGTTCGATCCTGTTCGGCAACTTACGGCGCAACAGCGAGTACGATCTTGTGTCCGACGAGGTTTACACGAACGAAGGTGGTACCCTCGCCATCACAAGCTCGATTGTGGCCGGAGGATGGGAAGGCGGCAACCTGGACGCGGATCCACGGTTCCGCTTGGTCCAGGACCCGCCCTATCAACTGAACTGGGACTCGCCCGCGCTCAACGCCGCCCTTGATCCTGCACCGGCAGAGGATTTCCTCGGCACATCCCGCCCGCAGAACGGCGCGCCGGATATCGGCGCCTACGAGTTCGGCAAGGATACCGACGGCGGGGGGTTGCCCGATGACTATGAAGCAGCAAACGGCCTCAACCCCGATGACCCTGCCGACGACAGTGTCGATTCCGACGGCGACGGCTTGGTTAATCGCGAGGAGTTTCGTCGCGGGTCCAATCCACATGACCCGGCCGATCCGGTTTCGGTCTTCTATGTCAGCCCTTCAGGCGACGACTATATGAATAACGGCTCGGTGGAATTGCCTTGGCAAACCATTGGATATGCCATGAGTACGGTCCCGGAGGGGGCATCTACCTTCCCCATCACGATTCACCTTGCGCCGGGCACGTATGAAGAGTCTGTTGTGTTTCGTCCCTATGTTCACCTTGTGGGGTCGAGCGTCGAGGACACAACGATCCAATACTTTCAGGACAGCGACGATAAGCACGTGGTCCTCACCGCGGCACAAGGCAGCGCTTTGAGCCACTGCACCGTGACATTCCCTTATGCGGTAACCGCAACGGCCGAACTCCTGCGCATCACAGACGTCGCCATGACCGTGTCCGACGTGATCTTCAACGGCGGTGACAGCCCTCATGCCATCGCGGTGTTTGTGTCGGACACAGGCTCTTCGGCGTCCGTCATTCGCGATTCCATAGTTAAGCGATGCGAGTACGGAGTTTACGCCGTCAATTCCGGCGTGAACATCACCAGAAACTGGTTTGAAGACATTCTGGAAGCCGGCGTGTTTATTCGCCCGCCCGAAGGGCCGAAAGACGACTCGGTAACGCCTGTTCTCGGAGTCGAGGCGGATCTTGCTTCGACGGCCTTCAACCGGTTCCGCATGAATACCGGACTTTGTGTCATCAACACGAGCGCGGACTCGGCCGGGGCCCAATATAATGATTGGGGCGTTTACACCGCCGGAGAAGTGGCCGGCAAAGTGAGTCAAAGCCCGGGCGCGGTAAACTACGAGCCTTACCTGGAAAAGGCCCTCGTGTTGGGCAGCGTGGCGGCGGCGCTGCTGGATACGGACGGCCAATCCATTCCGCTGGGAGCAAATCCGAACGTATCCATTAGCTCCCAGACCGGCACGCCCAATTCCGGCAATATCTGCGTCTTCTCGGGACTCAAACCGGGAACCTACACCGTCAACGGCTCCGCGGACGGATACAGTCCCGACAGTCGTCTGGTTACACTTTCTGGCGCCGAAGTCGCCATAGTGGAACTTCGGCTGAAGTATGTGGGCGAGGGTGAGGGCGAGGGTGAGGGCGAGGGAGAAGGCGAGGGGTGTTTTGCCTTGGCGGCCAGCAATCCGTCGTCCGGTCTATCATCCGGAAAGACAAGCGGAGACACCTTGCTGTTGGTGCTCACGTGCGGCGTTCTCTTGCTGTCCAGAAAGATGAAGGGTTCCGCTCAATCGGAGTAGAGCGTTCCTACTGAATGTCCATCTCGCACCGTCACGTGGCTTGTCCACATTCTCAAGAAAGGAAACAGCTCTCATGGCATGCCCACGAGCACACAGGGCGAGTGCGGCGCGTAGGGTCAAGAAAACTCGTCTGTAACTTGGGGCCATGGATAGGAATCAGTTGGTCGTTGAAATCCGGCTGGGTTTCGGTCCTCACTTCGGGCAGCCAAATCCAAGAGGCCTTCTGGAGCGCGGTGAAACCGTCGATTGGACAGACCACCCCTACGGGGATTTCGCGCGGAGTTCAGATGATCAGGCGACATCCCGGTAGTAGTAGCGGCAAGCACGGCTGCAAAGCTCCTTGAGACCGAGAAGGTGATGAGTGCCAAGACATCGTTCAGTGAATTATGTGCCAGGACATCGTTCAGTGGCAAGCTTGCTGAAGCGCCCGATCAACGAACATGTGCTTTTCCAAACGCAAGGAGAAGCACATGGACGAACG
>Ga0315274_10010186_pt1 | contig 13536 bp, 4 predicted proteins | sample YL17G02_20_MG_FD_203700 | JGI IMG/M metagenome (GOLD analysis project Ga0315274, IMG submission 203700) | Sediment microbial communities from Yellowstone Lake, YNP, Wyoming, USA - YL17G02_20 | ecosystem: Environmental > Aquatic > Freshwater > Lake > Sediment | place: USA: Wyoming | collected...
TTAGTCGCGGATCGCCTGTCTGAATAAATAAATATCTGCGGTTCGGAGCCAAGGACGGCAATGGTATCGCTGCGGGTCGAGTGATTTTTGATGTACTCTGCGATCTTTAACGACTCTGGAAATGGATTAAGCCCGTAAATCGCTCTTGATACTCGTTCCGGACTGAGTCGAAACAAATATTCACTCTGCTTAAAGACGGACTGAAATAGAACAACGAATCCCAGTAATGCCGGTAGCGCCTTTTTCAAAAAAGAAGGCCGACCTTTAATAAACAGCTCCGCAAAAGAAGAAGTTCCCACCCCGGCCAAAATTGATACGGCCGGCAGCAAGAGAATGAAATAATGGGTTCTAAAGTACAAACCTGGGCATACCGAAAGAAAAGACAGCAACAAAAACGTCAGGATAAAGAAGGCGTGACGACGCGCCTTCTTGTACAAGAATAGAGAAACGAAGCCCAGCCCCGCCAGAATCCAAATAAAGATCCCTTGGCTTATGATGGGTGAAATATTTTGTTTCAGAAGTTTTAATCCCTCAAAGAGACTGATTTGAGAAGAATAGGCTTTGGGATAGATATATGTCCAAAACCAAAATTTATCGAAAACCTTCGATGCCCACAGGATCAAGCAGGTTATGATTAAAGGCAGAACCGCCCCGACGCCATAGAAGACCCATTTTATCAAGGTCCTCCGCCATATCACCGGACGATCGCGGAGCGTCCTAAAAACAAGATAGAAACCGCCGAACGCGATAAACAGCACGCTTTGTTGCTTGATAATCAAGGCCATCCCAAACAGAATTCCGCTGAAAAACAAGACCAACAGTCGGTCGAAGTCGAGAGCACGGAGGAGCAAAACTAGGCCGGCCACGACGGCAAGGACGATAAAGTGCTCCGCGTTCGCGAAAAGACCTAGGATGTTCTGCCCCAATGACAACAGGGCATAGGAGGAGGCGGCGGCAAAGCCGGCGAAATCCCCAAATAACCTCTTCCCCACAAAAAAGAGAAGAAGTATCGTGCCGGCATTGACCAGGATAATTCCGATACGAATTCCCGCTATTGACCGGCCAAAGATTGCCATTATCAAGGCGTATATGGCATAGAGCCCCGGCATCTTAAGTTCATACGCCCCGGCAAAGGGCGGAATCCCCTGAAGGATAAGCTGTCCCATATAAGCATAGTCGCCTTCATCGCGCTCAAGGGGGGTAGTAAGCAGACGAATACGAACCGTTACGGTCAACAGTAGAATGATCAGAAGCAAAGTCCAGACCCAATAGCGGCGGCGTGTTCTTTGCTCCTTGCCGTATTTTGTCACTTTATCAGCCTCATCCTGATGACCGAAAAAAAAGCTTCAAATTTGATTCCATTCGACATTTTCGAAACATCGTTTTCTCGTCCCGAAAATATGATAGGAACCTCTTTAATACAAAATCCTTTTCTAAAAAAGGCATACGTCATCTCAATAAAAAAACCATATCCTCGTGTCTTGATGTCTGAAAAATCAATCCGACGCAATGCCGCGGCCCGATAACACCTAAATCCTGTCGTCAAATCCTTGATCCTCGTGCGCAAAACAAAATTCGCATATCCATTAGCGCACTTGCTTAAAAGGAGCCGGTTGAAAGACCAATTATTCACTCGAACGCCGTTGATATATCTGCTTCCAACTGCTAAATCGGCCCCCCGTTCCACTTCGGAAAATAGCCGGGGCAAATCATTCGGATCGTGAGAAAGATCGGCATCCATTCCCAACACATACTCGTAATCATTTTTCAGGGCATGCCTAAAACCCTGAATATAGGCCGTTCCCAATCCGAGTTTCCTTGGCCGATGCATAACAAACAAAGCTCGATCATTTTGGGCGAGCTGATCAGCCAAGGTGCCCGTACCATCAGGAGAATTATCGTCAATAACAAGAATATCAAAACAGACATTGAGAGTACGGATCATCCGAATGAGCTTCTCAAGGTTATTAATTTCATTAAACGATGGAATAATAAGCAAGCTCTTCATGTCATCTCGTTTTTACTCTGTCCGAAATCGCTCAGGGAGGGGACGCCTCGTCAAGGCCGAAAAGGGATATGCCCCTCTTTTTCCGACCAGTTTGAGGGCAAACTTCTCAGCTAATCTCCGGGGCCAATTTCTAGTGCAGTTTAGACTAACTGCTTTTCCATCGAGGCTTCGTATCGATGGCAGCGTTATTGGTAATCCTCGTCATCTGCGTGCCATCCGCGTTCATAATATAGATTTCATAGTTCCCGTCTCGATTACTGGAAAAAACGATGTGCCGTCCATTTGGTGACCAGCAAGGTTGCATACTGTGAGCATCACCAAGAGTAGTCGTGAGTCTTGTTTGAAAACTCCCGTCAGCGGCATTCATTACATAGATTTCCATTTTACCGTCGCGGTAACTCTCAAAGACAATTTTTGTGCCATCTTGAGACCAACTGGGAAGATTATCAGATGCCGAGTTATTGGTGAGCTTAGTAGGTGTACCGGTTCCGTCGGCATTCATAAAATAGATTTCATTATCTCCATCCATGTCAGAGACGAAAGCGATTTTCGTGCCATCTGGAGACCAACAAGGAGCGCCGTCATAAACTCCCGGACTGTTGGTAAGCCTCTTTAATTCAGTGCCATTCGTATCGTATATATAGATCTCCCCGTTCCCATCATGATTGCTCGCAACCGCCAATTTGGTGCCATCAGGCGACCAGCAGGAATCCCTATAAGCCTCGTATACGGACATAACAACATGAGCGATAATCACTGTTTGTCCCGTTCCATCGGCGTTCATAATATATAAATCAGTACTTTGATAAGTTGAATTATAGCGGCTGAACGCGATTTTCTTCCTGTCGGGCGACCAGCTGGGATCATATTCATTGCTCGAATTAATCGTCAATCTCGTCAATCCGGTTCCATTTGGATACATCGAAAAGATTTGAGAGCTACCAGTCCGGGTGCTCTGGATCGCTATTTTATACCCACCCCAGCAGGCAAACCCATCAAAAGCTGTGTTATTCATCAGGCGTGTTTGTCCTGTTCCGTCGGCATTCATGACATATATCTCTGAGTTGCCATCCCGTTTGCTCGAGAACAATATTTTTCTTCCGTCGGGCGACCAATTCGGTTCCAAGTCATCTTCCGTAATAGTAGTCAGGGGTGTTTGTCCTGTTCCATTGGCATCCATAACATATATATCAAAGTTGCCATTCCTATAACTTGCGAACGCAATTTTGTTACCATCTGGGGACCAGCAAGGGTAGCAGTCAATCGCGAGGTTATTAGTCAGGCGTGTTGTTAGTCCTGTTCCATCGGCATTCATGACATAGATCTCTGCGTTGCCATCTCGTTCACTAACAAAAGCAATTTTGCTCCCGTCCGGTGACCAGGAGGCAGTGTGGTCGACAGAAAGATTATTAGTCAAGTTCGTTACATTCGTTCCGTCGGCGTTCATGACATAAATATCGTCGTTTCTGTGGAACGCGATTTTTTTCCCGTAAGGTGACCAGCAGGGATTCCCATCAAGGATCGAGTTATTAGTCAGGCGAGTCTGCCATGATCCATCGGCATTCATAACATAGATTTCGGCATTACCGTCTCGATGACTGGTGAAAACGATTTTATTTCCGTCGGGCGACCAATATGGTTCCTCTTCATCCGTCGAGTTATAGGTCAGCCGTGAAAGGCCTGTTCCGTCGGCATTCATGATATAGATCTCACAGCTTCCGGACCGATTACTTGCGAAGACAACTTGGCCTTCCACCGTCCTAACCGAAATATTACGTGAAGATGAGCCTAAGTTTGTCCCACCGCTTATCCATGTTGCGGTTACAGTGCGCGCACCGCTAACATTGTCCATATAAAAGATAGCGGCAGAGCTTTGGCCTGAGGGTATCGTCACCTGGGTAATCGGAGTTGTTCCCGCGGGATCAGAGTAAAAAGTCATTGGCCCAACGGTACTGGAGGCTAAATTGAAAACCGTATCGGCGGAGACATTCGCTGGAAAGCCTGAGGCGTCCGTACTTGTTATCGTGAAAGCCTCGGATATGAACCCAGATCCTACGCTTGCTGGCCCGGTCAACTTGACCATAGCAACAGGACCAACGACCACGCTTATTTGAAGAAGAGCATCGGGGAAAGACATACCGCTTGTTCGACTTGCTTTCAAAGTCGGCGTCCCGAGGGCAAAGTCCTCTTTATAATAGAAAGTTGTATTATTTGTCCCAGATGCTATCGCAACTTCATTAATCCGCGTTCCTCCCCCCGCATCAGAGTAAAAACTATATGTTCCGCTGGAGTTTGAAGTAAGAGCGAAGACTGTAGCATCAACAACATTAGCCGGATTCCCAATGCTGTCCTGGCTTTGTAAGGGATAGGGTCCCGCAATGGTATTAACGACGATCGGAGATGGACCTGTCATGACGACCTTGCTCGCCAAGCTGCTGACCGCCGTGTAGTTCGTCGTCTGGTTCGACGTCACGTTCGAGTACATCTGGCTCGGCGGTGTGAACATGTACCCGTTCTTCGCCGGCGTCACCGTCCCTGACCAGCCGTAGTTCTCCATGGTTGTGTAGATACCGTTACCATCTGTTCTGACTGTCCCGGAGAATCCATTCATCACTACGTCCGACAGACCGCTCCCACCCGAAGTCACCGTCCCCGAGATCGTGTAGGTCGGTATGGACGTCGCAGTATAATCCTGAAGCGGCGTGTCAGCCGTCACAGGGGTAAGGGCATAATCCCGACTTGAAGGATTAAACGCAAAGCCACGCTTGGCCGGCGTCACCGTGCCGCTCCAACCGTGTAATACGAGTCCTTCATAATAGCCGCCGGGATTTGTCAAGGGGTGTCCAGGAAGACCATTCAGCATAACCCCGCCAACTCCACCAGTAGGAATGTGCGTTATTGTCCCCCTAATAACATGGGTCGGGAAAGGCGCAAGAGGATTCCAGACTTCAGCGGTGTTGGTGCTATTTCCCAAGTATTGTCCCCCCGTGACTAATACTCTGCCGTCTGGTAAAACCGCTGCAGCGCTATCCGTGCGCCTTCCGGACATCGGACCTGTCGCTCGAAAAGTCCCTGTGGCAGGGTCATAGATTTCATTGCCCGACATCAAGTCATTGCCACCGATGAGGAGCACTGTCCCATCCCTCAAGAGAGCTGCTTGATGGCCCTGATGTTCATACAGCATAGCGAACTTGTTCAGGAAACGTCCATAGGGATAATCAACCGTAGAAGTGGGGTCATAGATTTCTGCGGTTTGATTAAGTGCCCCAAAAGCAACCCACCCACCGGTAATGAGAACCGTTCCGTTATCCAGGAGGGTCGCTTGATGATTCCAACGGGGTCCTGGCATTGGGTCGATTTCGGTAAACGTACCCGTATCCGGGTCGAAAAGCTCTGCACTCATGGGCGTATTAATACCTTCACGGCCTCCGGTAATTAAAACTTTGCCATTAGGTAGCAAAGTTGCCGTGTGCATGCTCCTATTGGAAGTCATTACAGCTGTTTGGGAAAACGAATTAGAACTTGGATCGAATATTTCGGCTTTATTCTGGCCGCTACCTTGATTTCCGGTGATGAGCACCCTCCCATCCTGGAGAAGCGTCGCTCTATGATAGATGTGAGGATATATCATTCCTCCGGGAATAGCCACAAAGTTGCCCGTGTCGGGGTCGTAGATTTCCGCACTGCTGTAGGGAAAATGCGGGTGCGAGTTTCCCCCAGCGATTAAAATCTTGCCATTAAGCAAAGAGGTTGCCGTGTGACCGCCACGAGTTTCGGTCATGTGGACGCTCACATTTTCTGTAAATATATTGTTCGAAGGATTATAGAATACAACCCTGTCCGTGGAGGTTGTTCCAGAAAAGCCGCCGGCAATGAGCACCATATCCGTTCCTAATGAGGTGGCTGTGTGCGATGACCTATTACTGGACATTGTATTAACTGAGTCACTGAAGCCTTCGATGCCAAACGCGTCCGAGGTCGCTGCTTGGAGAACGGGGCTAGATGTGGCTTCGAGGGTATAGCCGTATCCTCCCTTGTTTATTGAAAGGTCCGAAAACTCCGCCTCTCCATCCGTGACTGTCATTTGAAATATCCCAAAAAGAGCTCCGTCGCCGGGATTGGTTCTGATCGTCAAGGCCACGGCTGTCAAATCATCCGACGTAATCGGGTTCCCGTTCGAGTCCTGGACTTCGACGACCGGCTGTTGCGCCCAGATCTGACCGCCGATTCCGCCGCCGGGCTGCAGTTTAAATGCCAGCTTCGTCGGCAATCCAACCACGGGTTCATTGTAATTCTGCTGAGAGAAAGGCCCCGTAACGTTCTGGTATGGCCGGCTCGGCGGGTTGAAAGCAACGTTTGCCTTGATCGGCATGACAGTCCCTGACCAATATTTTGGCACCGTATCTTCGTAGTAGCCATTCACTGTGACAGGGGTATGAGGCAATCCATGCATTACGACGCCGCTAAGAAGATTGCCTTGGCCATCATAGACCGTCCCGGAAATAGTAAAAGAAATACCCGAGTATGCATTGATTGTCAGGCTGAGATTTGTCGGATTGAGCGGGGTTCCGCCATTTGCATCTTTTACACGCACTGTAATGGGATAAATTACAGGAAAAGTAGAACTATCTTGCACGTTAGGAGTTCCGCTGATCGCGCCACCGTTATCGAGGCTCAGACCCGGAGGCAACGTTCCCGAAGCCAGACGCCAAGAGTATGGCTTGGCGCCGCCGGTCGCCTCAAGCGAAGCGCCATACCAATAGTGATTCGTTCCCTGGGGGAGTGAAGTTGTCGTTATGGTTAAATTACCAGGCGATTCTGAATAAACATATATGCTATAGCGCTGTGTATCGAAATCGCCATCGGCATCATCCACCCGGACTATAAAATGATATAGGCCTGCAGTGTTAAATGTTCCGCTGAGCAATCCTTGATAATTGGGATCGGCACTTATGGTCCAACCTGCCGGTAGTGGCTCCTCGCAAGAGAAAGACCATGAATAAGGAGTTTTGCCTCCAAAGGCTTCCAAAGTTGTGCTGTAACCTATGCCGACTTTCCCATCAGGAAGCGACGTTGTCGCGATGATCAGCTCCGTCGCATCAACCGGCGGCGTCGTGTCCCCTGTTTTCGCCTCCGAGGTGTTGACTGCATGGGAGACCACTGCCGTGCCGACGCTCTCGCAGAACGCCTCCGGATCAAAGACCGACCCATCGGCCATCAAGTGCTGTATCCCCGAGTTCGCATCGGGATCGAGGACTCTCAACACCGCCAAGACCTCCTCCCCCGGCGGAATTGAGAACGTCGTGTTCATGATATTCGGATTCATGATATTCGGATTCATGATGTTTGGATTCATAATATTGGGATTCATAATGTTCGGATTGGGCACATTCAGCAACAGCTCGTGATGTTCCTCTTCCCGGAGCTTGCAGTCTTGTACGCTCCCCGTACCTGTCGAGTACAGAATCCCCGGCACCTTGTGGACCCGATAGACGAGAAGCTGGGCATAGATCCCCGCCGGCATCTGTTCTTTGGAGAACATCTTGAAGGTGAAGGAGGTTGCCGTATTCCCCTCGTTCTTGACCCTCCAGGTCACGTCCACCACCGCCGCATCGCCCAGAGGGACGTTCATGATATTCGGGTTCATAATATTGGGATTCATGATGTTCGGATTCATGATATTGGGATTCATGATGTTCGGATTCATTATGTTCGGATTGGCGATCGTCGAATTCATGATGTTCGGATTCTCAACAACATTGGGGTTCATGATATTCGGGTTCATGATATTCGGGTTCATGATATTCGGATTCATGATGTTGGGGTTCATGATATTGGGATTGATCACCCAGTTCATGATGTTGGGATTCATGATGTTCGGCGTATGCGTTTCGGCGCTGGAAACAGGATCGGCGGAGGACAGGGGCGGATTCGTCGGATCGGGATTGAGATAAATGGAGGTCGAAAGCCCCTCCTTCACGACGTTTCCTCCTGGAACGTCAATCTCCACCACTCCCACCGTGACCGATCCTCCCGCATTCGTGGACGTGACAAAGAGCGGCCGGGCGATGGTCGAATATGCCCCGATCGTTACGTCTAGAGTCTGCATGTCCTCGAATTCAAGGAACGAAGCCTTCTGCACGTTTTGGAGCGAGGCCACATGGAGGCGGAAGCTCTTGATCCCTCCCGCGGGATTCTTCACATAGAGGACAAACATCCGCGGAATCGGCGTTCCGTCGGGATAAGATCCGAGTCCCGTGCCCAGCGTCTTATAATTCGCCGCGGCGCTGGCTTCCAGATTCGAGATCTTCGCCGTATAGATATTCTGGTTCCGCATGCCCATCCGGTCCACAGAGCCGCAGGACTTTGAGCCGAACGCGCCTTGATCGGAAGCCGGGGGGTTGTAGTTCCTCCAGTTGTTGTCCGAGGGGGGGCGGACGTCCCGGTTGTCCGTCCAGGCCACATGATAAACCGGCGAAGAAACCGTTGCGGTGTTGAATTGCCAACTTCCATTAGAATCCAGGACGAAGGCCGGAGACGGAGAAATATCGATATAATCTCCGTGAAAGGGAGTCGTGCCCCCTTTAAACAAAGGGAAGTTGGGAGGATTATATTGAAGTTGGACGGGGGTATTGTTACTGTCTAGGCCCCAGAGATAACGGGAGACTTGTACCGGCGCCTCGAATTGAGGATATTGTCCAGGGTCGGCTTGGGCGATGAGGACATCGATCGTCTCGCGGACAGGATCGTCGTCTTTAATCCACGTCCCAAAGCCGTATGCCGGTCCCGCCGCGCTGAAACATTGATCGTACCAGGAGACCAGCAGCTTCCCCCCCCCATACGCCAGCGTCGGCATCAATTGATGGCCTAAGAGGAAAGGGAGAGGATTATGAACGGGCTGTGGAAGGGTCCATCCTGTCTCGCTTTGCGAACTCGAAAGGACGATTCGCGTTGATCCTGTCAGAAATCTATCCCGCTCGGCCCAAGCTATGTAAATCCGTCCCGTGCCATCGATGGCCATCGTGGGATAGCTGTTTGTCCGGAAGGCCGTTCCTGGAATTGATATGTTCATCCCATCGGAGGAAACCTGGTCGAATCCGATGCACGATGCGACCTTCTGGGGTGGCGAGAAACTTGTCTTATTTTTCGAAACCTGTAGTTTGGACACCCAAATAGCGGATTGATCAAACTGGCGCCAGGCGATGAAGACCTCGCCATCGCTCGGATCAACCGCCACGGTCGCGCCCTGACAGACATGCCCACTCTGCGAAACCTGGACGGGATTGCTCCATTTTTTCCCGCAGTCCTCAGTCATGGAGAAGAAGATGTTGTTCTGGCCGGTGGACTTGGCGCCTCGCGGAAACGCCGCAAACACGATATAGGCATTGGACGCCGGGATCGACTGGCCATTGATGCTGACTTTGCTTCCGCTCCTGGGCTTGTCCACGGCGATCCAAGGCTTGTCGATGAATTGATGCACGCCCTCTTTCTCGACAATTGATGTATCGATATAAGCAATCGGATCGCTCCCTTCCACGTTGTTGTTGTCAATATACCGAGCGACAAATAAAACGTTCTTTCCCCGGTCCGACCTGTCAAAGGAGATACCGGCGTAATAAAAAAGCCCGTTCGTCGCCGCCCGGACCACGGGATCCGCGGCCGTCGAATATTTTTTGAGCGGAGATTGTTGGGCCTCTTTAGAGGAGTCCTGCGGGAAACCAGGCAACAGCGAGGTCATCCACGATTCGCCGCCATCGAAAGATTTGAAGACGCCGAGCCAAGCGTCCCCGGCGGCCACTCCCGGAATGCCCGGCAGCTCGCCTTCCGAAGTCGGCATGTCGACCGTCCGGTAGTCATTCGCCCCGGCGAGAAGGTGCTGAGGATTTCGAGTGGAAACGGCGATCGATGGCTCATTCTGGCGTTGGAGCCAGGGATCGCCGTCGGGGAGTGTCGTCCCCGAGACCATGTTGACGTTGCGGCCGGCCATCAGCGCCGCAGCGGCCGCCGCCTTTTCCTGCATGAACTGCGACTTCAGCGGAAGCCAGGCCAGAGCCGCAACCGCCAAAATCAAGAAACCGAGAACGAACAGACGCCGAGTTTTCATCGGTGCCCCCGTTTCGAGAGTCGAAATGACCTAGAAAACGATATAGAAATACCTGCCGTGAGAGATGTCGAAAAAACTAGCCCCGCGTTCAATCGAGCCCCGCTCCTAAAAGGGACAACTGCGCCGCGTGTTGAGGGAAGAATCCGTGAGTTCCCTTACGGCGGGATTCTCTGCCAAAAAAATGGACCTGTCAAGAGATTCTTTTTAGTTTCAACAAGATAAATTCAAAACCTACAAAGTGCGCAATAAAACCGACGCCCGTCGAGATAAAAAGCCAATCCCCGCTTGAAAAAACTCCGTAAACAGCCTTATCGTTCGTTAACCGAAAATCGAATAGGAGCTTTTATTTTGTTCCCGATGAATTCCATAAAATTGCGGAATCCTTCCAAGGGATCTGAGGGGAAAGGAGACAAGCGAAGCCGTCATATTCTTCGGAGCAAAAGCCTAATTTTTTTCCGTTCCGCCTCGAGATGGTCCAGGGCGAAATAATCGGGGAAAGCGTCTTTTTCACCAAGGCGGCCGCTCCTGAATTTTTTATCGAGATCGAAAACGCTTTTGACTCCATATCTTTTCGCGATCAAGAAGTATTCCGCCTCCACCTTCGCCAACCTCTTTTCCAAGTACGTCCTGAGACTTTCTTTGAGAAGTTCGCTCGGCCGCATCTGCAACTCTTTCGCCAAAGTTTCTATGCCGACCATGCGATGAACCTCCTCGAAAGAAAGTATAACTTAAAATGCTTGTCTACTCGCTCTCCCTCGCCAGGGCGACGCTGCAAACCAGGTCCTTATCCTCGAGCTGGATGAGCCGGACGCCCTGGGTCGCCCGCCCGATCGCCCGGACCTGTTTCGTCTTGATCCGGATGACTTTCCCGCTCACGGTGACGATGAGAAGGTCGTCCTCGGCGACGGCAAGCGCCGCGATGGCCGGCCCGACCTTGGGCGTGACCTTGAGGTTGAGGATGCCCTTCCCGCCCCGCCGGGTTTTGCGATAAAGGCCGATCTCGGTCTTTTTGCCGTAGCCCTTCTCCGTCGCGGTGAAAATGAACCGGTCCCCCTCGCCGACGGCCACGAGGCCGATGACCTCGTCTTTCTTGCCCAGCCTTAAAGCCCTTACCCCGGCCGCCGTCCGGCCCATCGACCGGATGTCCTTCTCGCCGAAGCGGATGGCCTTGCCGAGCTTCGTGGCGATGACGATGTCGCGCTTGCCGTCCGTCATCCGCGACCACAGGAGCTCACTCTTCGGCCGGAGGGACATGGCGATAATGCCGCCCTTGCGGATATTCCGGAAGTCGTCGAGCGAGGTTTTCTTGATCAGCCCGTCTTTGGCCATCATGACCATGAACCTGTCCGGGCTGAACTCCTTGACCGCGACAATCGAAGTCATCGTCTCGCCGGGCGGGAACCCGATCAGGTTGACGATCGCCTTCCCCCGGCCCGAGACGCCGACGTCGGGGATCTCGAGCGCTCGGAGCGCGTGGACCCGTCCTGTGTTGGTGAAGAACAGGAGATACGAGTGGGTCGAGCAGACGAAAACGTCCTCGACGACGTCCTCGGCCTTCATGCTGATCCCCTTGCGGCCCTTCCCTCCCCGCATCTGGAAGTGGTAGGACGAAAGCGACGTCCGCTTGATGTAGCCGGATTGGGTCGTCATGACGACGACATCCTCTTCCTTGATGAGGTCCTCGGCCCGGATGTCGGTCACGACCTCGTCGCGGATCTCGGTCCGGCGCTCGTCGGCGTAGTTTTTCTTGATCTCCTTGATCTCCTCGACGATGATTTCTTGGACGAGCTTGTCCGAGCCCAGGATCTTGCGCAGTTTGACGATGAGGGCTTTGACCTCCTCGTACTCATGAACGATCTTATCCCGCTCGAGGTGGGTCAGGCGCTGGAGCTGCATCTCCAGGATCGCTTGGGCCTGGATCTGGGTCAGCTTGAACCGCTCCATCAGCCCCGTCCGGGCCTCGTCCACGTTCTTCGAGCCGCGGATGAGCTTGATGATCGCGTCGAGGTGGTCGAGGGCGATCGCCAGGCCTTCCAGGATGTGGGCCCGGTGCTCGGCCTTCTTGAGGTCGAACCGGGTCCGCCGCCGGATGACGTCCTGGCGGTGGCTGATGAAATATTTCATGATGTCGACAAGGCTCAGCATTTTGGGCTGTTTGTCGACGATGGCCAGCATGATGATCCCGAAGGACGTCTGGAGGGCCGTGTGTTTGTAGAGGTTGTTGAGGACGACCTCGGGCAGCTCGCCCTTTTTAACCTCGACGACGACCCGGATCCCTTCGCGGTCGGACTCGTCGCGCAGGTCGGCGATCCCCTCGATCTTCTTCTGGTTGACGAGCTCGGCGATGCTCTCGAGGAGGCGGGATTTGTTGACGGCGTAGGGGAGCTCGGTAACGACGATCCGCTCGCGCTCGCGCTCGCCCTTGTCGCCGTGCTCGATCATGGACTTAGCCCGGACCTGGATGACGCCCCTGCCCTCGCGGTAGGCGTCGCGGATGCCCTGGCGGTTGAAAATGTACCCGCCCGTGGGGAAGTCCGGGCCGGGGATGAACTCCATGATCTTGTCGAGCGAGGCGTTGGGGTGCAGAAGGAGATGGGTGAGCCCGTCGCAAACTTCGCCCAGGTTGTGGGGCGGGATGTTGGTCGCCATCCCGACGGCGATGCCCGAGCCGCCGTTCACCAGGATGTTCGGGAACTTCGTCGGCAGGACCTCGGGCATGGTCAGGCTCTCGTCGTAGTTGGGGACGAAGTTGACCGTGTCTTTCTCGATATCGGCCAGCATCTCCTCGGCGAGCTTGGTCATCCGGACTTCGGTGTACCGCATCGCCGCCGGAGGGTCGCCGTCGATCGAGCCGAAGTTGCCCTGCCCGTCCACGAGGAGGGCCCGGAGGCTGAAGTCCTGGGCCATCCGGACGAGGGTGTCGTAGGCGGCCTGGTCGCCGTGGGGATGGTATTTGCCGATGACGTCGCCGACGATGCGGGCCGACTTCTTGTAGGGCTTGTTATGGGTCGTCCCGGTCTCGTAAAGGGCGTAGAGGACGCGGCGGTGGACGGGTTTGAGGCCGTCCTTGATGTCGGGGATGGCCCGGCCGATGATGACACTCATGGCGTAATCGAGGTAGGAGCGCTTCATCTCCTCTTCGAGGGAGACGACCCTGAGGTCGGCCGCGGCGGGAGGAGGAGGTGTCGGCGCGGCCGCCCCTTGCCCCGGCTCGGCGGGAGAAGGAGACGGAAGGGCGTCTTGGGGAACGTCCTCGCGAACCTCCGTGTCTTTCTCTCCGTCTTTAACTTCGTCTTTATCTTTTTTATCTTTGGCCATTGGCGGATCGTTCCCGGCTTAGATGTCCAGGTTGGTGGCGAGGAGGGCGTTGGACTCGATGAATTTCTTTCGGCTCTCGACGTCGTCCCCCATGAGGACCGAGAAG